>Ga0209566_100256_pt1 | contig 50583 bp, 47 predicted proteins | sample Araplavi_mTSA_r2_2_FD_184287 | JGI IMG/M metagenome (GOLD analysis project Ga0209566, IMG submission 184287) | Arabidopsis root microbial communities from North Carolina, USA - plate scrape CL_Cvi_mTSA_r2 (SPAdes) (version 2) | ecosystem: Host-associated > Plants > Roots > Endosphere | place...
ATATTATGAAGTCAAATGCTTCATCCGCTAACGGCAAAGCCAGCATGTTGCCTTGCAGCAGCCGAATATTCGGCCATTTCTCCCGACATCGCTCGAGCATCGCGTTTGACTGATCAATGCCGGTCATATCTGCCCCCAGGCGCAAGCAGCGGCCAGCCAGATTGCCCGTACCAATCCCAATTTCAAGTCCTCTTTCTCCGGTCTTTGACTCTTGAATCGCCTCAAGACACACCCTGTCAAGAATGGCCTCATAATCGGCGTGGACATCCAATGGCCCCGTACCGTTCGCTACAGCGTGATCATATTGTCCTGCCTGCTTGTCAAAATTCCAGCGGTCGCTCCAATCACTGCGCAGCTTCTGGTAGCGTCGTGATTGTTCGCCTATGGCATGTAAATCGTTCATCATCATCTCTCCTTGATTCGCTTGATCGGAATCATAGCCGTTAAGCAGCTTGTCAATTTGGCCGAGGAGCCGCTTCAGCTCGGTATATTGCAGGGCTAGCTCTTGCCGTTTTTCTAATAAAAAGGGATGGACAGACGCCATATTCCCTTGAGCTGCATCATCAATACAGCAGCGAATTTGCTCGACTGACAAATTCATCTCCCGCAGTGCACCTATTGTCCGCAGCCGGCTTATATCCGTTTCATTGAATACGCGATAGCCATTCTGTTCTTTGGCGAGCGGAGGCAGTAGACCTTTCTGCTCATAGAAGCGTATTGCTCTCGTTGTCATCCCAAGCTGCTCTGCAGCTTCTTGAATTTTCATGGGCATCGGCTCCTTGCTTGGTTATGCTTTCATTGTATAGTTTGACGCAGCGTCAATGTAAAGCGATATGCAAAAAAGACGCAGAACCGTTATCCCTCTATTCAAGGGTAATGGGTTCTGCGTCATTGTGATGTGGATATGCATAATTGCATTTCGTGGATGCGGGCAATGTAGATCTGATAATTATTTGCCCGCTTGCTCGTCTTGCAGTTTGCTTTGAAGCGTATCGATAAGCTGCTGACGAGCCTCGCTGCTGCTCGCCTTCCAGATCAATTCGAACAGTACACCCAATCCAGGCAATGCACGTTCGTCATAATCGATGGAGCCCTCAATCATATCTACGATATCTTCATCGGGCTTATTTTTTACCTTTTGCACAATGGCTTGACGCAAATTCAATGTGACGGCCACAGGCAGTCCTCCTTCCTTCGCGTGTGCTTGCTTCATGCTATAACATTCCCTGAGATGAGGACAGTCATTCAAGGAAGGGATTCGCGTTTCACCTACAGAGATGGGCATGCTATAATGAAGGATATAGAATGTTGTCGGAAAATGGGGAAGGTGAACCTATGGCTGCCAAAAAACAATTTGCCATTATCGGTATGGGCCGATTTGGCACAAGTATAGCGAACAGCTTAAGCAAAATGGGATTTGAAGTGCTTGCGATTGATTCGAGCGAGCAGAAAATTCAGGATGTAGCGAATATGGTTACGCATGCGGTGTCCGCAGAATGTACGGATGAAGAAGCGCTGAAAGCGCTTGGTGTCCGCAACTTTGACGTGGTCGTTGTTGCCATCGGGCAAGATATACAGGCAAGCATCTTGACTACATTAATCCTGAAGGACTTGGGCGTGCCAACGATTGTTGCCAAGGCGCAGAATGAACTGCACGGTAAAGTATTAAGCAAAATTGGTGCTGACAAGGTCGTATTCCCTGAACGTGATATGGGGATGCGCGTTGCGCATAACCTGATTTCACCAAATATTTTGGATTATATCGAGTTGTCGGATGACCACAGTATCGTGGAGATTCGTGCAACGCCACTTATGATCGGCAAGAACTTGAAGGAACTTGATATCCGCGCGAGATATGGATGCAACGTTATGGCAATTAAGAACAACGGCAAGACTAACATTTCTCCATATGCAGAAGATCGCATTAAAGAAGGAGACGTGCTTGTCATTATTGGGCAGAATGAACATTTGAATACGATGGAGCTGGCATTTTCGGAATCATGAGAGAACCATTAAGCATTACATCGATACAGAATAATAAAGTAAAGAGCTGGGTACAGCTAAAAGAACGGAAGCACCGCAACCGTGAAGGCTTGTTCATCGTGGAAGGGATTCATCTTGTATTGGAGGCACTGCGCTCTGATATGCAGGTGGATGTCGTGGCGTATGACATGGACAGCGGAATACCGCAGGAGTTGGAGCCATTCCACTTGCAAGAAGAGGGGGGACTATCATCCTCTGATCGTGCTCCGGGCACGGAGTGGATTGCAGTGACGGATGCGATCATACGCAAATGCAGTGATACCGAGACCCCGCAGCCTGTCTTCGCTATTGTCCATAAGCCTGCTGCATCGGTAGACAGCTTGCTGGCATCACCGAACTCGCTCGTTGTTGTTGTGGATGGCGTACAGGATCCTGGCAACCTAGGGACGATTATCCGTACCGCAGATGCAGTTGGCGCAGATGGTGTCGTCATTGGCAGAGGGACCGTTGATCTCTACAATGCGAAGACGATTCGTTCGACGATGGGTTCGCTATTCCACTTACCGGTTGTAGAGGGGGATTTAGCTGAGCTGCTTCCTGCTGCGCAAGCACGCGGGGTTCGCCTAGCCAGCACGAGCTTGCAGGCAACGCATTCCTGCTATAGCTATGACTATCGCCCAGCGACATGGCTTGTCGTCGGCAATGAGGGGCAAGGTGTCTCTCAGAACGTGCAATCGCTCGTAGATGATACGATTATTATTCCGATGCGTGGGCAGGCGGAATCGCTGAATGTAGCCATGGCTACTACAGTGCTGCTCTATGAGGCAATGAGACAGCGTCATTACTCGCAATAGATCCTGTGAATTGGTATAAATGAATATCCCTATAAAATAGTATTTGAATAGACAAGAGACTGGAAAAGGATTGTTTTACTGCGCGTTCCTTTGTCCGGTCTTTTTGCATATGCGGGACTTAATCAGAGGAGGTTCAGTTTATTGAAGTATTTCATGAGTGATATACATGGTGAGTTTAATGGCCTCGAACAATTGCTAAAGTACGCGGAGATCGATTTAACTAAGGATCAGCTTGTGTTCGGCGGGGACTATATCAATCGTGGAAAAGAAAGCGGCAAAGTCCTCAGGAAGATTAAGCAATTGGTAGATACATATCCTAACAATGTGATTGCATTGATCGGCAATCATGAGGAGATGATGAGGGATTATTATCAACATGGGGACAAGCTATGGCTCAGACATGGAGGGATCGATACTCTTAAGGATTTTTCGAGGGCATTTGCTGATGAGTCGGAGATGCATAAATACATAGAATGGGCCTGCGGTCTGCCATTACTCTACGAAGATGATGAATTTGTTTATACGCACGCCGGATTAAATCCTCATGAACCGTTATATCAACAGAATAGAGGTATACTTTGGATGTCAGAGTCGGATTTTTACAGCATTCCGAAGTCTATTCTTCAGAGGTTGACCGACAATAAGCCTATCGTTCATGGCCATACGCCAGTAGAGCGAATCTATTTTGACGGAGTTCGTCTGAATTGCGACATGGGTTCGAATACGTACTCAATTAAAGATGAGCGGGGATTAGGTTTAGTCAATGTGAGTGAAATGATCTATATCGTCTATAAGACAGCTCTGAAAAAAATGGAGACACGCAATGTTAACCGAATGTAATAAAGGTAATCCCTCATATGTTCCTATTATCATACAAAAATGTATGACGATTTCCATTATTTAATTATCTATCAATGTTCTCTTTTTTGCTAGGATGGAAGATAGGATAGCGCAATCTATCATCTCTAGTAAAGTGAGGATATCGAAGTGACCTTTCGACGCAAAATTGTATTGTTAACGGCTGTGGCCGCGATGTTTATAACCGGAAGTTTGGCATGGGGAGAATCGAAGAGTGCAGGCTCAGGTTTGCCATTCGATGATATTGCTGGTCTATACGGGCAGCAGGATATTGTCACCTTATATAAGAAAGGCATTGTGACCGGGTCCGGTAATCGACGCTATGAACCGGAGAAGTCGGTGACCCGAGCGGAGTTAATCAGCATGATCAATCGAATGTTTAATTTGCACCCCGTAGCAAGTGACATTTCTGCCTATGATGACGTGCCGCGCAGCGCTTGGTATTATGGTGCGGTTCAAGCCGGGTCATTGCTGCATTTGGTACAGGGAACAGGGGAGAGAAGCTTCCAGCCGCAGCAGCCTGTAACTCGCCAGGAAGCGGCTGCAATGATTGTACGTGCCTTCAAGCAATCAGCGATATCCGGCTCTGGCGTATTGTCTTATCCAGATTCATCGCGTATTGCGAAATGGGCAGTACCGTATGTAAGCATCATGCAAAAGCTGAACCTTATGACTGGTGACGATGAAGGGTTCCGGCCAAATGATCCGCTGACCCGGCAGGAGACGGCCGTCGTATTGAATCGGGCGCTTCAACGTCCTGATTGGTCGAAGGCTCTGACGAAGACCCCGCCGAAGCGCATCGAGATGGGATGGATGCATGAGCTTTCGACGCAGCAGTATATAGAGAAGGTTTCGGGCTCAACCGTTAATACATTATCGCCAAGATGGTATTTCCTTGATGCGAAGCAGACGGTTTCGGATCAAACCGACAAGGCGCTCCTATCGTGGGCGAAGCAGCATGGCAAGCAGGTGTGGGCGCTTGTAGGCAATCGCTTCAATGCGGATTTGACGCATCAGGTGCTTACGGATCCAACGAAGAAGAATGCGGTCATTGCGAAGCTGTCGGGCTTTGTGAAGACATATGGGTTAGATGGTTTAAATCTTGATTTTGAAAATGTGCGACCAGATGATAGACAGGCCTTAACCGTGTTCGTGTCGGAACTGGCGGCTAAGCTGCATCAACAGAAGGCAGTCCTATCTATTGATGTGTCTCCTGACTTGGGGACAGATTGGACGGAGGCGTTTGACTATGCAGCACTTGGCAAGTCTGCGGATTATATGGTGCTGATGAGTTACGATGAGCACTGGGACGGTGCGCCGAATGCGGGATCCGTGTCATCGCTGCCATGGGTGCAGCGCGCGCTGGATAAACTTGTGGAGTCGGTGCCGGCTAACAAAGTCATCGTAGCACTTCCCTTCTATACGAGAGATTGGGCGATCAAAGAAAAAGGTGTTACTTCCCGTGAAATGACATTGAACGAGCAAGGTGAGTTGCTTCGTTCCCGCAAGGTCAAATGGGATGACCGAACATCACAGTATATCGCTGACTTCATGGATCGAGGAATAAGACATCAAGTGTGGGCAGAAGAAAGCCGCTCCTTGAGTACGAAGTATGCAATGGCGAGCAAACGCAATGTGGCGGGATTTGCCTATTGGTATGTAGGTGCTGAGACGAACGATGTATGGAAGGCACTAGATAATCAGTGGAGATATTCTTCGTTAACATTTTGATACAGGTTACATGTACGTAGTAAATCGAATGGTGAATGAAAAAGTAATGGAGCAGATCGAAATTCTGACAACTATTTTTATCATTCATATCGAACGAGCAATCCGAATTAATCTGGTTGCTCGTTTTTTTTGTACTGCAATACATTACACGGTTGATTTCTTCTTTTTTCCCTCGGGCAAGCATACACTGAGAACGTACAGGCTGCTCGTTGCACCGACCGGAAGGGGGAATCGGATGTGAACAGGTGGCGTTCGAGCGGGTTCCGTGCGCGGCGATGGAGATGGCCGAAAATATCTTGGAGCAAACGCCGCCCAGGCTGGAGAGCGTCAGGGTGGCGTCCACGGCCGAGGATGCCAGTTGCAAGTCAATCAGAAGCCAAAAATGTATCAACAGGCTGGAGCAGCAGACAAGCGAAGCCGAAGCGAAAACGCAGAGCCTTCTTCATTGTGCTCGTTATTTTCACCCTATTGACAGTGCAATTGTTCGTCTACGTGGATAGAAATGTGAAGGGGCCGCTCATGCATTTGGCTAAAATTCGTGTAAAGCAAATTGCGACGCAGGCCATTAACCGAGCGATTACCGATCAGGTGATGCGTGGGCGAGAACTCGATAAGCTGATTGAATGGAAAACCGATTCACGCGGTAAAGTGACAAGCTTCGTCTTGAATTACAACGAGCATATGCGGATTACCTCCGAAACGGTAGATATTGTAGAGTCCTCGCTCAAGAATATTCATGAAATCAGTGACAAGATTCCGCTTGGTCAAGCGCTGGGCAGTCCACTGATCGCTTCCTTCGGCCCACGGATACCGGTTAAGATGGAGCCGCAGGGTGCGGTTAAGGTGGAGTTGAATACCCGCCCTATGGACGTTGGCATCAATATGGTACTGGTTGAGGTGTATATCAAGGTGACGGAAGAGGTCGCGATTGTCATTCCATTCGATCTGGAGCCTGAAGTGGTTGAAACTCAAATTCCAATCTCCTATTTGCTCGTCGTAGGGGATGTTCCAATGTACTATTATGATGGCAAGGGCCAGCCAGTGGGAGCGAATCGGGAAAAAGCCCCTGCCTTGTCGCTGCCTATGCAGTCGGTTCCAAGCAGCGGAGGAAGTGGGAGTATTACTTCCGGCAGCAAGCAGGAAGGGATAACAGTTCCAGCACAGACGGAAACGCATGCTGATCCGACAGCTCCGGCCGAGACTGGTGATGTGCAGCAGCATGGCGGTAACGGCAATACTGGATCGTGATCGGATTATGGCGCACAAAGATATGAAATGAAAAGTATGATGAGGCTGTAAGCGATAAAAAATCAATTCTGTATGATAAAGGGCGCATGCATCTGTATCAGATGTGTAATGGAATGTGTATGGGATTCGTATATGAAGAAGGGGCACATTCATCGGTACGGCCGAAAGATGTGCCCTTTTTGCCTTATTTAGAACCCAATCGTTAGCGCCGCTTGGAATTCAGCCGCTTGCGTTTATCGGATTGTTCCCACTGGTACAGAAGCGGATACGGATCGAACGCGTACTCGACTAAGCCGCGATCGCGATATACGCCATAGTGGAGATGCGGAGGGAACTTGCCTGATGTGCCAGGCTTGCCATATCCAGAGCTGCCAACCCATCCGACTGTCTGACCTGGGGTGACGATATCGCCAACCTTAATATGTTTCTCATAACCAGACAGGTGGGCGTAATAATGATATATGTTATTCAGATCACGTATGCCGATCCGCCAGCCGCCGTAACGGTTCCAGCCTTTCACCTCAACGATGCCATAGCAGGTGCTGCGCACAGGAACCCCATATCCGGCAAAAATATCGGTGCCTTCATGAATACGATATCCCCCGTAATGCCGTCCCATTCCAAAAGTACTTCGATATGAATAGGAGCTTCCAAGAGGCAATGGGAAAGTGTACTCGAACAGATCTACTTTATCGAAATGCTCGAAAATCCGCGCATACTGCTGGACTCGCTGAACAGCACGTGGATTGGAATAATAATGCCACAGTCCATTGCCGAAATCTTCGACATTAGGCCCATAGGCTCCAATGATCGAAGCGACGCTGTAGAGCAAGTCCACATCATTCGAGGCGTCCGCACGCTTGTCCCCGGAACCGTCGCGTCCAATACCTCTAAAGATAGATATCGACTTCGGGTTGTCATCATTGATATCCGGGTTTAGCATGCCAGCCCATTTATGGGGATCCACATATACGCCTGTTAGTCGATCTGGATGTTTACGCTGTTTTGGGTTGGCTTTGGTCAACGCCCGCTCGTACTGGTCGATGGCAGCTAACCGGTACCAAGGGATTCCGGTCAGTATCGACATTTGCTCATATAAATTTCGACGCTCTTTCCATACATCCCCTGCCGGGGATGGTGCCTGACCAGAATCTTTGGCAGCTCCAGACTGCTGGCTAGACTGAATCTTCTGCTGCTGTGAACCAGACGGAGCGGCATGAACCGACACCGCCGAATGTGGTGTCATCAGCCCCAGCCATAAGGCAAGTCCTGCACATAGATAAGATGGAGCTTGTCTCATGTCTTCATTTCCTCCTTATTCCATACCTGAAAAGGTTGATTTAATGTTAGAATGTGCGTAAATGGCCTTTTTATCCAAGCAATGGACACGTAGGTATAGATTTTGAAGGGTTCATGGTATAATACAGAATTAGGTCAAGGTTAAGCGAACAAGAAGGAAGGTAGACTCCATGAAAACGAGAGAGCAGAAGCAGAAACCAGATTGGATACGCATCAAGCTGACTACCGGAGAGAACTATTCCGAGATCAAAGATATGATGCGCTCCAAAACGTTGCACACCGTGTGCGAGGAAGCACGTTGTCCGAACATTTATGAATGTTGGGCAAATCGTACGGCGACGTTTATGATTTTGGGAGACATCTGCACTCGTGCTTGCCGCTTCTGTGCGGTCAATACCGGCATGCCGACGGAATTGGACTTGCAGGAGCCAGAACGCGTAGCAGAAGCTGCAGAGCGCATGGGCTTGCGCCATTGTGTCGTTACATCCGTAGCCAGAGACGATTTGAATGATGGAGGAGCATCGATCTTTGCAGAGACGATCCGGGCGCTACGTCGCCGGTTGCCACTCTGCAGTGTGGAAGTGCTTATCCCGGACTTCATGGGTAATTGGGATGCACTTAAGTTGGTTATGGACGCAAAGCCAGACATTCTCAATCATAACGTCGAGACGGTAGAACGGTTGTCCGACCGTGTACGTGCGAAGGCGAAGTATGAACGCACACTTGAATTGTTGAAGCGTGCTAAGGAAATGCAGCCGAACATTCCTACGAAATCCAGCATAATGCTTGGCGTAGGGGAAGAATGGGATGAAATCTTGCAGACAATGGACGATCTTCGCGCCGTTGATTGCAACATTATGACAATTGGACAGTATTTACAGCCGACGAAGAAACACTTGTTCGTTGAGAAATATTACACTCCAGAACAATTTGCAGAGCTGAAGAACGAAGGATTGAAGCGTGGGTTCAGCCATGTGGAATCGGGACCACTTGTCCGCAGTTCCTACCATGCGCATGAACAAGTCCAGTCCGCTCATAAGTCCATGGCTACACAAGCGTAATCGTGTTGTTAGCCGCTGGCGATGAGACGGAGTTCGCCTAAAGAGTGACCGTTCGAGAAGCCGATGTTCAGCAGCGGGAAGAATGCATCATCTACTCGATGTCCCAGTCTCCTTACAAGTTGCTAGCGACTTGTAAGGAGCAGCGGCGGCAATCGGGAGGAGAGGGAGCATGCAGGCCTCTATGTTATGGGAACAACCTCGATAAAGCGCGCTCCTCCGTTCGTGCTTGAGCCTGCTGCGGCAGGGGAAGGGGGAATCACGGACGTGATTCAAATTGGAGGCAGATCGTACGAAGTCATTCATGAGTACAAGAACGCATGGAATCCGGAAGCATTCAAGGGTCGCTATAGCGAAGTACTAGAACGGTATGATTACATTCTAGGGGATTGGGGATACAATCAGCTTCGCCTCAAAGGCTTCTTCCGTGACACTCATGCGAAATCCACTAAGGATAGCGCCTTGTCCGGAATGATGGATTACATTAATGAATATTGCAATTTCGGATGCGCCTATTTCATATTGGAGAGGGTAGGCAACAAGGATGTCCGTGTAAGGACTGCTGGAGAGCAGGGAGATGAAGCAGAACAAGAAGGTGCAGCAGCATTGGAAGCGCCTACTGCGGATTTGCCGCCGCAGCAACCGAAGCAGGGGATCGTACTCCAGCCGAAGCAAAATAATCAGGATGCAGCAGCAGAACCAGCTGCGAAGCCATCCTCGTCTGAGCGTAAGCCTCGTCATTCGCGCAATCGTAATAAGCAGAATCATGGCAAAGGCGGTACAGCGAATCAGGCAGGTGCGCAGCCACGACCTGCTGCGGAATCGAAGGAACGGGCAGAGCGGGTAGAACGCGCACCTAAAGAAGTGCGTTCCTAAGCAGACACAGCATAATACCATAATAGATGGACTTACCGGCACCGCTTCTCATCCGTTCAAGATGGGGAGCGGTGCCGTTTGCATGAATAGGACATAGCAATGCCCGCCGTCCAGTGACCAGCGGGCATTGTGAAGTTGAACCTATACGTTATAACAGCCGTGCTCGTCATATCCGAGGAAGGCTTCACGCACCCGATTCCAGAACGGGAATGGACGATAGCGAATAAATGTGACCTTCTGATCGGCGACTCTACAGCGTATGGAGCACAGCTGCTCCAACGGAATGTTGATATGATCAACCGTCAGGAGCAATTTCTGCTTTTTCTGAGAATGGATGTCGCAATGATGATGCTTCGGCAAAATGAGCGACGATCCAAGCGTACGATACACACGGTTGTTGATGGATGAAATCTCAGCAAGTTGAATCGATGGGATCGAAGGATGAACCATAGCCCCGCCGAGACTCTTATTGTAAGCTGTACTTCCAGACGGAGTAGATACGCACACCCCATCTCCACGGAACATTTCGAACAGTTCGTCATTAATATCAATTTGAGCGACGAGCGTATTTTCTACCCCTTTTAGCGTAAACTCATTCAATGCGATGTATGTCTTGTTGGAGCCGTTGTCATGAGTAGCGACTTGCAGCTCAATTAGCGGATACTTGACGATGCGCGGTGATATTTGATCTTGAGTTCGATTATCTGCAATCAACTGAACGAGCATCTCAATTTCATCTGGCTTCCAATCCGCGTAAAACCCGAGGTGGCCGGTATGGATGCCAACAAATGCAAGTTGATCAAGCTGATCGATGTATCGATGGAACGCTTGAAGCATCGTGCCGTCTCCGCCTATGGATAATACAATATTCGGTTCGTCATCATCACGTACTAGGCCCCGATCGTTGGCCAGTTGGTGGAACGTGTCAGCTAATGCGGCAGATACGTCGTCTCCCCGGTTCATTACTGCGTACTTCAAGGCGTTGGCTCCTTTGCACTGCTTTTCATTAAGATTTATAACGAAGTATATCCAATTCCATATTATACGTTCCACATCTGGAATACAATCGCCATTTCATCTGAAGCAGATTAGCCGTTCCCTTATCTGCCCATTCGATGGAAGTATCGCAGCAATCCAACAGCCGCTGATCCGATGCTCAATATAATGAGAATGGCGAAGGCTGCTAGAAGACCAGTATGTGTGGCTGACCATGCTGTATTCCATACTTTCGTTGGGATTATGTTGTGGTCTAAGTCAGACAGCCACGTAGGGAGCAAGGATTGTACCGTTCTTGAATGGAGCAGCGGATACAGGATAAAAGCGGCGAATGCGGCAAGGAAGCTGTGAATGAGTCTGGAAACAAAGAAAGGAATATATCGTAAATCGCACTGATTCATAATACTAACGATTTGGGCATGGACGGACAATCCACCCCATGACAAAATCCAAGCTGCGGCTACCACTTGTGCATGAGTGCCAGCTGAGTCCGCGGCTCCAGCGCCCTTAGCGCCAAGTGTGACCTCAAATATTCCACCGGAAAAGGCGGAAGAGAGGGAGGCGGGGAATTGAACAGTCTGAAGCAGCCCTTGCAGCACAGCCTCCCATACACGCATAACCCCAATTGCGGACAGTAAGTCCATCGCAACGGAGAAAAAGACAACCAGCCCTCCTACAACGATCATAAGCTTTAAAGAGGAGGCAACAGCCTCCTGCAATAAGGTGCCGAGGGAGCGGCCATCCTTCTGCCTCGCCTCATGCATGGCCCAGAAGGCGCGGACAACGAGGGGAATCTGCCTGACACGCTTCGTCTGTCCATGGGAGCAGATCGGCTCGACAGCTGCTTCTATGGGTGTCATAGGAGCATGCGGAGCATGGAATCGCATCAATAGCCCGACGACAAATGCCGCTCCGTAATGAGCAAGTGCAATCGTAAGAGCTAGGCTGGCGTCTCCGAAAAATCCGATGGATACAGCACCTATTAGAAATATGGGATCGGATGACGTGGTGAAGGCGACGAGGCGCTCCCCTTCTTCACGGGAAATGAGCCTCTGCATTCTCAGCTGAGTAGTGAGCTTGGCTCCAACAGGGTAACCGGAAGCATACCCCATTGCGACCACAAACCCGCCGATTCCAGGGATGCGGAACATCGGGCGCATGATTGGATCAAGCAAGGTGCCAATGAAGTGTACAATGCCGAAACCAAGCAGAGCTTCGGATATAATAAAGAACGGGAGCAAGGATGGGAACAGAACGTCCCACCAGATGGCCAACCCCCGTGTCGAAGCGGATAATACGGTGTCAGGATATATGATCATTAATAAAATGAAGAGACCAATCGTTGCTGCGATGAGTACAATCTGGATGGAGGAGCTTGTCCGAGAGCGGCTCATTGTATATTCACTCCCTCTACTTCTTCAGTCAATGGGACGACCACTGCAATACAACATATGATAAAGGGACAACAATCATGCTGTTCACCTTCAGAACAGCGCTGTGATGATACAATTCTGTCTTTATTCTGTAATCAAAACGTAAAGGAAACGCTTGCATTTATCCGTGTCATTTCGGGAAGCATTATGGTACACTAAAAATACAAGAAAGATGAAATGCGTATCCGATCGTTAGGGGTGATTGGTGTGAGCATTATTGCAGGCATCCTTGTTTGCGCTTTTGTTTATGTCATTCGGGAATCGTTAATGGGATCACCAGAAGAAGATTGGTAAAGACAAGGTAAGAAGAGACTACAACTACGGCCAGACGCTGAACAGATGCTCAGCGTTTTTTTGTGCTTATTTGCGCGTTCACCATTCATTTGATTGAAACTTCTGCTCGTTTGTAATAAAGTGTTGAACAAGGACTACTTTATTGACGAAATGCTGGCTGTTGATGGCAGTCGCATGATGGAGAATAGATAGGAGCGATTATGGAACGGTACAGTCAAACAATATATGAGGCGATCGGCGGAGAGGCGACGGTTCGGAAGATGGTGGAGGCTTTCTATCCACGAGTCCAGGCTCATCCTTTGCTTGCGCCACTATTCCCAGAGGATATTATGCCGGTAATGGAACGACAATTCATGTTCTTGACGCAGTTTTTCGGAGGACCATCTCTCTACTCTGATCAGTTCGGACATCCAATGATGCGTGCACGTCATCTACCATTTCCGATAACGCGTGATCGTGCAGATGCATGGTTAGGCTGCATGCGGGAAGCGCTTCATGAGATAGGAATGGAGCCAGGGCTGGCAGCGATGGTTATCGATCGCTTATCGGGCCCAGCGTATCACTTTATTAATACGAATGATGAGGCTTAATTCCTTGTTCAAATAGAACGGCTCATGTATTCCATAATAGATTCGTTTTCATGGACTTCGTGCGACTCACATAATCGATCAGCAGAAAAGAGGAACGATTTATGGAGGTTGAACCGCTTTTTACGGTGAAGGTAGGCTGTCCGTACTGTGAACAGGTATTTGTTACTTCGCGTGTACGGCCTCGCTTCAAGAAGCCCTCACGCATTGACAGTGATTTTTGTACGCATTATGACGAGGGCAAGGTGAATCCGGACTATTACGTAGTTCGGGTATGTCCTTCATGTGGATGTGCATCCACAGAAAATTCCTTAAAACATTGGTACGAGCCGCAGCGTAGGAAGTTCGAAGCACGCATCGCGAACCAGTGGAAGAACCGTGATTACGGTGGCGAGCGGACTTGGGAGGATGCGCTTGCAACGTACCAGCTGGCTCTGTTAACAGCTCAGACTATTGGCGAGAGCCATCGTGTGGTTGCTGGTCTTCTTCACCATATCGCATGGTTGTATCGATATCGCAATGATGTGGTAGAAGAGCGTCGATATATGCAATATGCACTTGACGCCTATGTTGCCGTGCTGGAGCAGGAGTGGCGCGATCAGAACGATGCGCGGCTCATTTTTATTATCGGGGAGCTGTATCGCAGATTAGGCGAATTCAATGAGGCTGTGAAATGCTTCAGTAAAATTGTTCATGATAAAAGGATCATGGATGCGGCAATGATCCGAGCTGCTAGAGAACAGTGGACCCTGATTCGTGAGGAAATGAGAGAAGCAACTGAAAACGCTACATCAAGTATGGCCGATTGAATGAGGAGACAAGAAGACGTGTATCCGGCAGAAGTGGCGGGTACACGTCTTTGTCTTGACCAGTGAAAATCAATCCTCACTGATCCATGCATTCTATCGAATCGCGCGGTCTGCGAGCAAATAATCGTTATCCGCGTCGACGATGACGAGGCGGTTGCGACAACAAGGGAATACAAGGAGCCGTTTCTTGCCGTCATGGATATCAGGAAGCTCATTTGGCTTAATGGGAAGAAGGACATTGTCTTTCTTACAAAACGGGCAGGTTGATATATACAGGTCGCCCATTAGCTGATCATACGGCAGTGTATTTTCAAATGGTATCATTCCTTGGTGTTCTCCGATGATTGTTCTGCGCCAGAAGGGCTCTGATCGGCCTTATTAAGCTCCGCGAGCTTCTGTATAAGAATGTGCTGCGGCATATGCATGAGCTGCTCTAAGGGAACATTAAGCGCCTTAGACAGTTTGACAGCAGTGTCTGCAGAGATTGGCAATGGTTTCATCTCACGAACCTCCCTATGCGAGTTCTTATAAATTTTGATATAGTTTAGTTATACACGGTCAAGGTGCAAAACTCAAACTTTGCAAGGTTGAATAGGTGTGGACAAATTAAGCCAAATGAAAGGTGTGTGCACGATGAAACAACCGTTAAGTCAAACATGGGATTTGGATGTCATTTTTGAAGGTGGATCAGAATCCGAAGCACTGCAGGCTTCACTGTCTTCTGGTGAGCAGAAAATCACTTCGATTACGAGCGAGCTTAAAAGCATGACGATCCCTCAATCGGTTGAAGAAGCCCAGCAGCTTGCTCGGTTGACACAGCAGCTGCAGCAGATGCTTGCAAAATTATCGGAAGCTGGTTCTTACATAGGCTGCTTGACGGCGCAAAACGTGAAGGATAAAAAAGCAATTCAACTATCCGATCGTGTACGCTCCATCGGCGCTCGATTAGTAACCTTGAATACGTTGTATGATGAGATCCTGCGCGGCATGGACGAGCAAGTATGGTCTGATTTTGTTGCACTGCCTGAAATTGCAGGCATCTCCTTTAATCTGACCGAACGCCGTGAATGGGCTCGGGAGAAAATGTCGCCGGAGAAGGAAGCGCTTGTTGGCGATTTGGCAACGGATGGTTATCATGGCTGGGGAGCAAGTTACAACACGATTGTATCTCATTTCCGCATCACTCATGAGGAAAATGGAGAGATCGTACACTTGTCTGCAGGTCAGGCTGATAACAAGCTGTCCGATGCTGATCGCTCGGTACGAGAGGACATGTTTGCGAAGTGGGAAGAAGCATGGGGAGAGCGTGCGGACTACTGTGCTGATGCCCTTAACCGAATTGCAGGCTTCCGCTTGAAGCTATATGAGAACCGTGGCTGGAACGAAGTGTTGAAGGAGCCGCTTGCCTACAACCGGATGTCGCAGGCGACGCTAAATACAATGTGGGATACAATTGTCCGCAACAAGCAGCCGTTCGTGAAATATTTGGAGCGCAAAGCGAAACTGCTTGGTGTAGAAAAACTCACATGGTGTGATGTAGAGGCTCCACTTGGCAGCACGCAATCCAAGATTTCTTATGATGAGGGTGCGCGTACGATTGTGGAGCAATTCGAGAAGTTCAGCCCGCGTTTGGCCAAGTTCGCAGTGAATGCATTCGAGAAGCGCTGGATCGAAGCGGAAGACCGCCCTGGCAAGCGTCCAGGTGGGTTCTGTACTTCGATGCCTGCAAGCAATGAGACACGTATTTTCATGACGTATGCAGGTACACCGTCGAATGTGTCCACCCTCGCTCATGAGCTTGGACATGGCTATCATACGCATGTGATGGAGGATCTGCCTACATTTGCACAGTCATATGCAATGAACGTTGCAGAGACGGCTTCCACTTTTGCCGAGATGATCGTATCTGACTCTGCGGTGAAGCAGGCGAAGGACGAGAAGGAGAAGCTGGCGCTGTTGGAAGATAAGCTTCAACGTTCCATTGCGTTCTATATGAATATTCATGCGCGCTTCCTGTTCGAGACTCGCTTCTATGAGAAACGCAAGCAAGGAGTATTGTCCTCTGAAGAATTGTGCTCGCTTATGGAAGAGGCGCAGAAGGAAGCATACTGTGGTGCACTGGATTCGTATCACCCGCATTTCTGGGCGTCCAAACTACACTTCTATCTGACTGGAACGCCATTCTACAACTTCCCATACACGTTCGGTTACTTGTTCAGTACGGGATTGTATGCGCGGGCATTAGAAGAAGGTGAATCCTTCGCAGCGAAATATGATGCATTGCTGAGAGATACAGCGGTAATGACGGTAGAGGATCTTGCACAGAAGCACCTTGGCGTAGATTTGACGAAGCCAGATTTCTGGCAATCGGCGATAGATGTGACATTGCAAGACGTGGAATTGTTCCTGCAAATGACTGAATAAATTAGAGTGACAACGGATAGACCGTGCAAGTTAAATGAGGCTTAAATAGAAAGGAAAAACAACTTGGCGACATCAACTAGGCTTCTTAAGCTGTTCCATGCTTTGTTTTACTCAACGAATGCCGTTCTGCTTTCTTATTTGCCGCTTCTATTGCGGGAGCGGGGTTTCGAACCGTTTGAAGTAGGCACTATATTAATGTTGGGGCCTTTTCTGGCGATGTTTGCACAGCCTGCCGCAGGTCTGATTAGCGACCGCATCCGAAAGGTTCGCCCGCTACTAATCGGCTTGTGGATTGTATTGGGAATATCAGCGTCATTAGCTTTTTTGACAACGGATCGTATCCTTGTCGCGGTAAGTATTCTGATTTTGTATATTTGCTATCTTCCCTCGATTTCATTGCTTGATACGTTAACAGTTAAAATAGCCAATTCTATGCAGCAATCATATGGAGCTGTTCGCCTTTGGGGTTCAGTTGGCTTCACCGTAACGGCTGTAACGCTAGCACAGGTATTTGATTTGGTGGGCGGAGTGGATTCACTGTTCTGGATGTATTTGCCGGTCTGGTCCAGCTTTTTTATCGGTATGTTCTTTTTGAAGGAACCGAGATATGATGATGGTGAGCCGGATGAAGCGGTGAACATGACCATTTTGAAAAAGGCGCTCACCATTCCTTCCTTGCTTGTATTGCTTGCTCTTATTTTCGTCATCGGGATGCCCCACCGGATGAATGATGCGCTGCTATCGCTGCATATGAGCGATTTGGGCGCAACCTCCGGGCAGGTATCGATTGCATGGGCTGTTGCAGGATTCAGTGAAGTTTTTGGCTTCATCATTATGGGACGAATCATGAAGCGTTATCGAATGTTGACATTGCTTTCCGCCGTAGGCATGCTATATGCGCTTCGATGGCTGCTGTATTCCATAACGACGGAGCCGGTGATGTTAATCGTACTGCAAGGACTGCATTCGATTACGTATGCTTGCTTCTGGGCCTTAGCAATCGAATTCGTAGTGCAGCTTCTCCCGCAGAAATTAGCAGCTACAGGACAATCGCTGCTCGGTATGGTGTTCTTTGGCTTGTCCGGATTGGCAGGAGGAGTTATTGGCGGAGCACTGCAGGAATCGTATGGCGGTAATGTCATGTATGGCCTTGGTTTTGTCCTTGCCCTTCTTGGAACATTTGGCTTCATGTTGTGGAACCGCAAGGATCGCAAGCGCACACTTGCAGTTGAACAAGAAGCAACCGTATAACTTGCATAATGGAATTGGAGATTAAAACTTATCATTTACGGTGCTGAATAGCTGTGAGATAGGTAAATAGGTAATCCAATAACAGCGGGGCAGCCCTTAGTAGCATTCTACTAGTGGCTGCCCCGTTTGTTTTGGTTATCGAATATGCATTATTAGAATTTAAAAACTTGAATCGTGCGCTGCAGCTGGATGACCTTTTGCTGCATTTGCTCCGTGGCATCGGCCATCGCTTGCACGGATGTAATTTGTTCATTCATAGAAGCAGATACTTGCTCAGTTCCCGCAGCAGATTGCTGTGTAATAGCTGAGATGTTCTCGATAGAGCTTGAAATGGTTACAGCTCCCTCCAGCATCGTGTCACTTTCATTCGCGAAGGCGGCAATTTGTTCGGTAATAAATTGAATGCTATCTACAATTTCTAGGAAGATGCGCTCTGTTTCTTTAATTAAATCCGTTTGGGCGTGAACGACCTCTTCATTGACTTGAATATTCGTAATTGCCTGGCGGATGCCTGACTCAATGCTTTTCACCAGAGTAAATACTTCCTTCGTCGAAGCGGAAGATTCTTCAGCAAGCTTGCGAACCTCCTGTGCGACGACTGCGAAGCCACGGCCATGCTCGCCAGCACGTGCCGCCTCGATAGAGGCATTTAGGGACAATAAGTTTGTCTGCTCAGCAATGTCAGAGATGGTGCGTGTAATTTTGGAGATGCCATCTGCTTGTCGTGCAAGTTCCTCAATTGTGGAAGCTACTTGATCAGTTGCCTCGATGTTGCGCTGCATGCCTGCGCTTTGTGTCTCGACTGCCGTTCTTCCCTTAGCAACGAGACCGACTGTAAGGGCAGAGCGCTCATTCATTTCCTTCGTAGAGTATGTATAGGACTCAACCTTCTGCTCAATTTGCTTGACGGAATCCGACATCGACGCGACATCTTCGGAGATTTCCGCTGCTCCGATCGCAAGTTCATTTGATGAAGCTGTCACCTGTTCCATAACGAGCTTTAAATTGTGGTTCATATGATACATTTCTCTGCTTGATTCGGATACGTGCCGCGTAATATCGGTCGTTTGGCGTAAAATTTCACGAAGCTTAATGATCATGGAATTAAAAGCATGCCCTAACTCGCCAAGTGAATCATTCGTTGTCACGTTCAACGTTTGGGAGAAGTCACCCTTTGATACTTGCAGGGCTGACTGGGCAATGTCTTTGATCGGGGCACTCAATGAACTTTCCAGAAAGTTAATAATGGGATAGCTAACACCGATTAGAATGGCGATAATGATTATCCCGGTTGTAAGCGATACATCAGCTAGGAGTAGGACTATTGTCGCTAATGCGAATAGGCCGACGATACTGTAACAGCCGAACAGCAGCTTTTGTTTGAAGTTTAACTTGTAGAACCAGTTCATAGGACCGCTCCTTTCCCCTGTCATGCCAAAATTTAGAATTTGAAATCATTATAGCATCGGCTGTGAAGATGGTCTATGAAAATGTTAGTAAATTCAACACGATTAGACGAAATTCGTCAATACCATTTTAGGTGATGTAAAAATGTGTTGATTAAAGGAAAATAATCCCTTATACTGTGACTAAAGAACCATAAAATTGAAGCTAAGCTTCTGTCAAAATAGGGAGGAATGAATAAGATGAAGTCTGTCTCGATTCCATTAGCTAGGCAAATAAGCCTAGTTTTTGAGAAATTAGAATCAGAGCTGATTGGTTTGACAGGTGGAACAATTGTAGTTTGTCTTCGCAATGATATCATTGGGAAATTCGGTGTGAAGCACGATGCGTTGGAAAGCTATGCTGGTGAACTAAAGCCGATTCGACAAGGATTGTCGAGGCAGCAAATTGCCCAATTCCTGCAAACGGCGATTGATGCGCTGAAACATAAAAAGCATTGGACGCATGGGGAGATTGTGTACGATTTTACAGTTAGGCATGGGGAGCTGCATGTCAGCACATGGTTTGAATCGAATCATAATATGGTTCATATTTTGGATAAGAAGGAAGAGAATCTACATACTTACAGAAATGTATCTTAATGTGTTCATTTGCAATTGTCGAATGTTATTTGTAAATAAGAAAGCAGGAGTCCCTTCTAACACCAGTTGGTTGTAGTAGGACGTCCTGCTTTTTTTTCGTAAGTATGGGGTGTTGCGTAACTAGCTTAAAAAGGTTCAACAGCTAAGCTTAGCGAGCGCGGCCAGCCAATTGCTGTTCAGCAATTTGTACAAGACGCTTCGTGATGTAGCCTCCGATGGAGCCCATATCGCGAGAAGTATAGTTACCGTAGTAACCATCTTGAGAAATTGGAATACCCAATTCTTGAGCAATCTCAAATTTCATTTGTTGAAGTGCTGCTGTTGCTTGAGGAACAACGAGATTGTTGGAACGGCTTCCGCTTCCTTGTTGTTGATTTGGCATGTTGTTCACCTCCTTGTGATAGTTATTATGGAGAGATAGAGATGAAATATGCGAGAGGAAGTGCTCGTTGTGAAATGTAAATAATGCCAAGTTGTCCTGATCTGGCAATCGTGGGAGGAACGCAAAAAGGAGGCTTGTCGCCTCCCCTGTTATGGATGTTGGATTTCAAGCTCTAAGTTGAGGATAACTGGCTTGTTCGGCTCAAGTTCAATCAAGCCTGTAACCTCATTGCCGAATGGAAGATTTGGCGCATCAGGAAGCCAAGTATAAGGCTCTATGCAGATAATTTCATTCGCAGTGCCTCGAGTGTAGAGAACCCAATGCTTGAACCAGGGCTCATTGCCTGTATAGCGGATACGATAACCGTCTTCGCGGGACAGCCAAGCTTCAGGCTTATGCTCGCCTATGCTGAATACCGTATCGAAGTCGGTTCCTTCTAAGTTCATTCCGGTGAGCAGCTTCTCGTTATCACCCAGAGGCAACGTATTTCCTGTCATAATAAGCTCTTCGTCCAGCTCATACACACCTGTAACAGGAACTTGCAGGGTCCAGCGGTTCGGTTCGCCATCAAGTTGTAACCACGTATGTGTTCCGAAGCCAAATGGTGCAGTCTGCCCACCAACGTTGGTTACTTGCAATTGTTGTGTCAGTTGGCTTCCCTTCAATTCGTAAGTAAGCTCGAATTGGAGAGGTGTTGGATATTGCTCCATCCAGTGCTTATCTTCTGAAGAATGGAACTGAACCGTGACGATAGCGTGATCTTCGGTTGCTTCGGCACGTGTAACTTGCCACGATTGTAAGCGGTGCAAGCCGTGAATGTGATTGTTGTTGGCTGTGTTCTGATCAAACTGATAGGACACTCCTGCATATTGGAATTGTCCGCGGCGTATCCGTCCAGGCGGCATAAGCATAGGGATGCCGAAGTGGTAAGGTTTGGTCATATAATAATCCAGATCGCTCTCAGCTGGCGTACGCAAGATATCGCGTTCAAGCACTTTGTCCCACAGACGAATGAGATTAGCGCCTAGGGAAGGCAGCAATGTTGCCTGAAGCGTGTCGCTGTGAAGAATAACTGTCTCATGATCGTTCCATTTGCCTCTCGTAATCTGATACATGCGAATTGCCCCTTTGCTCGTGAAGTTATGTAATGGTTTGTTATTTTCATGATAGCAAATTCACGCATTAAAGTCATTGAAGCACACAAGGTCTAATTCAAGCGGGCGATAAAGGGCACGAGATAGATTGACAAATACAATGATCTTCGCTATCCTTATGGCTAATTCCTAGTTATGTAGAGCTCGCATAAGTGATAGGATATAATTGAATTCGTGTAAAATGATGATGAGGACAAGTACGCTATGCGGTAGCTCCAGAGAGTCGGTGGTCGCTGTGAACCGGCGCGAATGCATAGTTGGAATGGGCCTCGGAGTGCTGTGTTGAACCAGTGATGTGCATGAAGTAGACATAGCCGCAGCTCTGCGTTACAGAGGTCAAGGCTTGCAATGAGGGAGTCAGCATAGTTTGCTGATGCTTCCTAACATTCGTAGGATTGTGCTTGTAAGAAATCACAGCCATACGATTATGCAGGCGAATTAGGGTGGCACCACGGTTCTTCGTCCCTTGCGGATGAAGGGCCTTTTTTGCGTTCTCGAGTATGACGATACAAGAATAATGATATTTGTGGAAAAGGAAGTGTTGCGTGATGAAACGCGTACTATCTGGTATTCAGCCAAGCGGTCAATTGACACTTGGCAACTACATCGGAGCAATCCAAAACTTCGTGAAGCTGCAGGAAGAACATGAGTGCTTCTTCATGGTGGTAGACCTGCATGCCATTACTGTACCGCAGGATCCGGAAAAATTGCGTGAGCAGACAGAATCTGTAGCTGCCTTGTATATTGCGGCAGGCCTCGACCCAAGCAAGTCGAACATCTTCCTCCAATCTCATGTTCATCAGCATGCAGAGCTTGGATGGTTGATGACCACACTCACCTATATGGGTGAGTTGGAGCGGATGACGCAATTTAAGGATAAGTCGGAAGGGAAGCAGTCAGTTGGATCGGGCTTGTTCGTATATCCATCTCTTATGGCTGCAGACATTTTATTATATCAAGCAGATCTTGTTCCCGTTGGCGATGATCAGAAGCAGCATTTGGAGCTTACTCGGGACTTGGCTGCACGCTTCAACGGGCGCTTCGGCGACTTCCTGACTGTTCCAGAACCGTATATCCCGGAAGTCGGCGCACGGATTATGTCATTGGATGATGCCTCCAAGAAGATGAGCAAGAGCAACCCGAACCCTGGAAGCTATATTGCCTTGCTAGATGATCCTGCTGTCATTCGCAAGAAAATCAGTCGTGCCAAGACAGACTCAGAGGCACTTGTGAAGTATGATCCTGCGAATAAGCCGGAAATCAGCAACCTGATGAGCATTTATGCACATGCCGCTGGTATGTCCATAACTGAAATTGAAGCGAAATACGAAGGCCAAATGTACGGGCCGTTCAAGAAAGATTTGGCTGAGCATGTCGCTGCGCTCATCGAGCCGCTTCAGGCCCGCTATCATGAAGTAAGACGCACAGGTGAACATCACGAGGCGCTGCGTCGTGGTGCTGAGCGAGCACGTGAAGCGGCAGAGCAGACATTGACGGAAGTGAAACGCCGGATGGGCTTCGTGCTCCCGCAATAAATCTAGGACGATTTGTTAAGCCTGCTTGCCTACTGGCCTGATGTATGATCTTGTTGGGCTAAGCTTCGCCGACGAAGCTTGGCCTTCACAATGAAGCCGCATCCCATATTCACGATAGCAAGTATGGTAAAGAGAAGAGCAAGCCAGACACTTTGGCTGATGGAGATCGCTGTTGCGATCAGCAGGGCGATGGAAGAGCATGCGAACCATAGTGATAACCATTTGTTCATGGGGAAGACTCCTTTTCGCAAAATAATGTTACAGATAAGTATAACATTTTGCAGGCCGGATAAAATAAGTTTGCAAGCTTGCACAACTAGAAGCGCCAATTGCGAAAGGAGATTCACCTATGTCTAATCGTTCTGGTTCCAACAACTTGGTTGTTCCTCAGGCTACTGCTGCATTGCAGCAAATGAAATTCGAAATTGCTCAGGAGTTGGGCGTTCCAATTCCACAAGACGGCTACTACGGGAACTACACTTCCCGTGATACCGGTTCTATCGGGGGATACATGACGAAGCGTTTGGTGCAAATGGCACAACAATCGCTTTCCGGCGGTTCCCGCTAATCGAAATGCACTAATGATTTGGCTACCCTGCGCGCGGGGTAGCCTTTTATTATGATAAGTGAGCATCAACAGCATTTGGCCAAAAAAGAAGGTACAGTGGATCCTGTCTTCACAGATTCCCTGTACCTTCTTCTTCTAAGTGCCCTAACACACCGTTTCTATTCGTATTCCAATCCAAAATGCTTGCCGGAGTGAGTTTTGCTCAGCCACCCTACGAAATAATCAAGCGTCTCATACTTGGCGTTCATCATGACGACAGCAACGAGGGGGAATTGCTTGCGATGCCTATACCTGACATCGGCCCAGCGAACGGCATATCCATAACCGGTTGGCTCTACCGTTGCACAAGCGTAGCGTGAAATGTACAGGAGCGCTTCTACAGCAGGGTGCTCCTTGGAAGCTTCTACTGCTGGATGCTTATCGCAGTAGGCCGTCTCTGTCCAATGAAGACGATTGTGATTCCAGTTCCCGATTCGGTATGCCCCTTCTGGAAGAGGCTTGACCACATTCCATCTGGATAGCGATACGGTCGGAATAAGTGTATACGTGTCCGAATGGACGTACTCTTCATCGAAGAGCAGCATCTGATCCTTGAGCTTCTTGTGTACAGATGCCCTCCATAAGAAGTACACAAGGAGCAGCGCATACAGCACGGGAAATACTATTCTTGGTGACAAGACACCCAATCCCCACAATGCTACAGCTACGAGGTGGGAAGAGAAAATAATCGGATCGAACAGCGAGATGAAGTCAAAGGACAGCCATTTGTCTGTGACAGGCCATGCCGCTTGGGTCCCATAGGCATTACACAGATCAGTTATGACGTGTATGACTACGGCGAGAGCGGTCCAGAGCAGAACGTGCCAGAACAAGGCACCCTTGTTCAGCAAAGTCATTAGACCTGCGATAAGCAGTGCCCATATTGGCAGCATCGGGATGGAATGTGAGATGCCTCGATGCTGACGAATATAGGTGGTGTTGTCCTTCAGCTTGAGTGCAACATCCGCGTCTGGAGCCTGTGATCCGAGCAGAACACCGAAGAAGACGGCCGAAGCCGTGGCAGGATGGGTCATGACGGCAGGATCAATGTGTGAGAGTCCGGCAAGCCCCAATCCAATAACAGCATGTGTGCTTGTATCCATATTCGTAATCACCCTCTTGTATTGTGAGCAATTATGTACCAGAATATGACTCATGAGTACAATTCACAAGAAGGATTCAGTGGGGGCAACATAAGAAAGAGGGGGAATCAACCATGAACATTATATTTGTCGAGTATCGAATTGATCCGGACAAGCGAGAAGCATATTTAGAACAGATTACAGAGCGCCTGCAGCCTTTTTCTCAAGTCGTATTATATGAAGGAACTGACCAACCTAACGTATTCGTGGAGCAGTGGATGGATACTACACACGAGGAGTATTTGCAGCTAAGACGGATTCGTCTGGAGGAAACGAGTGAATGGGACGTCATTACCGCTTGCATTCCTGGCGGCAGATCCAAATTGCACATCTGGGAGTTCGCATCAATTTCCAAATAAGTATAGCCACACACGCTATTGTGAGGAAGATCCAATAGATTGTCAAAATGATGAACGATGCTACGAGACATTGTCAGCAATTGGACGTTTTTGATATGATGAAAATTACAGCGGAAACACAAAGTTTCTGCTCTTGTTTGTACAACACAAGGAGGAACAGGTCATTTTGGATAAACAATATACGTACCAGGCTCCTTCCGACTCTATCCCGCTATCGCCGGAACCGGTGCGGGTCGAATTATGGAAAGAGTTTGTTCAGTTAACGAAGCCGGGCATTATTCGCTCCAACTTAATGGCTGCATTCACAGGGTTTTGGGTGGCAGCCAAATGGGATATTCCGTGGATGACCTTGCTGTGGATGATAATTGGTACAGCACTTACGATGTCGTCCTCATGCGTGTTCAACAACTATTTTGATCGAGATTTCGATATGAAAATGGAACGTACGCGCAATCGATCGCTTCCTACGGGACGTTTACAGCCGAATGTTGTGCTCTGGTATGCCATTATTCTTGGTATTGCAGGTCTGTCGGTCTTGTTCCTGATGACCAATCCATTGACAGGATGGTTTGGCGTTCTGGGCATGTTTGTTTATGTAGTCATTTATACATTATGGTTGAAGCGAACATCGACATGGAGCACCTCTGTTGGGGCCATTTCGGGAGCAATGCCACCCGTTATGGGGTATACATCTGTGACAGGTCAAGTGGATGAAGGGGCTATCCTGTTGTTCCTCATTCTATTCCTGTGGCAGCCGCCTCACTTCTGGGCGCTAGGCATTCGACGTGTTGAAGAATATCGTGCCGCTGGATACCCGCTGCTTCCCGTAGTCAAAGGAATCGAGCGGACGAAGAAGCAAATGATCCCGTATGTTGTGCTGCTTCTGCCGGTTACTTGGCTGTTCTATTCGTATGGCTATGTAAGCTGGATATACGGGGTATTAGGAACCATTCTTAATGTGCTTTGGCTGTATATTTGCATCTCGGGTTTCAAGGCGAAGGACAATGAAGCTTGGGCGAAGCGCAACTTCTTGTTTTCAATTAACTGGTTATTGCTGCACTTGTTCATTCTTGTCTTGGATACGATGGGGAAAATGTAATATTGCATCAATTCGAATTAATTGGAATTCAGCCTGACCACTAAAGGGAGTGTAACGGGAGGAACAGACGATGTCTCAATGGGCGAAGAAGTATTCTTTGCAAATCTTCTTAATGTCACTGGTTGTGGTATTTGCAATTATTGCTGCTTGGTTATACTGGCCGCGTGAAGATTTCAAGAAGGCACCGGATTTTTCAATGCAAAATGTGGATGGAAGCACAGTAAGTCTTGATAGTACGAACGGGAAGGTAAGGCTCTTCTATTTCTATTTCACGAATTGTCCGGACGTCTGTCCGCCGACGACATTTATGCTGTCTGAAGTACAGACTTTACTGCAGGAGAAAGGCGTATTTGGTAAAGAGGCAGGTATCGTATCCATCTCCTTCGATCCGGAGCGGGATACGATGGATGCGATTAAGACGTGGTCGCAGAAATTCAACGCTGACTACTCAGGCTGGTATTTCCTTCGCGGAAAAGAAGAGGATGTGGCCAACATGATGCCAGCGCTGGACTCTGCTGTGATGAAGGATCAGGATGGAAACTTTACACATCTCAATGTCATTACCCTGGTCGATCAGAAGGGTAATATTCGCAAAGCGTATAACGCGAATGATCGGGAGCGAACAACGCCTGAAATCATTGCGGAAGATGTCATGAAATTAATTAAATAAGAGATTAGTTAAGCGGGGGAAGATCCGGATACACGATGTATTCGTCTAACCCCGCTTTTTCTAATTGTTGGATTAAATACTCATCTGGCGTGCCTTCTACTCCAGCATACCCTCGGCGCGTATAGAGATGATCTGCATCCGGGAACGTATCTCGCAGAACAGCTCGAATACGTTTTCCAGAAGAGTCATTATCCATAAATAAGTATACGGGCTTATCTCCAACCTGCTTACGCAGTTTTTCTGTGCGATCGGTATTCAATGTCCCATATGTGCACATGATGTCAACTTCGTCAGCCAACAGCTTTCGCAAGCGGCTGCGATCGTTTTTGCCTTCTACGATGAGAGCGATTTCCAACGTGTTCACCTTCTTCCTCTATGGGGTATGGGCAGCATTCCGAATCTGATGGAAATGATCCGGCCAGTAATTCTCCCATTATCAATAGTGTACCACGAATGATGAAATCCATTGCGGCGATGCAACGAGAAGCGCATGACAAAATTGGCTTGCCCGGAGGCAAGCCGTATAAGGAGAGAGCAAGATGGGGGGTTACAGCAGAGGAGCACGCAGAATGATGACGAGCAGGATGAACAGGGCGAGAATTACGGTGGTTATTGTCCAGAAGCGTGCGCCGAACGCCAGCTCTGGCCCACCGCCAGGCTCAGTATAATACCCCAACTAGGTTCACCTGCTTTCGTCGGTAGTCATTTCTCATCATTATAGTATGTTCGCGGAATTATCCTGTTCTGTGTATTCACCCATATTTGGGAATATGGGCGCAAACCATGTGAAGGCATCAAGATGCCAGGACAGGACATTCAGCTCTTGTTCTTATGTAGTTGGGTTCGTCGAAGGTGGACGCGTGCTGTGGACAGTCTTCTTCACTAACGATGTAGGCTTGCCTGGCGGGAGCAGCGTAACGGCTGTCATAAGGACGAGAAATGCGATGAAGTACGGCGATAATTGCCCACGGAGCTGCCCGGCAATCATCGGTCCAATGAAGGAGCCGATAGAAGAAGCAATCGATAAAATAGAGAAGATTCGACCATATCTGGCTCCGCCGCTCAGCAGCAAGAGATGAGCCGACAATGCCGGTAAAATGATTCCCTTCGTCATCCCGATAAGAAATAAGGAGAGAAGTAAAGGCACAGGCCAGTGAATTGCCAATAGAAAGAACAGAATCGCTAGCGAAAAGGAGCCGAGCCATGTGCGCATATAAGCAGAATATTGATTCAAGAACAACATGCTTAAGGTAAGGAGCGCCCCGAGGCTGATGGCCGAGAACAATACGCCTGTTTTCATTATTGAGGTTAATGCGTCAGCCATAAATGGCAACTCAAAAAATAAGATGCCCTGCGAGCAGGCAATGGCAAGCGGCATAAAGTAGAAGCGCCATGGGATAGTAGGTGCATGCTCAGAAGTTGCAGCTGGTGTTGAAGTAGGGTTGCTTGGTGCTGTCGTCTTAGAGGAGGGACTTTCACTTTCTTGAACATCTTGAATAAACAGCCATGCCAACATACCAACAAGGATAAGGCCAATACCCAGCGCTTGGAACGCCATGACGAATCCGATTTGGGACACGAGATAAGCGCCAGCGGCAGGAGAGACAACAGAAGCCAATGTATGGACGAGCCCATTGCCCGCCATCAACTTGCCTTGATGAACATGATCGCGTGCCATTCGTGCAAGCAGAGACAGGCAAGCAGGGGAGAGGAACGCGAGTACGAATCCGCTTATAGAACGTAGAATAAGCAGCTGCCATGGGTTGACGACATGGGCCTGAAGCATGAGAATAATGCCGGCTCCAATGAGGCTGAACACGATGAAGATGCGGCTGCCGAAGCGGTCTACTCCGTAACCGGCCATGACGTTGCCAGGCAGATGGGTGAACGAATACATACCCATCATTAATCCGATGAAGGATGGAGCAGCACCAAGAGAGATTGCAAATGGGGTCAGAATGGGGTACTGCGCATGCAAATCGAAAAACGCAACGAATAAAAACAGGTAGAGCCAAAAGACAGAACGCAAGCCAAGTCACCTCCAGATCGCTATGGTATACTTGTACGTATTAGCGGACGAACTTAGTACCCGAATTTGGCTGAAGGTGTTAGATGGTCTGACTGTTGCATCATATGGGAATGATGTATAATACGCTTTGGAAAGGGTGATTGAAGAAGTGAGTCAACTCGAAATGTGGTTTGAATTTATTAAGCAAAATTGGCTTGTCTTCCTAATCGCACTCATCGTACTGCTCGTAATTGTTAGTTTCGTGAAAACGATGATAAAATGGGCGCTGGTCGTCGTAATTGTCGCTGCTGTAGCCGTCTATAGCGGAATTACGTGGGACGACGTGAACAACGTAGTGACGACAGTGAAGGATGAGACTGTGCTGAAGCTGAAGGATCAAGCAATGAACTCCATGATGGAGGAAGCGAAGAAGGCGACGTTCAAGAGCAATGAGGACGGGACTTATACGATCAAGTCGCCGAATTTGGAGCTTACAGGCACTCCTAACAGCGACAAAGTGAAATTATCGTTCAATGGAGTCTCCCTTGGTGAATGGAGCATGAACGATACGATTCGCGATTTCGTGAAGGAAGCGAAGCAGAACAAATGAGTACCGGATTGCAGTGGGAATGGAACGCGATAACGCTAGTACTGCTTGCGGTCGTGCTTCTTTCCGCAGTTCAAGGGGTGGCGAGAGGCGCTTCGGGGTCCATGCGCCACCTCTTTCTATTTGTTGCTCAGTCGGCCTGCACCATTGTATCGCTTATCCTGTCCTTCGCTGCTGCGATGTGGCTCTCGCCCATGGTACAGCGTCAGTTCGTTGATTGGAATATTGTTATACCCTCCCATGCACTGGCTTGGTGGGAGCAGATCTATTATACCTTCGTGACAGGGATACGGGACTTCGCCCTGCTGCGCGTTGCAATCTTATTCGGCATCATCTATATGCTCGTACGAGGAATAATGGGTTGGCTCGTTTCTTTGATCTGGAGCGGGGCTTCTGTGGCGAGTCAAGAAGAAGGAAGCTCATCTTCTCGCTCAGGGTTCATGCAAGTGATAAGCCGTATGGCCAATTGGCTAACGGGTGGTGCAATTGGTGCGCTAATTGGTGGTGTGCGCGCCTTCATCATTATTATGGTGTTGTTCGTATATGTTGCCCTTCAGCCTGCTACGAAGGCAAGCGATATCATTCAATCCTCTTCTGCTTATCGCACGGTGGCTAACCAAGTGATCGAGCCGCTTGCGGGGTCATTAATTACAGAGAGTCTGCCTGTATTCACCTCCCAAATGGGGCAGGAATTCGGAGAACTTCTGCAGCGACGATATGAAGTCATTGATAATCAGATTTCTTCCGATGTGAAGCAAGCCGCGCGTGATGTGACGGCAGGAGCATCGACCGATGAAGAGAAGGCGCGACGCTTGTATGATTGGGTCGGTTCCCGGGTTCAGTATGATTGGGATAAGGCCAAGCAATACGAGACGAAGCGGATTTGGAAGGAGCAGACTCCGGCAGATACCTTCGCTACGAAGCAGGGGGTATGTATCGATTATGCACGTCTGTATGCAGTTATGGCTCGTTCCTCAGGGCTTCAAGTCAAGGTTGTGACCGGTCTTGGATACAATGGCAATGGCGGCTATGGTCCGCATGCCTGGAATCAGGTCTGGCTAAGCGAACAGAAGAAATGGGTGCCGCTAGATAGCACATGGGCATCATCGGGAGATTGGTTCAATCCTCCTAAGTTCGACACCACTCATATTCCAGACAAGCCATTGACGATAAGATAATTTGCGGCGATGGCGATTAGAAGCTGCACAACCTTTGAATATAGGCAAATCAGTATGGTAAAATAAATAAGATTGTACAGCAAAAGTTAGCAAGAAAGGATGATTGGCATTGAGTCATCCAAATGCGGATGATCCGCAGAAGCGGGAAGTACAGAACCGGCGTACGTTTTCGTTTCGGTTGAACTTATTCTTTTTTATTACATTTTTGATTTTCACCGTGCTTATCGTGAGACTGGCCATTTTGCAATTCGTTGAAGGTCCCGCCCTGAAGGAGAAGGAGTCCCAGCTTGGATTCCGGGAAACGGCGGTACCGCCGCTTCGGGGAACTATTTATGATGCTTCGAATACGCGGCTAGCCTATTCTACAGCGTCGCAATCTCTTTACTTCAATGTGGTGAAGAATTACGGGGATCCGAGCAAGAAGATGACGGATGACCAGAAGAAGAATCGAGCTGAAGTAGAGCAGCTTGCGAAGCAGCTCGAGGAAATATTCAAGAAGATAGGCAGTCCTCAAGACAAGCCATTAACAGCTGAAGAAATTTTGAAGCGAATGGACTTGGGTGGGAAGATGAATTTTGTTTTCGTTCCTAGGCTCATTAAATCAGGATTGACGAAGGAAGAGGTTGCTTACTTCCTGGAGCATAAATCGCAGTTCAAAGGCATCGATATCGTCGAGGATAGTGTCCGTAACTATGATAAGGATACGATCGCAGTACAGACGGTCGGTTATTTGAAAAAGTTCAAGGGTGTTCGCGAGCGGATGCCGTTCTACAAGGAACAGTATGAGAAGCAGGAACAGCTTCCTACGGAGAAGGAATACTTGGAATACGAGGATGTTGGCGTTGACGGCATCGAATTGATGTATCAGAACGAGCTGCGCGGTTTGAACGGGGTGAAGAAGTTCCCGGTCAACGTGGCGGGTCGTATTATCGGTCCGATGCAGCTGACGAAGCCGGAGCGCGGGAACAACATTCATCTGACGATCCACCGCGATATCCAAAAGGCAACAGAGGAGTCCATCGTAAAAACGCTGGAGAAGATTCGTAATTCCTCGAACCGCACCGAGTATGCACCAAATGCACGCACAGGCTATGCAGTTGCGATGGAAGTGGACACGGGCAATATCGTATCGATAGCCAGTATGCCAGATTATGACCCGAACGTATGGCGGAATGGTCAAATCAGTAGCGACGACTATGAAAAGATTCAGTATTTCATGGGGAACGGAGCTATTCGCGAGGTTTATGGACCATACAATGATGACAAGGAGCGCGGACGACATCCGACATCACTTGTATACCTCGGTTCTACAATGAAGCCATTGTCCGTCCTCATCGGTCTAAAAGAAAATCTGTTCGGCCCATGGGCAGAATACTATGATAAGGGCTATGGGGAGTTCGGCCGCAAAGGATATGAGACGAAGGTATGGAACTCGAGTCGAACCTCTTACGGTTATATGGATGCTGCGAAAGCCCTTAAAGTATCCTCCAACGCCTTCATGGTAGACATGATCGGTAAAAAGCTATTTTCTCTTTCCGACCGGAATGGGCTGGAGTTATGGGATAAATATATGGATGCCTTTGGTCTCGGCGTGAAGACAGAAAGCGGTATGCCTGGTGAATCCGCTGGATTGAAGGACTACCTGGTGGAGGCGGAGCGCAACAATGCACAATCCGCACTTGTATATGCCTCCTTCGGCCAGCAAGGGAAATATACAACCTTGCAGCTTGCTCAATACGCAGCTACCTTGGCGAACCATGGTCAGCGCATTAAGCCTCAGTTCGTGAGCAAGATTACGGACGGAGATGGCAAAGTAGTAAAAACCTTCGGGCGAGAAGTGTTGAACGAAACGAAATTCGACGACACGCACTGGCGTGTTGTTGAAGAAGGGATGTCGAAGGTTAACGTTCATGGCTTTGATGGTTTCCCTTACTCGTTCTACAGAAAGACAGGTACGTCGCAGCAAAGTATAGCGGGGAAAACGCTGGAAAACGCGGTGTTTATCGCGTATGCGCCGGCGGATAAGCCGAAGCTTGCGGTTGCGGTTGTCGTCCCAGAGGGCGGATATGGTTCCTACGGGGCAGCTCCGATCGCGCGTGCTATGTTCGATGCGTATGATGAGGTATACGGACTTACGGGTACGCCGAAGAAGAAGCAAGCCACAGGCGGCGAATCTACGGATGCAGCTAACAACAATCAATAAGCAGGAGGAGTCGCTGCGTTCAGTGGCAATGATGCATTTCTGAGCGTTGCGAGCCTCAAATAAAGACTTTTTCATATCGTACATGGTGTCACCGATCAGGGAGCACATCGCATACGATATGGAAAAGTCTTTTCTTTTTGCAAAACTATATGTCTAGGGAAAGAATTTTTTTTATACGAAAATAGTTGCATTAGGGAAACATATTTGTGTATATTAAACAATGATCAGTGATAAACGTAATCATTACAAAAAAACATTGGGTATTCATGTGGGAGGGAACGAAAGATGACGAAGGCAGCTGAAAGACCGAATGGGAAGTTCAAAATGAATTCGGCGTTGAAGCGGTTGGTTATGACGATATTGTTCTTAAGCGTAGCTGTAGGATTAGCAGCATGTGGCAGCAGCACAAACGAGGGCAAGACAGAGGGAACTGCAACGTCTGCCGATGCTAATCCAATCAAGGTAACAACTACGATTGGTATGATCGCTGACGTGGTGAAAGAGGTAGGAGGAGACCGTGTTGATGTGATTGGGTTGATGGGGCCAGGGGTTGACCCTCACTTATACAAGGCGTCCCAAGGAGACATTAAGAAGTTGGATGATGCGGACATCGTATTCTACAACGGCTTGCATTTGGAAGGGAAGATGGTCGATATTTTGGAGAAAATGAGCGGCAGCAAGACGACGGTTCCCGTCTCCAGAACAATTTCGGAATCTGAGCTGCTCGCAGATCCGACATTAGCACAATCGCATGATCCGCACATTTGGTTCAATGTGCAGAATTGGATCAAGGCGACGGAGGTCATTCGTGACACGCTGGTGGAATATGATGCGGCACATGCAGAAGCCTATAAGCAGCGCGCTGAGGCATATGTAAGCAAGCTGCAAGAGCTTGATGCGTATGTACACAAGCGGATAGAAGAGATTCCGGAAGGGAGCCGCGTGCTCGTGACGGCGCATGACGCGTTTGGATATTTTGGCAAGGCGTACGGCATGAAGGTTATGGGGCTTCAAGGAATCAGCACGGCTTCTGAGTACGGAAGCAAGGATGTATCCGATCTTCGCGATTATCTGGTGGACAATCAGATTAAGGCAGTTTTTATTGAATCGAGTGTACCGAAGAAGGCAATTGAGGCGGTCATCGAAGGAGCGAAGAAAAAAGGCCATGAGGTCGTCATTGGCGGTGAATTATTCTCGGATGCAATGGGCGAGCCGGGGACAGAAGAGGGAACTTATATTGGCATGGTTCGCTTTAACGTCAATACGATCGTCGATGCACTGAAGTAATGTACATAACTTCGAGAGATATAACACGGTAGGAGAGGAGCGTAATGAGCATGATGGATAAGGGGAATACGCCGCTTCGTGTGAGTGGCTTAACTGTTGCATACCAGAAGAAGCCCGTGCTTCGCAATGTTAGCTTTACGATACCGGAGGGCAATTTGATCGGCATTATCGGCCCGAACGGAGCGGGGAAATCGACACTAATTAAATCCATTCTCGGATTGATACCTCGAGTAAGTGGAGAGGTGAGCATATTCGGCAAGCCTTACTCGGAAAGCCGTAAACGGGTAGGCTACGTCCCACAGCGCGAATCGGTAGATTGGGATTTCCCCACGAACGCACTCGATGTTGTAATGATGGGCCGTTACGGACACTTAGGATGGTTCAAGCGACCTGGCGCGAAGGAGAAGGAGATTGCGCTCGATTGTTTGGCCAAGGTGGGGATGGCGGATTTTGCAGATCGGCAAATAAGTCAGCTATCCGGCGGACAACAGCAGCGTGTATTCCTAGCAAGGGCGCTTGCCCAAAATGCGGACATCTATTTTATGGATGAGCCGTTCGTTGGTGTAGATGCGATGACGGAGAAGGCGATCATTACATTATTAAATGAATTGAAGCGTCAGGGGAAGACCGTGCTTGTCGTCCATCACGACTTGGCAACAGTGAAGGAATACTTCGATTGGGTAATGCTTCTGAATGTTGAATTGGTTGCCTGTGGAGAAACAGAAAAAATATTTAACACAAGCATGTTGCAGCAAACCTATGGCGGCAGACTTACCGTGTTGGATCAAAATGCGGGCGCCGTCATGGTAGGAACGAGGTGAGTGCAATGTTCGGAATATCTTGGGACGTGTTGCGTGATCCAAATACACAGTGGATTCTCGTCGGTTGTTTGCTGCTCGGTCTCATGAGTGGCATTGTGGGCAGCTTCGCTTATTTGCGGAAGCAGAGTCTGGTTGGGGATACGCTCGCGCATGCTGCGCTGCCAGGCATATGCATTGCTTTTATGCTCACTGGGGTTAAATCACTGCCCTTATTTTTCCTAGGGGCCTTCTTGTCCGGTATGCTGGCAACAGCGGGAATTTCAGTCGTGACGCGCTATACGCGCATCAAAGCGGATGCGGCAATGGGGATCATGCTGTCGGTGTTCTTCGGTGTAGGCATTGTGTTGCTGACGCAAATTCAACATTCCAGCTACGGTAACCAAAGCGGGCTCGACAAGTTTCTGTTCGGCCAAGCAGCTTCCATGATGCAGAGTGATGTCTATACGATGGCAGGTGTGTCGCTGCTTATTATTGTGGCATGCAGCCTGCTGTTCAAGGAATTCAAGCTGCTCAGCTTCGATCCTGGCTTTGCGCGCGGACTCGGGTTTCCGGTTGGCGTGCTGGAGCAGCTGCTTATGCTGTTTACCGTAATTGCCGTCGTTGTTGGCATTCAGGCAGTCGGCGTTGTGCTTGTTGCGGCACTATTGATTACTCCTGCCGTATCTGCACGCTATTGGACCGATCGACTCGGATTAATGGTGCTGCTCAGCGGGCTGTTTGGAGCAGTAAGCGGTATTATTGGAACACTTGTCAGTACGACGACGAGCAATTTGCCTACTGGCCCGCTCAGTGTATTAGCTGCAACCTTCGTCTTCTGCTGCTCGGTTGTATTTGCCCCGCGCCGCGGTGTGCTTGCGAAATGGATTCGTCGGATCCGTAATCATCAATCGATTCGGGTGGAGGAGCGAATTCGTCTAGAGGAGACGGAGCCTCGATTGCGAAAGGAGGCGTCGTTGTGACAGACCTATGGATTATACTGACCGGTGCGCTAGTAGCTGCAACTTGCGGAATATTGGGCTGCTTCCTCGTGCTTCGCAAAATGTCCATGATCGGGGATGCCATCAGCCATTCCGTGCTTCCCGGCATCGTTATAGCCTTCATGCTAAGCGGCTCGCGTGATTCGTTCGTCATGCTGCTGGGTGCGTCCGCAGTAGGCTTAGTAACGGTATTTCTCATTCAGCTGTTTCAAAATAGCGGCGTGCAATCGGATGCATCAATTGGAGTGGTATTTACCGCGTTATTCGCGGTTGGCGTTGTGCTCGTAAGCTTGAATGCACGCAATGTGGATCTGGATTTGGATTGTGTTCTGTTTGGTGAAATCGCCTATGTCCATTGGAATACAATGACCTTGTTCGGCATCGACATGGTGCCGAAGGCTGTATGGATACTCAGTTTTACACTGCTAGTGATATTGCTCGTTATCGGGTTGTTCTATAAGCAGTTCAAAATATGTGCATTTGATCCGGCGATGGCTATCGCCTGCGGCATACCTGTTGCGTTATTTCATTATTTGCTGATGGGGCTCGTGTCCATGACGACAGTGGCTTCATTTGAAAGTGTAGGAGCTATCCTTGTCGTCGGCATGCTTATCGTTCCAGCTTCCACCGCCTACTTGCTAACGGAGCGCTTGAGTCTCATGATTGTGTACAGTGTGGCCATTGGAATTGGATGTGCAATAGCTGGCTACTACTTGTCCTCCTTACTGGATGCGTCAATAGCGGGAATGATGGTCACGGTAGCGGGTGCATTGTTCATACTTGCCTTTCTGTTGTCCCCGACTCATGGAATGCTGGCACGCGTGCTGAAGCGTCGTCGGATTGCAGAGATGACTGCTTAGAAGCAGCTTAGGAACACCCTTTGCTCCTGATTATGGAGCGGGGTGTTTTTTGTTATTGCCACATAGGAACCATTGCGTAAGCGGCCTCTTTGTAAAGGAAAGGAATTCTTTGTTGTAAATGCCTGCATATGATACAATGGCGTTATGCAAATTTGTGCACGACAATGATTGACAAAGAGTGTTACAAGCTTCGACAAATAACGAATCACAACTCGTCTGAAGCGGAACGCATCAGAGACAGGAGTGACGGATGAGATGAGTAAATATAAGTTGTTGGCTCTCGATATGGATGGGACAGTATTGGATGATGATCAGCGCATTTCCAAGGAAAATGCCGATGCCATTCGCAGTGCTTGCGATGCGGGAATTACGGTCATCTTCTCCACTGGCCGCGCGTTCGTCAATGCACTTCCTTATGCGGAAGAACTAGGATTGAATGCTCCAATGATAACAGTCAATGGGAGTGAAGTGTGGAAGAATACACGTGAGCTGCACTTGCGTCATCTCTTGGATCGCGAGGCGGTGAAGCGTATGCACGCGATGTCCGAGGAGCATAATGTGTGGTTCTGGGCTTATTCGACGGAACGATTGTACAACAAAGAGAATTGGGGAGCCGATATCGAGGCTGAGGAATGGCTGAAGTTCGGCTACTTTACGAAGGATGATCGTGTGCGCGAAATTCTGTGGCGCGAACTGCGTGCCATGGGTGGATTGGAATTGACCAATTCCTCGCCACATAATATTGAGATTAATCCTGGAGGAGTCAACAAGGCAACGGGAATACAAACTGTATGCGAGCTTATTGGCTGCGAGATGTCGCAAGTGGTTGCTGTAGGCGACAGCTTGAATGATATGGCCGCGATTCAAGCTGCGGGGCTTGGTGTAGCTATGGGGAATGCGCAGGACGAAGTGAAGCAGGCTGCGGACATCGTCGTACGAACGAACAACGAGCATGGTGTTGCCCAAGTCATTAGGGAGTATATGCTGTAATCGATTGTTCACGAGCGTTTATTCTCGTGCAAGGTGGTGTAACGGATGGTTATTTTCGGTTGGATTAGTGTGATAGTCTTGTTTCTTGTCGGTATGGCAGGGGCTATCTATCCGATTTTACCAGGTGCGCTGGCAATCTATGCAGCTTTCTTTGTGTATGGATTATGCATTAGCTTTGAACCCTTCGGGTTCTGGTTCTGGGCGATTCAGACGATTATTGTAGCTGTGCTGTTTATTGCCGATTACGTGGTCAATGCCTGGGGCGTCAAGCGATTCGGAGGCTCTAAGGCTTCGATCATTGGGAGTACAATAGGGGTCATCATCGGTCCGTTCGTTATTCCGGCGTTCGGTCTTATACTTGGGCCTCTCTTAGGCGCGTTTATCGGGGAACTTATGACAGGGGCGAGTGTGGACAAATCGACAAAATCGGCCATTGGTGCGGTTGTCGGACTATTTACGAGCATTGTCGTAAAATTTGCACTGCAAATCGTGATGATTGTCCTGTTCTTCCTTTGGTTGTAAATGTTTTAATAGAAAAGGTGCCCATAAGACGGTCTGATATAGACTAGGGCTGTCTTATGGAGCGGCTTCCTGCTCTTTGGAGAAAATACGGTGGCTTCTGCCACGATGAATAGAATTGAATGTAGTATGTTCGGACGGGATATTAGGATACGGGCTAGCATACAGAAAGAAGGGAAACGTTTGGCAAAGGAATCATTTATTAAAGGAACGCTCATTATTGCAGCGGCTACCCTCGTCGCTCGCGTCTTAGGGCTCTTTCAGCGCGTTCCGCTTGAGCATATGCTCGGTTCTGTGGGTAATGCCTCATTTGCTGCCTCACAGACAGTCTATTTGATGATACTTGCAATAGCGACAGCAGGTATTCCGAGTACATTAAGCAAGATGGTATCCGAACGCTACGCGCTGAATAAGGTGCGCGAAGCGGAGCGGGTCTATTATGCTGCGCTGCTGTTCGGACTCATATCCGGTGTGATTACAACCTTGCTGCTCATCGCGTTCGCAGGTGTGTATGCGGATATGATTCAGCTGCCTGAGGCTGCACTTGCTATTCGTGCATTAGCACCTGCGCTGCTGTTGTTCCCGGTCATTGCCATGATGCGCGGGTATACGCAAGGGCGCAATATGATGCAGGCAAGCGGTGTATCGCAGATCGTAGAGCAGGTTTTACGTGTTCTTACGGCGATCGGACTTGCCTATATCTTGATGAGCACGGGGCAGAACCAAGAGTGGATCGCAGCGGGTGCTTCCTTCGGCGGTGTGCTAGGGAGTGTCGGCGCATTCATTATTATGATCTATTACTTGCGTAAGCTCCGTCAGGCAGATCGGGAAGCTGGAGTACGTGCACGCCGCAGGGGTGCGAAGAAAGTACCGCTTAGCGATATTTTCCGTTCAATCTTCGCGATGTCCGTACCGATTGTATTGTCTTCACTTGCCGTACCGGCTGTTAACTTTATTGATACGTCCATCACGATTCCACTTCTCTCACCGGAAGTTGGGGTAGATGAGGCGAAGCATCTGTATGGTATCCTTGGTCAGCGTGCACAATCGATCGCTGGCATTCCGCCAATTCTGGCGATTGCGTTAAGCACGTCGCTCATCCCGGTCATTTCCGCTGCCTTTGCGAAGCGGGATATGATTCACTTGAAGCGGCAGACTACAATGGCAATGCGTATTTCCGTATTGAGTGGCATGCCGATCGTATTGGCTCTAGCGGTTGCAGCATATTCCGTGAACGGTTTCTTGTTCAGTACGTTGGACGGTGCAGGCATTATTGCAGCGTTGACGCTCGGTACGATATTCCAAATTACGATGATGACGTCAAGCTCGATTCTAATTGGACTTGGCAAGCCTTATATTGCTATGATCAGTGTAACATTAGGTATTATTATTAAGCTTATTGCGAGCTTCTCGCTTGTTCACTTCTTTGGTATTTACGGCATTATTGGAGGAACAGCATTAAGCTTCCTGCTTATTACATGGCTCAATCTTCGTGTCATGAAGAAGGTTGTTCCGTTCTCGGTACTAGGCAATCGCTGGATAGGCTTCCTGATGACCATCGTGCTGTCGGGTGGCGTAGGATATGGCTGCGAATGGTTGGGCGAGCAATTAGTGGGCATCTTGCCGGCCAAGCTTGCCTTCATGTTCACGGCAGGTGTTGTAGGCGTGGGGGTAGTAGCACTGTTCGTTGTTGGGCTGGTTGCTTTCCGCGTTATTCGATATGATGAGCTGTCGGGTTATCCGCGTGCGGTTCAGAAGGTACTGCGTCCATTGATGCGATTGCAGGGAGAACGTGGTTAATTCACATACGCGCTATTTATAGCGTAGTGAGAATAAAAAAATTGACAAGCTCCACGAAGGAAGCGCAAGCGATGCACTTCCTTCGTGGAGCTTTTTTTGTCGTACACCAGGGTGCACAAGGGAAAGGAAGCGATACGGGAGGATACAAGGATGATATGGTGTTAATTACCATATGTTGATTTTGTAACAATGTATAAACTTTTACCGTTTTATACCGATATACCAAACGTATTTTGGCAACGAGACTTGGCAAGCAAAGGGGTGTCAACATGAAGAGGTTTATTCAGTGGACTACAGGAATACAACAATCCTTACAAAAGAAAATAATATGCTTACTTGCGTTATTTATTGTCGTTCCTACGATTATTCTTATCATTATCCTGACAGGTACGGCAGCAAGCAATACGAAAGACATGGTCTACAATCAAGTGAATGGGGCTACCCAATCCATTGTCGGTATGCTGGATGACATGTATGATTCAAATGCCTATACGGTAAACAGCCTGGCTGACAGCATTAGTAAGAAGTCGCAACAAAAGGACTGGATCCGTGATCGCATGCTGGAGATTGCCAAAGATATTGACAATATATATGCGGCATATGTCTTTGTAAATAATCAATACATACACAGTTCTAATGACAGTGATGAGACGATTGATGCGATGAAGCGGGACTGGTATCAGCAGGCAAAGAAAAGTGCCGGGAAAGTAATTGTGACGAAGCCGTATCGCGATGCGATAACGAATGATTTGGTAGTTACGTTCGCTAAAGAGCTCCCAGGGAAGAATGGAGTTGTTGCCATTGATGTGGCAATCGATCGGATTAACAAGGCTGTAGAGAAATACAAAGTAGGGAAAAGCGGTTATATTAGCCTGGTTGACAAGGATAATCAGGTCGTAACCCACCCGGTGTACAAGCAAGGAACAATTCTGGACGAAGCCACGTACGGAGAGCTGGCGACAGCGGAAGATCACGGTGCCTACAAGTCGAATGCGGCAGGACGTAATGAGTTCGTCAGTTACGACAAACGCAACAAAATGGGCCTGAGCATCGTCTCGGTCATCGCCTTGTCGGAAATCAACAGTCAAGCCAACTACATTTTTATTGTCGCATCCATCTTCCTAGTCGTTCTTATCGCGTTAATGGGACTATTTTTATGGCGGTTTGTAAAGAGCATTATTCGTCCCGTTCTCCGCGTGCAGCAGCTGACGGAACGGATTGCTGCGGGTGACTTCACAGAACGGATTCCGGAGTCGGATCGCAGCGATGAGATTGGACGCTTGGAGAAAAACTCCAACACGATGGCACAGTCCTTGACTGATGTTCTGCTTCGCATTCGTGAGGTGTCCGAGACGGTTGCGGCTTCTGCTGAGGAGCTCTCCGCTAATACAGAGGAGAATGTAGCGTCTTTGCAGCAGGTGGCTGCTTCTTATCAGGAGGTGTCTGCACAATCATCGCTCCTTAATGATCGTCTCAAAGCGGTTCGCTCTGATGCGCATCAGTCAGGCCGCCAGTTGAAGGAAGTTACCGAACTGGTTAATCTGTCCTCCGAGGCTGCTAATGATATGAGTGAATGGGCAGTACGAGGAGAGCAGGCGTTGAGCAGTGTACGCTCGCAAATGAATGCAATTACAGAACATACAGAGCTGGCGACCAAGGAAACGGAGCAGTTAATTGAGCAGTCCCAGCATATCCGCCGGATTGTCGTATTCATTCAAGAGTTGTCTGCACAAACGAAGCTGCTTGCCCTGAATGCGGCGATTGAAGCTGCACATGCGGGTGAGCATGGCCGTGGATTCGCAGTTGTAGCTGATGAGGTTCGCAAGCTGGCAGAGCAGACGAATGAAGCGGCTGGGCAAATTACAGGCATGATTCAGCATATTCATGAACGTTCTGAAGCGGTATGGACAGCAATGCAGAACGGTTCGGCCTCGGTAGAGGAAGGTCAGCAGGTGACGAAGACGGTGACGAGCAGCTTCGCCGACATGTTCGCGGCAGTTGATGAAATGAACGTACAACTGAGTCATATTGCACAAATGAGCACTCAACTCACTAGTGCCAATGGTACGATGATCACTTCGTTCGATGAAGCGAGTGAAATGACTAATACAACGCTGCTTGAAATGGAAAATGTGGCGGCAGCGGGTGAACAGCAAAATGCGGCCATGCAGGAAATGGCTTCGTACGCGAACCACTTGGCTACCATTGCTGATGATTTGCAGCAGTTGTCTGCGAAGTTCAAGGCATAGCTTGCCTTGCTAGGTGCGGCGTTACGGATGCAATAAAGATATACAAATTACGGAGAGCACTTGAACCGCGTCGCGGTTCGAGTGCTTTTTTGTTGTCCTATCGGTTCACTTCTTCTCGGTTGCATCTATTTCGAAATAGCCCATGCGAAGAGCAAGGTCATGGAGTGCGTTCATGTCTGTACTGTTATGCAACTGATTTGCAACTGTCATCGCGTTTACTGGAAATGGTGGATATACAGGCTTGCGGGTGAACGGGCATTTGGGGAGGGGGTTAGCCTCTGAACATTGCAGGACATATCTGCAAGCGGCAGCCATAAATCCTGAACGTGGGGTGGAATAGATGAATGAAGTGTGGATAATGGGTGCGGCACGCACGCCAATCGGTTCATTTCAAGGCAATTATCGGGATGTGACTGCAGTGGAACTGGGCACAGCTGCTATTCAGGAGGCCTGCAGCCGCGCTGGCATCATGGGAGAACATGTGGATCAAGTATGGATGGGACAGGTGCTGCAAGCTGGAGTTGGGCAAAATGGGGCACGACAAGTGGCTTTACAGGCGGGCATCCCTATCCATGCACCAGCGACGGGGGTCAACCTAGTCTGTGGATCAGGGCTGCAGGCTGTCATGCTGGGGACACAGAACATCAGGACGGGTGATGCAGATATCGTCGTATCTGGCGGAATGGAGAATATGACCCAATCTCCCTATATACTCAAGCAGGCAAGACAGGGATATAAGTACGGGCACGGGGAGCTGTTGGATACTGTACTGCATGATGGACTGACCTGTGCCTTTCTACAGCAGCCAATGGGCATTACCGCAGAGAAATTAGCGGAACGGTATCATATCACACGTGACATGCAGGACGCATTTGCACTGATGAGCCAACAACGTGCGGAATCAGCGATGCGTGAAGGAAGATTCGAAGCTGAGCTCGTTCCAATCCGAGTACCTGAACGCAAGGGGGCATACCGGACGGTGGATACGGATGAGCACCCTCGCCATGGCATGACCATGGACAATTTAAGCAAACTGAAGCCTGCCTTCCTTAGCAATGGCACAGTTACAGCGGGCAATTCGTCCGGGATTAATGATGGGGCAGCTGCTGTTGTCTTATGCAGCTCGGAAGCAGCTGTGAAGCGTAATTTATCCCCCCTTGCGGTGGTGCGCGGTTATGCAGCAGTAGGCGTGGAGCCGGAATGGATGGGACTCGGACCTGTATCTGCGCTGCGGAAGGCTGCTGACAAGGCAGGCCTGCGCATGCAGGATATTGAACTGTTCGAAATCAATGAAGCTTTTGCGGCACAGGCGCTGGCTGTTACCGAGGAACTGGGCATTGATACAGAGATCGTCAATGTGAACGGAGGCGCGATTGCGCTCGGACATCCGATTGGTGCCAGCGGGACAAGAGTGCTTGTGACACTGCTCCACGAGATGGAGCGAAGAAAGGCGAAATACGGCGCGGCTGCGCTCTGTGTAGGAGGCGGTCATGGTGTCGCTGTCATCGTCGAACGGGGCTGAATCGGAACGACAGCATTCATGGCGAAGCTTTGAGACGGTGGACAGTGCTGCATACTGGTTCGAGCATCGCTGCGAGAAGACGCCGGATAAAGTCGCGGTCGTAGACGCTCATACAGGGAATCGATACACGTATCGAGAGCTTGCACGTCGTGCAAGGAAGTTGGCGTTTGTACTGCAGCATCATGGTGTTAGCGCTGGGGATCGGGTTGCTGTCCTGCTGCTAAATCAGGCTGAGATGCTGGATGCATTGCTTGCCTGCAGACTGTTGAGCGCGATTGCCGCCCCAATGAATTGGAGGCTCGCGGAGTCAGAGCTGCATGAAATTGTACGGGACTGTTCGCCGAAGGTGCTGCTCTATGATCGAACGGATCCTTCGCTTGCTGCTCTATCTGAAGCACTGCAAGAGAGAAGCGTAGAAGTATTGGACGTGTCTGCGCTGATGCATGAACAGGCGGAGGCCCAATGTGAACAACTGGGGAATCCGACAGGCAAGGCAATCGAAGATGCTGCTGCTGAGATTGCAGCCGGGGCAACGGCAGATGAGCTTGCACAACCTCGTGACATATTGGCACAGGAAGCAATCTGCCTCGATGATCCATGGCTTATGATCTATACCGGGGGAACGACAGGGAAATCGAAGGGGGTTGTCCTGTCGCATGGCTCTGTATTCTGGAATGCAGCGAACACGGTAATTAGCTGGCAGTTGAACGAATCGGACGTTACGCCGACCATCTTACCTATGTTCCATACTGGAGGCATTAATGCACTGACAGTCCCTGTACTTATGGCTGGGGGAACGGTCGTGCTCGTGCGTAATTTTCAAGCGGATGACATGATCCGGCTCCTTCGGGAAGAACGATGTACGATTGTGTTAATGGTGCCGACGATGTATCATCTGCTCGTTCAGTGCGATTCATTTCAGAATGAGATGTTTCCGGTTATGCGAACCTTTCTCTCGGGAGGTGCCCCATGTCCATTATCCGTATATGAAGCATTTCATGTTAGAGGCTTGCCTTTCAAGGAAGGGTACGGCGCGACAGAGTCCGGTCCAAACAATTTCGTAATCGAGCCGGAAGCGGCTAGAATGAAGCCCGGATCGGTAGGTGTGCCGATGCTGCTCGGAGAAGCAAGAATTATTGGATCTGACGGGCGCGTGCTGGAAGCAGGTCAAGTCGGAGAGCTGGCGCTTCGGGGAGGTCATTTGTTCTCGCATTATTGGAACAATCCGCAGGCAACAGAAGAGACGATGCAGGATGGATGGTTGTTGACGGGGGATCTGGCTCGAAGGGATGAGGACGGCTATTACTATATTGTTGGCCGGAAGAAAGATATGATTATTACCGGAGGAGAGAATGTATATCCACTTGAAGTGGAGCATATTCTCGAGAGTCATCCGAAGGTGCTGGAAGCGGCGGTGCTTGGCATAGCAGATTTGAAGTGGGGCGAAGTTGTCGTTGCTGCTGTCAGTACAGGAGAGATCTCCTCCTTGACGGAAGAAGAACTCAAGCAATACTGTCAAGCGAGGATTGGGAAGTATAAAGTGCCCAAACGCTTTATTCTCACCGAAGAGCTTCCAAAGACAGTAGTGGGCAAGCTGGACAAAAAGGCAATGAAAGCATGGTTTGGCGGTTGACCGAGGTCAGCCGCTCATTTTTTTGTAAAAGTGCTTGAAGCAGGTATAACTGTGATACAATATACAGGACAACATTGGAAAATGGAGGAATTGGAGGTTCTGCATGAAAGAAGGCCGCGTGCTTAAAATGAAATTAATGCCGCCCCCTCTAAAGAAGCAGCTGCTCCACCGTCCTCGTCTTGCTAAGGTGCTAACCCGAATTACAGATTTCCCGCTCACCATATTGACCTCTGGTCCGGGATTCGGCAAGACGACGGCGCTTTCCGCCTATTTGCGCTCCTCGGACATGACGTATGCATGGTACGGAGCATCTCCCCAAGACAATGACTTTATCCCATTTGTATCCCATATCATTTATACGTTGCGGCAATCGGTTCCCGATTTCGGGGAATCGCTGCTTGCTGAGCTGCACAGCGGTGGAAATCGGAACAGCAGTGAAGATATCATTGCCTTGGCAGACTTATTTTTGAATGAGTTGGTATCGCTTTCAGAGCGGACGATATTAATCATTGATGATTACCACCTCGTCGAACCGACTACAAGCATTGACGAATGGATGCAGTATGTTGTGTCCTATTTGCCTGATTGCGACAAGATGGGCATCGTCATTTCCTCACGCGCCAAGCCTCAGTGGGATGGTCTAGCTGCATTGCGCATTCGAGGCCATGTACTGGAAATTGGCAAGGAAGAGCTTGCATTCAATGAAGAAGAAATTGAAGTGTTGTACAGCGATTATTACGGGTACCCGCTTACGAAGCAGCAGCTTGAGCGGATCTATAAGCAGACGGAAGGCTGGATTATTGCGGTACAGCTTATATGGCAGCGGCTGCTGTCCTCCAATGGCTCGCTAGAAGAACTTCTGCAGGCGCCAAGAGATACGATGGAGGAGTTGTTTCAGTTTCTGGCATTGGAGCTGTTCCAGAAGCAATCTTTGTCGATGCGCTCTTTCATGCTGGAGACGAGTATCTTTGACGAGCTTACCGGCGACTGGTGTGATGCCGTATGCGGGCGAAGCGGTTCACATGCGCTGTTGTTTGAGCTGTGCGGCAGCGGCTTCTTGTCATCAGTCGATGATAAACAGTTCCGCTATCATGCCCTGTTCCGTGAATTCCTGCTCGATCAGTTGAGAAGACAGCATGATCGTTACGTGTCTTTGGCGAAGCAGGCCATTCACATCTTCGCGTCGCGCGGCCGCTATGATCTGGCGATGGCACAGGCGATGGTGCTGCAGGATGGCGAAGAGACGGCACTGCTGCTGCAGGATGGGGGCGAAGAGTTGATACAGGGCGGTCATTTGGAATTCGTCCATGCCTCCTTGCTGACGATTCCGGAGCGTACGAAGCGAAGATACCCATATTTGCATGTGCTGCATGGGGATATTATGCGTTATCGCTGCCAGTATGAAGAGGCGTCAGCCCAATACCGCATAGCCGAATATGAAGCAGATAGTGCCAGCAATCGCATTGTTCAGATGATGGTCCTTGAAGGGCAAGCTCTCTTATTTCTGGATACGATACAACCTGGCAAGGCAGAGCCTCTGCTGGAGCGTGCGATTGCAATTGCAGAGTCGCTCTATGGAGGCCGGATCATGCATGTAGATCGAATTGAAAGCGTTCACTTGCGACATTCAAGCTATGAATCAGGTGGAAGGGTTCGAACGGGCGAGCGTGAGCGTCTTGGCCGCTTATATACATTGATGGCTGAAAATATGCTTAATGCGGGCAGAGGAACAGAAGCGCAGCTCTGGTATGATCGGGCTATTCATATTCACGCAGAGGGAAGAGACTGGCTGCTTGAAGCGCGGTTGTTCCTCCGCACCGGCAGACTGCACAAGGCGAAGTCGAAGCTAATGCATGCTCAGATGATGGAACAGGAACAGGGTTCGCTCTTCCGCGGGCTTAGCTACCATTCCAAGACATTATCCCGCTCGCACCGCGAGATTGATCTGCTGCTCTCGCTTATCAGCAGTATGTGCGGAGAGCCAGTTGCGGCGAAGGAGGCGGCAGAAGCGGGAATGATGCAGGGCATTCGCCTCAAGGCGCCCTTCGTAGAGGCTTGTGGATGGATGCGAATGGGCCATGCTGCGCAGCTGACTGGGAAGTATGATGCGAAGGTAGCTGCTGATTGCTATCAGGCGGCGCTGTCTATCATGGAACGACTGGAAGTGAAGCGCGGCAGCGCTGAGCCATATATGGGACTCTGCTTGCTCTTCGGCAGAGCTCGTTCAACGGATACGGCTCTACGATACGGGCATAGTGCTTGGGAGAAGACGCAATTCGCGAATGATGGCTGGCTCACCTCGCTAATTAGGCTGAGCATGGGCATTGCACTGTTCAACGCGAACCGGTATGCCGAAGCCGAGGATGTATTCCGTGAATGTAGTGAACGTTTCCTCGCTTGCGGTGATGGATTCGGCAGCGCTGCTGTTGAGATGTGGCTCGCATTATGCGCCTATCGGACAGAGCAGGACAGCAAGTTCGCGGTTGCGATGGAGCGCTTTTTGGGGCGGACAGAGCGGGAAGGCTACTCGTTCCTGATCACGCGGCGTACATTATTCGGACCGAGCGACACGCAGCAGCTCATTCCGCTGCTTATTGAAGCGGTACGACTTGATATTTGCCGCTCCTACGCATCGATGCTGCTTACGGAGTTAGGACTAGATCAGCTTACGTACCACCCTGGATATACCTTGTATATACATACGCTTGGGAATTTTGTCGTCCAGCTTGGCGATATTGAGTTGTCGGACAAAGACTGGCAGCGTGGCAAGGCAAAAGAGCTGTTCCAGCTTCTGGTGACCAGGCGGACTCGTTCGTTGACGAAGGAAGAACTGCTGGATTCTCTGTTTCCTCAATCAGAGGAGAAGGCAGCCAATCGGGACTTCAAGGTGGCGCTAAATGCCTTGAATACGGCCTTGGAACCGCATCGTCGTGTTCGTTCGAACCCTTATTACATCATTAGACGGGGAACCACCTATCAATTGAATCCGACTGCGGGCTGGGTACTCGACGCCAATCGCTTCGAGATGGCGATCGAACAAGGGCTTGATGCTGGCGATGTGGAGCAGGCAATCAAACTGCTGGAAGAAGGGCTCCTTATCTATGAAGGCGACTATATGCCTGAACGCCGTTACGAGGATTGGTGCATTGAGGAACGGGAACGCTTGCAAGTATTGTTCATGCGTGGAGCAGAGAGATTGTCTTGCCACTATGCGGCTATGAATACCTTCGATAAGGCGATCCGCTGGGCGGAATCGATTGTAGCGAAGGATCGCTGCTGGGAAGAGGCGTACCGAATCCTGATTGCTTGTCATCTTCAAATGAATAATCGCAATCAAGCTTTGCGCTGGTACAACAAATGCCGCAAGGCGTTGGAGGAAGAGCTAGGGATTGAGCCGATGAAGGATATCCGAGAACTTGTTCAGGACATATCGAGTGTAATTCTGGTTGATGACGAGTAAGAGGGGACTGCTGCGGAATGTTGCTTGCTTATCTGTTGATTAAGCTGGCAGTGTGTCGTGCTGCGGTTTCCTAACCGATGCAACTCATTTGTAACTATACCCTCTTATGATGAATGGGAAATGATTCGTAAGGGGGTTTTTGGTGTCTATGACACAGTTATTTATTCGTGAAACAAGCAATCAGAAGGAAAAATTGCATCGCAGCCATGATAAGCAACGGGCGGTTCGCATACAGATGTCAAGACTATTGCTGCTCAGCTTCATGTCCTTGCTCCTGCTGCTGACAGCTGCTTGTGGAAGCAGTGGAAGTGATGCGGGAGGGAACTCCGCGAAGCAAGAGAATAATGGTGCAGCATCGACAGAGAACAAGAATAATCAAACGGAAGAAAAGAAATCGTCCGATGGAGATAAGACGCCAATCAAGATCGGGGTGCTTGCTTCCATGTCGGGGGCGCTTGAGAGTTACGGCAAACAGACGGTTCGCGGATTCGAGCTTGGCATCGACTATGCCACACAAGGTACGAGGACGATTGATGGACGGCCAGTTGAATTCATCGTAGAAGATACGGAAACGAAGCCGGACGTTGCCGTTAAGAAGGCAACCAAGCTGCTTGAAACCGATAAGGTTGATTTCCTTGTTGGTTCATCCAGCTCAGGGGATACATTAGCGGTTCTTCCGCTTGCTGAGGAATACGAGAAGGTTATGGTCGTCGAGCCAGCTGTTGCGGATAGCATTACAGGCGAGTTGTGGAACAAATACGTATTCCGCACTGCACGCAATTCCTCGCAGGACGCGGTTGCAGGCGCGGCGGCGATAGCGAAGCAGGGCGTTAAGATTGCAACGTTCGCACCGGATGGCGCGTTCGGCCGCGATGGCATTAAGGCATTCAAGGAAGCAGCGATCAAGCTTGGTGCGGAAATTGTAGAAGAGCAGTACGCGGACGCTACAGCAACGGATTTTACCGCGAACATTCAGAAAATTGTAAGTGCAAAACCGGATTACTTGTTCGTAGTATGGGCGGGGGCGAACACGCCGTGGAAGCAGCTCAAGGATATGAAGGTAACGGAGCAAGGCATCAAACTGTCTACTGGAGCTCCGGATATCGCAGCTCTGAAGACAATGCAGGAGCTGGAGGGGATGGAAGGCTTCTCGGTGTACTACCATTCACTTCCGAGCAATGATGTGAATAAATGGCTCGTAGAAGAACATACGAAGCGATTCAATGGAGATTTGCCAGATTTGTTCACACCTGGAGGCATGTCAGCAGCGATTGCGATCGTGGAAGCCGTGAAGAAGACGGGCGGGGATACGACTGCCGACAAGCTGATTGCAGCGATGGAAGGAATGACATTTGATGCGCCGAAGGGCAAGATGACGTTCCGAGCGGAGGATCACCAAGCACTGCAGACGATGTATGCGGTGAAGCTGGAGAAGAAGGATGGTACTGATTATCCGGTTCCTGTACTTATCCGTGAACTGTCGCCAGAAGAGACGGCACCGCCGATTCGCAACAAACGTTAACTAGGAGGTCGGGACATGAGCGGAGCGGAGAACAACCTCAGGACGGCCGAGTCGCTGCCGATTGAACAGGGGACGAATAGAGCTCGCCGCTCCCATTCGTCCCAAGCGGTGGATAAGATTTTGAGTACAACAGATTTGACGATTGCGTTCGGCGGACATATCGCAGTACAGGAAGTGAACCTCACCGTTGAGCGAAATCGCTTCAAGTCAATCATTGGGCCAAATGGTGCAGGTAAGACGACCTTGTTCAACT
>Ga0209566_100258_pt1 | contig 50542 bp, 51 predicted proteins | sample Araplavi_mTSA_r2_2_FD_184287 | JGI IMG/M metagenome (GOLD analysis project Ga0209566, IMG submission 184287) | Arabidopsis root microbial communities from North Carolina, USA - plate scrape CL_Cvi_mTSA_r2 (SPAdes) (version 2) | ecosystem: Host-associated > Plants > Roots > Endosphere | place...
CCGCCGGGCCGAAGCTGATGCCCGTGTTCGCGCCGTCGAGCTTTTCCTCGACGACGATGTGTGCGCCCGCGAGGGTGCGATAGGGAACGTGTTCGCGACCTTCGTCGCCGTCCTGCAGGCGCGAGCCTTCGAGATGCGGCGTGCGCGGGTAGCGGGCGAGGTCGAGCGATTGCGCGTATGCGCGAAAATCCAGCGTCATGGTCTTTCTCCGGAAACAGGGGAAAAAGCCGACGACGTGAACGAACGGTCTGGTGTGCGTTGCGGTGTCAGTGCTTGTCCGGGCGCGTTCCTGCCGTCGACGTTCCGGCGCCGCGAGGCAGACGGAAACGGGCAGGACGACACGCGGCCGGGACGGCAGTCGTCGGCGTATCAGGCGAAGGGACGAATGTTTGCGGGCACTTGGATCACCGGTTCGATGAGGGTTCAGGGATGAAGCAGGCGGATGCTACGAAACGGCTTTTGCACTGTCAAGCGCTGCCGGAGCCCGCCGATGCAGCCGCCTGCATGCGTTGAGTGCCTGCGGTGGCGTGCCGCACGCGCCATCGGCACGAACATTGTCAGGATGTCTATATGTGTGTTTTTCGCCACATCGGGCGACGATTCGATGGGCAGCGCCGTGCTACCCGCTTGCTGCGCCCGCTGCGTGCATGCTAGAGTCGCCGCCATTCCGATCAACCCCTCACTCGCAAGGAGAAGAACATCATGACGTCACGCCAACGCTCCTCCCGTCGCGGGTCGTAGTCCGGGTTTTTCGCGTCCGTCCGTTTCATCGTTCACGCCACGCAGCCGCACACCGTATCGCCGTCACGGCGATGAGCCGGGTCGTTCCGATCCGGTCGTGCCGCCCTCTTCCCGACTTCCGATGTCAGGCAGCGCATTCGAGCGCTGCCTGTGCCATGGCCCGCCGTTCTACCTTTTCATCGAACGGAAACCTCCATGGGCAATTCCATGCAATACCTGGGCGAGCGCGTCACCTTGTGCGCTTGCGCCACCACCTGGATCGAAGGTGAGGCCATCCGGCAGCTCGAACACGCTGCCACCCTCCCCGGCATGCGGCGTGTCGCCGGCATGCCCGATCTTCACCCCGGACGCGGCTACCCGGTCGGCGCCGCGTTCTTTTCGACGGGCCGGCTGTACCCGGCGCTGATCGGCGGCGATATCGGCTGCGGAATGGCGCTGTGGCAAACCGCGCTCGATGCGCGGCGCGTCAGCCCGTCGAAGCTCGCGAGCCGGCTCGGCTCGATCGACACCACGCCCGATGCAAGCTGGCAGCCGCTCATCGCGGCCGCCGGGTTCGCGGATCACGCATTCGCGGCATCGCTCGGCACGATCGGCAGCGGCAATCATTTCGCGGAAGCGCAGCGGATCGACGCGGTGTACGACGCCGATGCCGTCCAGGCGCTCGGCCTCGATCACGACCGCCTGCTGCTGCTCGTGCACAGCGGGTCGCGCGGTTTCGGCCAGTCGATCCTCGAACAGCACATGCGCGAGCACGGCTACAACGGGCTCGACGACACGGATGCCGCATGCACGGCATACCTTGCGCGCCACGACGCGGCGTTGCGCTACGCGATCGCGAATCGCGACCTGATCGCGCGGCGCATGCTGGCGCGCTGGCGCAGCGACGGCCGGTGCGTGCTCGACGTGAACCACAACCTGGTGAGCCGCGCGCGCGTCGACGGCGAGCCCGGCTGGCTGCATCGCAAAGGCGCGACGCCGGCCGATGCGGGGCCGGTCGTCATTCCCGGGTCGCGCGGCGACTACAGCTATCTCGTCGCCCCCGTGCGGCCCGACGATGCGGCCAGCCTCGCGTCGCTTGCACACGGCGCGGGCCGCAAGTGGGCGCGCGGCGATTGCAAGGGGCGTCTCGAACGGCGCTTCACCCCGTCGCAGCTCACGCGTACGCCGCTCGGCAGCCACGTCGTCTGCGAAGACCGCGAACTGCTGTACGAGGAAGCACCGCAGGCCTACAAGCCGATCGACAGCGTCGTCGACGCGCTCGAGGCGGCCGGCCTGCTGCGCAAGCTCGCGCGGCTCGCGCCGGTGCTGACCTACAAGACGTCCGGGGAGGCCGGCCGATGCTGATGCAGATTTCTTCCGCGCACGGGCCGCTGGAGTGCCAGCTCGCCGCAGCCAATGCGTTGCGGCGCCTGCAGGCGGAAGCTGATGCGCAGCGCGTCGTCGTCACGGTGCTCGATGTGCAGCCGGGCGAACGGCCCGGCACGCTGCGCTCGGCGCTGCTCGATCTCGACGGTGCCGGCGCGCAGGCGCTGGCGGACCGCTGGACGGGCACGCTGCAATGGATTTGCGCGAGCCCGTACCGGTTGCGCCATCCGCGCAAGAACTGGTTCATCGGTGTCACGCGCTGCGCCGACGCGCAGCCGCTGCCGGATGGCGACGTGCGGTTCGAAGCGATGCGCGCACGCGGGCCGGGCGGCCAGCACGTGAACAAGACGAGCTCGGCGATTCGTGCGACTCATGTCGCGACTGGCCTGTCGGTGCGCGTGGAAAGCGAGCGCAGCCAGCACGCGAACAAGCGCCTCGCGCTGCAGTTGCTGCAGGTTCGACTGCAGCAGGAAGCCGACCGTCACGCGTCCGACGCGCGCCGGCAGCGGCGGATGCAGCACTTTGCGCTCGAGCGCGGCAACCCCGTGCGCGTGTTTCACGGGGCGGCGTTCGTGCCGGCCGACTGAGCATGACGGCCCGACTGCCGGCGGTTGTTTCGCCGGCAGTCGCGCAACGGGCCTCATGGTTTTCCCGGCCAGCCGGTTGCGTGAGCGCGCCGGCGGTTCCGGTGCGCGACCGCACGCCACGCAGGCTGCACGGGCCTCACGCATGGATGCCGGCTGCCGCGTGTTCCGCACCCTTTCTGCGCGGGAAAGGATGCTTGAAACATCCGCAATTATCACGTGCCGCGGATTTGCCCACCATGTGCCGGACGATCGGTACAGCCCGCCTGTCCGGCCCTTTCAACGGCCTTGCGGTGCCTGCCGCCACGTCGTGCGACCGGATGCATCGCGCCGGTCGCGAACGGCCGGGCCCCGCGCCACGGCGTACCGATAATCAGGAGACACGATGAACAGCCATTCCCTCGATCTCGGCGGCAACGCGGGCGAACCCGCGCCCGCACGACCTGCGGCCGCCGCCGGCACGGGCGCTGCCGGGTCGGCCCTCCCCGCCCGCCGCGTCACGCTCGGCGATTTCATGGACGACCTGCCGGTTGGCGCATTGCACCGGTTCGTCGTCTGGGTGATCGGTATCGGGCTGTTTTTCGATATGTACGAGATCTTCCTCGTCAGCACGATCGGTTCCGCGTTGCAGAACGAATACGGACTGAGCCGGCAGAGCACCGATTTCAAGCTGCTGCTGGCCTCGGCGTTCATCGGCATGTTCGTCGGCGCGATGTGCCTCGGCAGCCTCGCCGACCGCATCGGCCGGCGCAAGGCCTTCCTGCTGACGCTCACGTGGTACAGCGCGTTCTCGCTGGTCGGCGCGTTTTCCGTGAACGCCGACATGCTCGTCGCGTGCCGGTTCCTGACCGGCATCGGCGTCGGCGCGATCTATCCGGTTGCCGACAGCTTCCTGTCCGAGATCCTGCCGAAGGAAAAGCGCGGGCGCCTCGCCGCGTGGGCCTATACGACTTCCTACGTCGCGGTGCCGCTCGTCGGTTTCCTCGCGCTGTGGCTGAATCCGCTGCACGTGGGCGGCGTGGCCGGCTGGCGCATCATCCTCGCGATCGGCAGCCTCGGCGCGGTGTACGTGCTGTTCGTCCAGCACCGGCTGCCGGAAAGCCCGCGCTGGCTGCTCGCGCAGGGCCGCACCGCCGATGCATACGCGGCATTGCGGCGCTTCGCGGAGGGCACCGGCGTGCGCGTGCCCGAGCAATTCGCGGAACCGGTCGAGCCGCAACGGCCGCTCGGGCTCGGCGAGCGTTTCGCGCTGCTGCGGCGCGAACCGTACGGCGCGCGCTACCTGATGCTCGCGATCTTTCATCTGTTCCAGGGCTTCGGTTATTACGGCTTCGGCACGCTGGCCGGCACGGTCGTGAAGAGCCGCGGCTTCGACGTGACGGACAGTACGCTGTTCATCGCGCTGTCGTTCATCGGCTATCCGGTCGGCTCGCTGCTGTCGATTCCGCTGCTCAACTGGATCGAGCGCCGCACGCTCGTGATTGCGTCGATCCTGTCGATCGCGGCGTTCGGGCTGTGCTTCGCGTACTCGGGCCAAACCGTGCTGATCGTCGGCTTCGGGTTCCTGACGACCTGCGCGTCGAACGTGTTCAGCAACGCGTATCACGTGTACCAGGCGGAGATCTTTCCGGCGCGCGTGCGCTCGACGGCGATCGGCAGTACCTATGCGCTGTCGCGCATCGTCAGCGGTGCGCTGCCGTTCGTGTTGCTGCCGGTGCTCGGCGGTTACGGCGCGGGCGCGATGTTCGGCGTGATCTCGGTTGCGCTCGGCATGGTCGCCGTCACGCTGCGCGTGCTCGGGCCGCTGACGACGCGGCGCAGCCAGGACGAGATCAATCCGGTTTGAGCGTGTGTCGATGCGGGGCGCGGGAACGCGCTCACGCATCGTTCCTGATGCTTCGCGGATGGCCGGGCTATCGGTTGCCCGGCGGCCCACGGCAGACGGGCGCATCTTCCGCGCACGGTCACGGTTACGGCCGCGGTCACGCAACGCCCGCGTGCGCCGACCGCTGGCGGGCGAAATCCGAAGCGGGATGCCCGGCGATCGACGGTTGCGCCCTTCACTGCGCGCCGTCGCGGCAAGGGCCCTGCGACGCCATGTCCGCTCGAGAAACGACGACCGTGAATTCGATCCCGGATTCAAAATCCAGCGTCATGGTCGAGAAGCGCGGATCGTCATCGAGATAGTGCTTGTACGGTCGAACGGCGTCCTCGGCCGTGTACATGTTGTCGGCCAGGACGATCGACCCCGGGCGCAGCAGGCGCTCGATCTGCCTGAACAACTTCAGGTAGGCGTCGGCCCAGACGTCGATGAATACCATGTCGAAGTGCCCGTCCAGTTCGGCAACGGTCTCGAATACGTCGCCTTCCCGGATGTCGACATGGGCATCCAGGCCCGCCGTGCCGACGTGATCGCGCAATCGGGCGCACTTGAGCGGGTCGCGTTCGGTCGCGACGACCACGCCACGGCCCAACGTGCGCAGTGCCTCGGCGAAATACAGCGTGGACACGCCGCACGAGCTGCCGAGTTCGAGGATGCGGGCCGGCCGTTGCGAGAGCACCATGTTGCGCAAGAACCCGCCCGTTTCCGGCGACACGGCCAACGATAGCCGGCTGCCTTCCGGGGATTCGAAGTCGTCGGTGAACAGCCCGAACGTTTCGAGAAACCGCCCCCGCAGACGGGGGGCGATCGCTTCGTATTCCTCTGCTAACGACAGAAGCTCCTCGTTCGATCCCAGGAACTGCGCGCGGGCGCGGGCGATGATTTCGGTCCGGCTCTCTTCGTGGAGCCGTCGCAGGAGAACGGCGGTAGGTGAAGCCATGTGCGTTCCTTGACGAGATTGATCACGTCGACGATGTATTCGGCGGCGCCTCTCCCGCCAGGGTTTCGGCGCGGTCGCTCGATATCGGCGACATGCGGGGGTTGTCATGCGATTCGGGCGAGCGTGATGGCGCGCTCGGGGCACGCGGTCACACACAGTCCGCATGACCGGCACGCATGCGCGTTCGGCGTGTAGGCGACTTCCATGCCGTGCACGCGCAGCTTCAGGCGATGCATCAGGCCGAGGCCGACGTAATCGGCCGGGTCGATGCGTCTGACCTCGAACACGTTTTCAGGGCAAACCGCGACACAATCCCCTTTGCCTTCGCAACGCTTCAGATCGACGACCGGCGCGATCACGCCCGGTTGCTGTTTGCAGTCGCCCGTGGATTTTTCGCGCACGTTCACGCTCCCGAGGGCCGGTCATCGCCGGAGCGCCACGCGTTGCGGAAATGCTCGCGTTCCTCGGGCGTCATCGATTCCCACTTGCGCCAGTGGCGCTGGCCACGCCAGCCGTGGTGTCCGCGGAATCCGCCGAACAGGATGCGGCTCAACACGAGCAGGCCCAGCGCCCGGGCGAAATCGATCGTACGGGCGCCGACGAACAGCGCCGGCATCACCCAGTTCCACAACATCATGACGACCCATCCGAGCACGCCTATGGCAATCAAGGCGAGCACCGCCTTGCCCGCGCATCTGATTCGAAAATTCATTTGTCGACTCCTCTAGATATTGTCCAGTTCGTCATGAATGAGCTGCAGTCGTGCACGCAAATGCAAGACCGCATAGCGTTTGCGCGCGAGCAGCGTATTGAGCGCAACGCCGCTTTGCGTGGCCATCTCCTTGAAGGAACGGCCCTCCAGTTCGTGCGCGATAAATACCTCGCGCTGATTCGCCGGCAGCTCGTCGAGCGCATCCTGCAAGGCTTCGAGCAGGAGCGTGCGCGCGTAGACTGCTTCGGGGCCGGCATCGTGCGCCGGCAGCACGAGATCCAGCCGGTACTCGCTGTCCGCGTCGTCGTCGGCCTCGGACAGATCGGTCAGCGGCTGCTCCTTCTTCTTGCGAAAGCGGTCGACGATACGGTTGCGCGCCGCGCGGAACAGCCACGCGCTCACCTGTTCGATCGGCGCCGGAAGCCGGTAAGCCTGGACGAATTCGTGAAACACGTCCTGAAGGATGTCCTCGGCATCGTCCGGGTCGCGAATCCGACGCCGGATGAAGCTCACCAGCCTCGTTCGTTCACGCATCACTATCGCGGTGATGTCGCGGTCTGGGTCGGTCATGTGCGTGAAGTGGGTGGCGATTCCATGCACCTGAAGACGTTTCAGGCGCGGGAATATTGTGTCGAGTGCGAAAAATGACTGCTCAACGCGGCGGCTTCAAGGGGGAGATCGGTTACACAGCCCGTCCAGCGGGCAGCAATTGGTCCGGCCCGACGGTCATCGCCGACACGAGCGGGAACGGTGTAACGATAGTGCAAGGAACGAACTCGCGACGACAAGGCGAAGTGTGCGGGCGGCGGCACGGGCGTTGCCGGGGCCCGACAGGAAAGTACGTGCCGTGCTCGCGACTGTCGGCTGCATCCGGGCTGTACTACTCGCCGGCTGTTCGCGGTCGTCCGCCGGTCGGTCTGACGCGGCTGCTACGAATCGGCTTCCCGCAACGGCATCGGCTACCCGCCGCGGCGAGCCGAACGCGCCCCGACGATCGCCCTTCCCCGAAGCCGCACCGCGACAATCCCCGCCAGCTCGCAGGCCGGCCTCAACGCGCCGACATGAAGTCGAACAGCTTCGCGATATCGGTCGTCAGCACCGTTCCGGCCTTCACGCCGACCCAAAGTGTGCGCGTCGCCCACGCATCGTCGAGCGTCACGACCCCGAGCCGCGCCGCGCGCTCGCCGGTCACCGCGTCGCGCGGCAGGATGCCGATCCCGAGCCCCGCCTCGATCATCCGGCTCACGCCGTCGAAATTCGATACCTGGATCCGCAGCTTCAGCGAGCGCTCGACCGCGAACGCGGCGTCGGTCATGCGCGCGAGCAGCGAACTGCCGTCGCTGAGCCCGACGTAGTCCTCGTCGAGCGTGTCCGCGAAGCGGATGCTGTCGCGCGCGGCGAACCGGTGCGTGCGCGGCACGAGCAGCACGAGTTCGTCGCGGCGGTACAGCCTTCGTTCGATACCGGGGGCCGGCACGTTGTCGGCGAACACGCCGAGGTCGGCCTTGCCGGACGCGAGCGCGTCGACGATCTCGTGGCTCAAACGCTCCTCGAGGCTGACCTTGATACCCGGATTGTCGGTGAGGAACGCCGCGAGATCGGCGGGCAGGAACTGGACGATCGCAGACGTGTTGGTCCACACATGGATGTGGCCACGCACGCCGGCGACGTAGTCGCTCATCTCGTGCGCCATCCGGTTGACCTGCTCGATCACCTTCGCCGCATGGTCGAGCAGCGCGCGGCCCGCGGGCGTCAGCTCGACACCGCGCGCATGCCGGACGAACAGCGCGCTGCCCGTCACGCTTTCGAGCTCGGCGATGCGCTTGCTGACCGCGGACAGCGTGAGCTGGCCGTGCTCGGCCGCTTTCGTCAGGCTGCCGTGCTCGGCGACGAGCGCGAACACGCGCAGCGATTGCAGATCGAAATGAAGCGGGTTCACCATGTCGTGGGTCCTGGGTAGGCCGGCCGGCGCTTGCCGTCAGCGCGGCGGCCTGACGCCGATCATACGCCCGGCCGACCCCGCGCGATACGGCGCAAAACGGCGCAAAACGGCGCGCCTAGCGCGGCGCGATCGACTTCAACGCGGCGAGCATCGCACCGTCCGGCTTCGCGAGATCGTCGAGCACGTCGAAGTGCCGCATGCCGGGGAGCCCGACGTGGACGATCCGTTCGCCGGCCGCTTCGCATGCCGTCGCATAGTCGCGTGCCTGCCGGACGAGTTCGGGCAGCTCGGCATCGCCGACCGCAACGACCGTCGGTGCGCCGGGCCCGACATGACGCAACGGGCTGTACGCGTCGACTTCGCGCGCGCTGAGCTGCAGCTTGTCGTTCAGGACGCACAGCGAGATCGGTTCGAGATCGACGAGCGGGCTGATCGCGAGCGCCGACACGACGGCCGGATGCGCGCGGTACACGGCCGTCAGGTGGCCGCCCGCCGAATGGCCGCTCAGGTGGATCGGCCGCCCGGCGGTACCGATTGCGTCGGGATCGTTCGCCAGGTAGTCGAGCAGCGCGCCGATCTCGCCGACGATGTCGGTCATCGTCGCGACCGGCGCCAGCGTGTATTCGGCGAGTATCACGTCGAAACCGCGCGCGAGCGGCCCGCTCGCCGCGTACGCGAAATCCTCTTTCGCGCAGTGCTGCCAGTAGCCGCCATGAATGAACACGAACAGCGGCGCATCGGGCCGACCGCACGACAGCCAGTCGAATCGCTGCGCGGGCTGCGCACCGTAACGCAGGTCGCGCCGGCCGCGCGTCGTGTCGTAGAGCGCCGCGCTGCGCGCCTGCATCGACGCCAGCAGCGCAGGGAAATCGGGTACCACCTTCGTGTTCAGATAGGCGGCGTCGAGTGCCGCGCGGTCCATGCCGCGATAGAGGATCGTCATCGGAATCGTATGGTCGGGTTGCGGAAGCGCGGACGCAGGCGTCGCGTCCGGTGCGAAGGCGGCTTCTCAGTCGCCGAAGCACGCATTATCCGCAGCGCGGCACGGGCCGGCTATCCGGAATCGGCGAGCGCGGAAACCGGCTGTCCGTTTTCGGCGGCAGATCGACGCGGCGTGCGTCCGCACCGGTACGATCCGGGCCGCATGCGCGATGGCACGAGATGCCCGCCGGCGCGCCCGGCGGTCGGCTCGAATCAGATCAGCTCGGAGATCTCGATCAGGTTCAGGTCGGGATCGCGCACGTAGACCGAGCGGATCTTCCGCGTCGCGCCCGTGCGTTCGACGGGCCCTTCGACGATCGGCCATTCGACGCGCTTCAGGTGCGCGATCACGTCGTCGAGCGGCACCGACGCGATGAAGCACAGGTCGAGCGCGCCGGGCACCGGCACATGCGCTTTCGGTTCGAACTCCGCGCCGCGCACGTGCAGGTTGATCTTCTGGTTGCCGAAGCGGAACGCGATCCGGCCGGCTCCGAAGGTTTCGAGCTGCATCTGCAGCACCTCGGTGTAGAAATGCGTCGTCCGGTCGGGATCGACGCAGGTCAGCACGAGATGGTCGAGGTGGTCAATCAGTGCCATGAGGTTCGCTCCGGTTGGTCGTTCACGAGAAAGCGCGTTGCGCGGGCATGTCGCCGGCGTCCGCGCGCGGTGGCGGATGAAGGTCCGAGCGGCGCCCGGCCTTCAGGATCTGGCTCGGCACGTCATGGCCGATCAGCGCGGGCAGCCGCGCCGACGCGGCCAGCACAGCCGCGAGATCGACGCCCGTATCGTAGCCGTCGAGTTCGAGCATGTGCACGAGTTCCTCGGTGCACGCGTTGCCGGTCGCGCCCGGCGCGTACGGGCAGCCGCCGAGGCCGCCGAGCGATGCATCGAAGCGGTCGATCCCGGCGTCGAGTGCCGCGAGCGTGTTCGCGAGCGCCATCCCGCGTGTGTTGTGGAAGTGCAGCGTGAGCTGCAGCGCGCCGAAGCGCTCGCGTGCACGTGCCGACAGTTCGCGCACTTGCGACGGAAACGCCATGCCCGTCGTATCGCACAGCGTGAAGCCGTGCACGCCGAGATCCGCGAAGCGCTGCATCCACGCGAGCACGCCCTCGGCCGCGACGTCCCCTTCCATCGGGCAGCCCATCGCGGTCGACAGCGAGACGTTGATGGCGACACCCGTGCCGCGTACCGCGTCGATCACGTCGCGCAGCTGTGCGAACGATTGCTCGCGCGTCATCCGCAGGTTCGCGCGGTTGTGGCTTTCGCTCGTCGACATCACGAGGTTCACTTCGTCGACGCCGCACGACAGCGCGCGCTCGGCACCACGCACGTTCGGCACGAGCACCGTATAGGCGACACCCGGTGCGCGCGCGATGCCGTGCATCACGGCCTCGGCGTCGCGCAGCGCGGGGATCGCCCTCGGCGACGTGAACGACGTGACCTCGATCTTCGCGTAGCCGCAGGCGCTCAGCGCGTCGACGAGCGCGATCTTGTCGTCGGTGTCGACGAATGCCGCTTCGTTCTGGAAACCGTCGCGCGTCGCGACTTCGTGGATGTAGAGCCGTGTGCGTTGCCCGCTCATGTCGTCGTCTCCTGGTTCGGGTTCAGATCACGCCGCGCGTGCGCCAGTCGCCGCGTGTCGCCGCATCGATGCCGAGCGCTTCGAGTACCGCGTCGGTATCCGCGCCCAGCGCGGGCGCCGGGCGCTCGATGCGCCCGGGCGTCGCACCGAGCTTCGGCACGATGCCGGGCACGAGCACGGGCGTGCCGTCGGGCAGCGCGGCATCGACGAGCATGTCGCGCGCGCGGTAATGCGGATCGGCAGCGATGTCGGCCACGTCGTAGATGCGCCCGGACGGGATGCGTGCGTCGTTCAATGCGGCCAGCACGGCGTCGAGATCGTGCCGTGCGCTCCACGCGCCGATCGCCGCGTCGATGCGTTCGACCTGCGCGACGCGCCCGTCGTTGTGCGCGAGCGCGGGATCGTTGCCGAGATCGGGCCGGCCGATCAGATCCATCAGGCGCCGGAAGATGCTGTCGCCGTTCCCGGCAATCAGTGCGTACCGGCCGTCGCGGCAACGATACGCGTTGGTCGGCGCGATGCCGGGCAGGCTGCTGCCGGCCGCCTCGCGCACGGCACCGAACGCCGAGTATTCGGGCAGCAGGCTTTCCATCATGTTGAATACCGACTCGTACAGCGCGACATCGACGACCTGCCCCTTGCCGCCCTGCTGCTCGCGATGCCGCAGCGCGAGCAGCACGCCGATCACGCCGTGCAGCGCCGACAGCGAATCGCCGAGCGAGATGCCGACGCGCACCGGCGTGCGGCCCGGCTCGCCGGTCAGGTGCCGCAGGCCGCCCATCGCCTCGGCGATCACGCCGAAGCCGGGACGGTCGCGGTACGGGCCCGTCTGGCCGAAGCCCGACACGCGCAGCATCACGAGCCCCGGGTTGATCGCGGACAGCGCGTCCCAGCCGAGCCCCCAGCCTTCGAGCGTGCCGGGCCGGAAGTTCTCGATCAGCACGTCGGTTTCCGCGACGAGGCGGCGCACGACGTCCTGCCCTTCGGGCGTGCGCAGGTCGAGCGTCAGCGAGCGCTTGTTGCGCGACTGCGCGGCCCACCAGACCGACGTGCCGTCGTGCAGCAGCCGCCATTTGCGCAGCGGGTCGCCGAGGGCGGGCGGCTCGACCTTGAGCACGTCCGCACCGAATTCGGCGAGCATCCTGCCCGCGAACGGGCCGGCGATCAGTTGTCCGAGTTCCAGCACGCGGATGCCGTCGAGGGGGCGTGTCATGGCTGTCTCCGATGAAAGCGTGTTGTCGATGACGGCGATCATGACGGCGTTCCCGCCCGGCGAAAATCGATCGATGCTCAACCAGCCTTTCCGAAACGGAAAGGCGTGCGCCGCGGCCGTTCACATATGCGGTGCGCCAGCCTTTCCATCCTGGAAAGCGCACTCGCGCAACGGTCAAACGACGGCCCGCACGCCGCCGGCAGAATCGACCCCGTTCCGCGCCCGCCCCGGGCGCCTGCCAGCGAGGCCCGCCATGTTTTCCGTTTCCTCTCCCGCGAAGATCGTGTTCCTCGACCGCGCGACGCTGTCGCCGCAAACCGTGCTGAAGCCGTTCCCGTTTCCGCACGCGTTGCGCACGTTCGAGCGGACGGCCGCGCACGAGGTCGCTTCACGCATCGGCGACGCGGACATCGTCGTGACCAACAAGGTGCGGCTCGACGCGGCGGCGCTTGCCGACGCGCGGCGCCTGCGGATGATCGCGATCGCCGCGACGGGCGCCGACATCGTCGATCTCGACGCGTGTGCCGCGCACGGCATCGTCGTGAGCAACATTCGCGGGTATGCGGCCCGCACGGTGCCCGAGCACACGTTCGCGCTGATCTTCGCGCTGCGCCGCAGCCTCGTCGCGTACCGCGACGCGGTGCGCGCGGGGCGCTGGCTCGACAGCGGGCAGTTCTGCTTCTTCGATCATCCGATTCGCGACCTGGCCGGCTCGACGCTCGGGATCGTCGGCGACGGCGTGCTCGGGCGCGCGGTGGCCGGCATCGCGCGCGCGCTCGACATGCGGGTACGGTTCGCCGCGCACGGCGATGCGTCGGGGGACGACTACGCGCCGCTCGACACGGTGCTTCGGGACAGCGACGTGATCACGCTGCACTGTCCGCTCACGCCCGCGACGCGACACCTGATCGACGCGGCGGCGTTCGCGCGGATGGCGCGCCGGCCGCTGCTGATCAATACCGCGCGCGGCGGGCTCGTGGATGAAAACGCGCTCGTCGACGCATTGCAGTCGGGGCAGATCGCGGGCGCGGGGTTCGACGTGGTTACGCAGGAGCCGCTGCCGGCCGAGCATCCGTTCCACGCGATCCTGTCGCATCCGGCCTTCATCCTGACGCCGCACGTCGCGTGGGCGAGCGACGAGGCGATGCAGGCGCTCGCCGATCAGCTCGTCGACAATGTCGCCGCGTTCGTCGACGGCGCTCCGACGCATGTGGTGTGATGCGCAGCCGAGGGGATCGTTTCGACGGCCCTACGAGAAAAGCCCCGCTCGATTGCTCGAAGCGGGGCTTTGGATTGGGAGTTGCTTACGCCGGCGACCCGGCACGTAGCGGGTTTGTGCATCCACCCTGTCCTGCAGCGGGTTTATGGATGCCTGACGAGCGCTACGTCAAGGAACTCGGGCCGCCGATGCGGCAGGGCCGGTCTGGCGCTGGCCGGGCCCCACACTGGAACTCGCCGGCTTTGGCTGCGGCGCACCATCCGGCACGCTGATCCCGCCCCGAATGCGCGCGTTTCAGTAAGCGGACATCTCGACGCAAGGATCGACCTTGGACGGCGAGCAGATGACCGAATACTTGGCGCTCTCGCGCATCAGCGCTTCGCCTTCGTGCAGCGCGATCTTGATCTCGGGGTGACGCTCGTACGCGAGGAATGCCGAGCACACGACCGCGGACATCACGACGAGGGAAAACACAAATTTTTCAAGGGTTTGGAAACGTTCAGGCATGGTTCGACCTATCACTTAGGCCGTGATTATATCTCGAAATAAGGGTTTTCCCTATAAGTCGGCCCGCATACCGAGGATGCATTCGGTCGCGCGCGGACGCGATGCTCGCGCCCTTTTTCCCTGCCAGTCCGCGCCTGAGTGTCGATCGAACAGGATGGGGCGACCGGTTGCGGGGTTCGCGTCGTACCGGCGCTGCCGGTAACCGTGTCCGGCCGCCAGGCCGGTCGCTGGCGCCGCCCCGCCGCTGCGCCAGCCCCGGTGCATCCGGCGATGCGCTCGCGGGCAATCGGTCGGTGGCGTGAAGTCTGCGGAAGGCGCGGCGTGGCGTTCGGGCGCGACAGGCCGCGTATTACCGGAGGAAAACGCCCCGCCCGTCGCTCTCGCAGGTCACCGCGTCACTGCGGCGCCGACGCGCCGCTTGCCGCATTGCCGGGCCATGCCTTGCCGATCTGGTCGACCAGCGATTTCGCGGTGCCCGTCACGATCGCCGCGTCGACGCCGGACGTCTGCCACGAGCCGTCGGCGGCCTTCACGAAGGTCAGGTTCGCGCGCGACGGCTTGTAGTCGGTATTGCGCCACGTGACCACGACGTCGCACGAGTAGGTGCGATCGCCGACCTTCTTGCAGTCGCCGTCGGGCTTCGCCGACACGACATCGGCCGAGACGGGCAGCGGCTGGCCGAACAGCGCGTTCAGCCCGCCGTGGTTTTCCGCCTCGAGCGCGCGGCGCACGGCGGCATCGACGTCGCCCGATCCGGGGCCGTCGTGGAGCAGGTTGCAGGCGGCCAGGAGGGTCGATGCACCGGCGAGTGTCAGCAGCGTCTGGAACTTCATGGATATCCGTTATCGGGGGAACGCCGCGTAGTCTGCAACGTCCGCGTATCGTGCGCGGTATCCATTTGTAACCAATTGCACGGGCGCGATCGCCCCTCCGCTTCTCCCTCGCCTGCTGACGCGCCTACTGCCGCTCCTGCTTCACGCGGCTCACGAGCTGCGTCGGGCTCACGAACTGCAGCGCGATGACCACCCATACAAGCGTGATGGCCATGTAGATCATCGCCATCGCGTCGATCGACTGCGGCGCGCGCACGCCGGTCGAGAACACCGCGTAATACAGCGCGACGACGAGCGTCTGTGTGCTCGGCCCCGCGGTGAAGAAGGTCAGCTCGAACATCCCGATCGTGCGCACCAGCACGAGCAGCCCCGCCGCGAGCATGCCGGGCACGAGCAGCGGCAGCAGCACATGGCGGAAATAGCGCCACGTGTTCGCGCCGAAGATGCGCGCGGCGGCTTCGAGATTCGGATCGATCTGCTCGATGAACGGCGTCATCACGAGGATCACGAACGGCAGCGCCGGCACGAGGTTCGCGAGGATCACGCCGGGCAGCGTGCCCGCGAGCCCGACCTTGTACATCACGGTGGCCATCGGGATCCCGTACGTGACGGGCGGCACCATCAGCGGCAGCAGGAACACCAGCAGCGCGAAGCGCTTGCCGCGAAACTGCACGCGCGCGAGCGCATAGGCGGCCGGCACGCCGAGCGCGATCGACAGCAGCACGACCGCGCCGACGACCTCGACGGTCACCCACAGCACGCTCGCGAGCTGGAAGTCCGCCCACGCCTTCGCGTACCAGTGCAGCGTGAAGCCCTGCGGCAGCGGCGTGCCGAACCAGCGTGTCGCGATCGAGTTCACCGCGACGGTCGCGATCAGCAGCATCACGTTCAGCAGGAAGAACGCCATCAGCCCCCAGACGAGCGCGTGCCACGCCCGGCCGGCGAGATGGCCTGCCATCTTCCGCGGTTTCCTCGCGTCGGCGGGCCGCACGTCGGGCGGGTCGGGTGCGTCGTGCTTCGGCGGCCACGCGCGGGCGGCATGATTGTCGGTCGCCATCAGCCCTTGCCCCCCGTCACCGCGCCGGTATAGAAGAAGCGGCGCGCGCCGAGCATCGACGCGACCACCAGCAGCTGCACGAAACCCATCACGATCGCGATCGCCGACGCGAGCGAATAGTCGTAGCTCTCGAACGCCGCTTCCGCCGCCGCGATCGAGATCACGCGCGTGGGCCCGGCCGGCGCGCCGAGCAGCACGGCCGACGGGAACACCGAGAACGCCTGCACGAACGACAGGCACGCGGCCATCGTGAGCCCCGGCACGAGCAGCGGCAGGTAGATCCGCCGGAATTGCTGCCACGGGTTCGCGCCGAGCGTCGCCGCCGCGCGCGCGAGTGTCGGGTCGATGCCGCTGATGTACGAGAGCATCAGCAGGAACGCGAACGGAAAGCCCGACACGATCAGCGACAGCAGCACGCCCCAGTAGTTGTGCGTGAGACGCACTTCGTCGGTGTACAGGTGCAGCCCCTGCAACGCCTGCGGGAACCAGCCGTTCGGCCCGAAATACGTAAGCATCCCGTCGGCGACGAGCACCGTGCCGAGCGTGACGGGAATCACGAGCAGCGTCGTGACGAACTTCTGGTACGGCGAATTGCGGCGCAGCGCGAACGCGACGGGTACGGCGACGCCGACGTTGAGCAGCGTCGCCGGCACCGCCAGCTTCAGCGTGACGAGCACCGTGGGCCACATCGCGGTGTCGGTGAAGAACTGCACGTAGTTCGCGAGCGCGCCGCCGCCGTTCATCGGCTGGAACGACAGCACGAGACCGTATGCGAACGGATAGATGAACAGCGCGACGATGAACGCGAGTGCGGGTGTGACGAGCCAGGCTTTCGCGTCGCGCGGTGTGCCGCCGGCCGGGAGCGTGCTCACGCGACCTCCCGGTGGCGCGTTGCAGCGCACGCGATGCGGCGGCCGTTCATCGCGCGTCTCCCGCATAGACGAGCGTGCGCGACGGCGCAACACATAACCGCAAATGCTCGCCTTCCGCGAATTCGCCCGCCACGCGCGCCCAGATCGGGCCGAACGGCGTGGCCGCACGGATCAGCGAATCGCGGCCGCCGTATTCGACCGTTTCGACGGTCGCGTCGAATGCGTTGCCTGCGCCGTCTGCCGCGCGCTCGATGTCGTCGGGGCGCAGCGCGACCGCGACGTCCTTCGCGTCGAAGCCGGCCATCGGCACGCCCGTGAGCCGCACGCCTGCGGCGCTGACGTTGACGTGGCCGCCGGCCATCCCGTCGAGCGTGAACGGCAGCACGTTGCGATAGCCCATGAAACGCGCGACGTGCAGGTTGTGCGGGCGCGTGTAGACGTCCTTCGGCGTCGCGACCTGCTGTACGACCCCCTCCTTCATCACGACGATGCGGTCGGCCATCGACAGCGCCTCGTCCTGGTCGTGCGTCACGTAGATCGTCGCGCGTTCGAGCTGCGTGTGGATGCGGCGGATCTCGGCGCGCATCTCGATGCGCAGCTTCGTGTCGAGGTTCGACAGCGGTTCGTCCATCAGCACGAGCGGCGGCTCGATGACGATCGCGCGTGCGATCGCGACGCGCTGCTGCTGCCCGCCCGACAACTGCCCGGGCAGCTTGCCCTCGTGGCCGACGAGCTGCACGAGTTCGAGCGCCTGCTGCGCGCGCCGCCGCGTTTCCTGCTTCGGCACGCCGCGCATCTTGAGGCCGAAACCGACGTTGTCGAGCACCGACAGGTGCGGAAACAGCGCGTAGTTCTGGAACACCATCCCGAAGCCGCGGCGCTCGGGCGGCAGCACGTCGATGCGCGTGTCGTCGAGCCAGATGCCGCCGCTCGTGAGCGGCTGCAGCCCCGCGATGCAGTTCAGCGCGGTCGACTTGCCGCAGCCCGACGGGCCGAGCAGCGCGATGAACTCGCCGCGCCGGATCTCGAGATCGAGCCCGTTCAGCGCGGCGACCTGCGCACCTTCCGCATTGGTGAAGCTGCGGCTGACGCCATCGAGCCGCAGCCGTTCGAAACTCTGCTTCATTGCGCGAACTCCATCGACGCGGGCGCCGCGGCGCCCGCCGGCCCATGCGTCACTTCGACTTCTGCGAACCGATCTCGCGATCCCACTTCTGGAATGCGGCGACCATCGCCTGCGCGCTGAGCGGCTGCACGTGCGGGCGATCCGCCAGCAGCTTCGCGTATTCGGGGCGGCCGAACTTGCGGATCACTTCCTGGCTGTGCGCGGGCGCCATCTCGAGCGTCACGCCCTTCACCGCCGGGCCCGGATAGAAGTAACCGTCGTCGTAGGTCATCGCCTGCTGCGCCGGTTCGAGCAGGAAGTTCATCAGCTTGAACAGCACGTCGAGCTTGTCCTTCGGCACGCCCTTCGGGATCACCATGTAATGCGCATCGTTGACCCACGTCATGTTGTCGAACGCCTGGACCCGGAACTCGGCCGGCACGATGCCGAGCGCACGCGGGTTGAGGTCCCAGCCGGTGACGGTCACGGTCATGTCGCGCGTGCCTTCGCCGAGCTCCTTCATCACCGCCGACGTACCGCCCGGGTAGTACGGGACGCAGTCGTTGAGCTGCTTCAGGAACGCCCAGGTCTTGTCCCAGCCGTTGATCGGGTCCTGCGGGTTCTTGTCGCCGAGCACGTACGGCAGCCCCATCAGGAACGTGCGGCCGGGGCCCGAGTTCGCCGGGCGCGCGTAGATCAGCTTGTTCGGGTGCGCCTTGCACCACGCGAGCAACTGATCGGGTGTTTTCGGCGGGTCGCCGACCTTCGCCGGGTTGTATTCGAGCAGCGGGCCGGCCGGCATGTAGGTGACTTCGAGGCCGAAGCCCTGTGCGAGGTCCTGCATCTTGCGCGGGCCGGGTGCGTACCTGTCGAGCACGCCGGGGAATGCGCCCGCGTTGTCGGGCAGCACCTTCAGCCACAGGTTCTGCTCGATGCCGGCGGCCAGCGCGTCGGTGCCCGTCAGCACGAGGTCGATGTCGGCGCGCCCCGCCGCCTGCATCGCCTTGATCTTGCCCGGCAGCTGCGGCGCCGGCGCGTTCGTGAACGTGACGCTCGACACGAGGGTCGGGTTCTTGTCCCTGAAGGCTTCGATGGCCTTCTGCGTGAGTTGCAGGTTGCCCGCGACATCGACGATGTTCAGCGATACGGGGGCGGCAACGGCTGCCGAGGCCGACAGCGTGAAGCCCACGGCGAGTGCGATCCGGCGGACACGGCGAGCGATCGTGGTGGCGTTCATGTCTCCTCACTTCGGTCGGTGGATGGGACCTTTCTTTTCAGGAAATCATGACGGCGTTATACGATGTCGGTCAACAAAAAACCGATCGGGGCGGGGCGGGACTTTCCCTGACAAACACCTTCCGGTGAGTGCCAATTTGGTTACCGGGCAAGATGGGCCGGGGATCGTGGCTGGACGCCAAATCGTCTTGCGACGTCATATCTCTGCGGGGGCAATCCCGGCGAAGCGGATACAACGGGCCCCGACTGGATCGGTGCCGTCGGCGTTCGGCAGGCCCGGCATATCAGCGGTTCTTCAGGGCGATCAACTCGTCCCAGTGTCCGGAAATGACTTTTCGCGCCGCGCGCAGCACGTCGCCCTTCTCGGCTTCGGTCGAAGCCTTGGCCTCGTGGGTGGGACGGATGATCGTGCGGGGTTTCAACGCAACTCTGTACACCACCTTTCGTTTGGGATCCACGACGGCATTTCGCTAAAACAATGACAGCGATCGGCCGCTTGTCCGCCAATCGGATGGAGCGGTCGCGTCGCTGTCAGTCATGGCGCCCGATGAATGGACGAAAAAGGCCCGAGGACGGCAAACAATGCCCGAATATCAATTCCTCAAGCCTGAATCGCCTTCGCCCAACGCCCTCACCTCGTCGATCAACCGTTCCGCATCACGCCACTCGCCATACCCGGACGCCGGATTCAGGTGCCCCACCTCGCCGAGATCGACGAGCCTGCTGCCCCACCCTGCCGCCAGCGTTTCGACACGCTCGAAGCGCGCGAGCGGATCGTTGCGGCTCGCGGCGACGATGCTCGGAAACGGCAGCCGCCCGGTCGGTACCGGCGTCCAGCCGTTCGCGTCGATCGCGTCGGGCGCCGGATAACCGGCGGGCATCGGCGTATCGAGATCGGCCGGCGCCGCGAGCAGCGCGCCGTGGATCTTGCGCGTGGCCTGCCGCGCCCAGTGCACGGCAATCATCACCCCCGCGCTGTGCGCGACGAGGATCACGGGGCCGTCGATCGCGGCCAGCGCCGCATCGAGCGCCGCGACGCGTGCCGCGCGGCTCAGCTTGTCGGCTTCGAGCGGCGCGACGGCGCGTGCGTTCGGCAGGCGCCGTTCGAGGTGCGTCTGCCAGTGGTCTTCGACGTGATCGCGCAAGCCGGGCACGATCAGGATGGTGGGTGCGGTCGTCAGGGTCATGCAGCCTCCGAAGCGTTCAGGAAAGTCTGGGCGCGCGCCGTTCGCGTTCGACGCGCGCGAGATCGGCCACATAGCTCGCGCGTCCGATCGCGAACAGCACGGCGGCCATGAGCGGCACGACGGGAATCCATTGGAGTGCGCCGACGAGGCCGGCGCGATCGGCGGCCCACCCCGTCAGCAGCGGGCCCGGCGCCATGCCGAGCAGGTTGTTGGCGAGCGTGAGCGTCGCGAACGCCGACGCGTGGATCGCGGCCGGCGTCAGGTTCGCGACCATCGCGCCCGACGCACCGGACGCGCCCGCGCCGACCAGCATTCCCGCGCAGATCAGCGCGAGCTGCAGCGGCCCGGGCGGCAGCCGGAACGCGACCGCGAGGCAGACGCCGGTCAGCACGCAATACGCGATCGCGGTCAGCCACTTGCGCTTGCCGTCGGTTTTGCCGACGCGGTCGGTGACGATCCCGCAGCCGACCATCCCGATACCCGCGAGCAGCACGAAACCGGCGGCGAGCACGGCCGCGCGGTCGGGCGCCATCGCGTAGTAGCGGTTCAGGTAGCTCGGCAGCCATGCGAACAGTGCGCCCGGCACGAACAGGTGCAGCCCGCTGCCGAGATATGCGCAGATCACCGAACGCGACGCGAACAGCCCCGACATCAGCACGCGCACGCTGCCGCGCAGGTCGCGCGGCGTGTCCGTGTAGCGCCGGCAGGGTTCGGCGCCGTATTCGGTGCCGTATTCAGAGCGATATGCGGCGAGCCGCCGTTCGGTCACGACGCAGCGATACGCGACGAGCAGCACGATACCGAGCGCGGCCATCACGCCGAACGACCAGCGCCAGCCGAGATGCGCGCCGACGAGCCCGCCGAGCGCCATGCCGAACACGGAGCCGAATGCGCCGCCGGCCATGAACGCGCCGGTCAGCGTCGCGCGCAGCCGCGCCGGGAAGATGCTGAGGATCAGCGCGACGCCGACGCTGCCGTACGCGGCTTCACCGAGCCCGACGAGGCCGCGCGCGACGAGCATCTCCGTGTACTGGGTCGACAGCGCGCAGCCGAGCGTCGCGACGCTCCACAGCGCGGCCATCAGCACGATGCTGCGCACGCGCCCGAAGCGGTCGGCGAGCACCGACAGCGGAAACGTCAGTAGCCCGACCAGCAGCGCGACGACACCGGAGAGCGAACCGAGCTGCGTGTCCGACAGCGCCCATGCTTGCTTGAGCAGCGGGAACACGGCGTTGAGCACCTGCCGCGACATGTAGTCCGACAGCAGCAGGCCGACGGTCAGCCCGAACACGAGCCACGCATAGGCAGGCGCGCGCCGGCCGGCGGCGGCGACGTCCTGGATCGACGGCTCGACATGATGGATCAGCATGCGTGTCTCCTCCGGCACCGGAGCGGTCGTGCTCCGGCGCGGCTTGCGTGGCCCCGCTCCGTTGACCGGAGTCCGCCCCCGCATCACGCGCGGGGATGGGTGCCACGCCACAACGATCGGCGGGCCGCGGCCGCCATGGCCGCGGGCCCGGATGCGCGGATGCGCGGCGCGTCAGGCGGCCCGCAGCGGCACGTTCGGCTGGCCCGGCCGGCGGTTCGGCGCCATCCCGAGCTGCGCGAGGGTCTCGTCGATGCCGTCGTACTGCACGCCGATCCGGTAGATCGCCTTCGCCTCCTTGCCGGTCGCGATGTCGCGGCCGAGTTCGCGCGCGATCCGTGCGCACTGCTCGACCTGCTGCACCGAGGTCATCCGGTTGCCCTTCTGGTCGATGATCGTGTCCTCGATCCCGCAGCGCGGATGCAGGCCCAGCGCCATCGCAACCGTGTTGATCGGCAGCACGTTCTTCATCAGGGATTCGAGCGTGATGCACGCGCCGTCCGGGCAGCGCCGCACGAATTCCATGAAGTTGTACGGATTCGGGCCGTCGAAGCCGCCGCCGATGCCGACCCACGTGACGTTCAGCGGGCCGCGATAGACGCCGCGGCGGATGATCCGTTCGAGCGTTTCCAGCGCATGCATGCCGGTGAGCTGGAAATGCGGCTGGATGCCGGCCGCCTGCAGGCGGCGCAGGTGCTCGTCGACCCAGCCGGGGCCGGCCGGCACGGTCATCTCGCGGTACGCGTCCCACAACGCGGCTTCGTTCAGCGACGTGCCGGCGATGTCCTTGCGGTTCATCAGCTCGGTGATGTTCATCTGCACGGTGTTGATCGCGACCGTCACCTGGTCGGGCTTCGGCGTCAGCTCGGCGAGCATGTGGCGCGTGTCGTCGGACAGCCATTTCGCTTCCGCGCCGTCGCCTTCCGGCGCGAACGAGATCGAGCCGCCCACCTGCAGGATCATGTCGGGCACCGCCTCGCGCAGCCGGCCGAGCAGCTCGTTGAACTTCGACAGCCGCTTGCTGCCCTTGCCGTCGAGTTCGCGCACATGCAGGTGCAGCACCGTCGCGCCCGCGTTGTAGCAGTCGACGGCCTTCTGCACGTGCTCGTCCATCGTCACCGGAATGTCTTCCGGAAAATCGGCGGGCATCCATTCGGGGCCGTACGGCGCGACCGTGATGACTACCTTGTCCTGGTTTTCCGGGTGCAGCGAATCGTCGAGAAATTGCATGTCGTCCTCCAGTGGAAATCGTTTTTGTGCAGGCGTACGGGCGTGCGTATCCCGCCGTGCCGGGCGGCGGGCCCGGCGCGTCGTGTGCAGGTTGCGAATCGGTTAAGGTGCGAGCGCGCTCAGAACGGCACGTCGCCGACGATGCCCGCGCGTTCCATCCGGCGCACGCACGGCGGGTAGTCCATGACCGCGTAATGCTGCGTGCTGCGGTTGTCCCAGATCGCGACGCTGTTCTTCTTCCAGCGCCAGCGCACCTGGTATTCGGGGATGTATGCCTGGCTGATCAGGTATTGCAGCAGCTGGCCGGCGCCGGGATTCGCGTCCTGCCCGACCCGCACGCGTGCGGGCGTGTGGTAGTTCGTGAAATGCGTGGTGAACGCGTTCACGTACAGCACCTTCTCGCCGGTTTCGGGGTGCGTGCGCACGACCGGATGCTCGGCGTCCGGGTACTGCGCCTTCAGCGCGAGACGCTTGTCGATCGGCATCGCCGCACCGAAGCTCGCCTCGATGCTGTGGCGCGCGCGCAGGTCGTCGATCTGCTGCTTCACGTGGTCCGGCAGGCGCTCGTAGGCGAGCACCATGTTCGCCCACATCGTGTCGCCGCCAACCGGCGGACCGTCGATGCAGCGCAGCACGCAGCCGAACGGCGGCGCCACGCGCCAGCTCGCATCGCTGTGCCACGCATTCTCGTAGCGGTCGTTCGGCTGGTCGGGCGACTTGTAGATCCGCACGAGCCCCGGGTGTTCCGGGTCGCTGCCGGCGACCGGATGATCCTCGAACTCGCCGAAGCGCCGCGCGAACGCGACGTGCTCGGCGCGCGTGATGTCCTGGTCACGCAGGAACAGCACGCGATGCCGCAGCAGCTGCGCGCGGATCTCGGCGAACAGGCCGTCGTCGTGCACGGCGTCGGCGAGGCTCACGTCCAGCAGTTCCGCGCCGAGCGCACAGGTCAGGGGTTCGACTCGCATGCGCGTCTCCTCAGACGATGAACACCGACGAACCGGTCGTCTTGCGCGATTCGAGATCGCGGTGCGCCTGCGCGGCATCCTGCAGCGCGTAGCGCTGGTTGATCCCGATCCTGATGCGGCCGGCCGCGACGTGCGCGAACAGTTCGCCGGCCAGGTCGTTCTTCTCGGCCGGATCGGCGATGTAGTCGGCCAGCGCCGGGCGCGTCAGGTACAGCGAGCCCTTCATCGCGAGGCGCTGCGGATCGAACGGCGGGATCGGGCCCGACGCGGTGCCGACGCACACCATCAGCCCGCGCCGCTTCAGCGAATCGAGCGAGCCTTCGAAGGTGTCCTTGCCGACGCTGTCGAACACGACGTCGACGCCCGCGCCGTCCGTCAGTTCGCGCACGCGTTTCGCGACGTCCTCGCGGCTGTAGTCGATCGTATGGTCGCAGCCGTGCGCGCGGGCGATCGCGGCCTTGTGCTCGCTCGAAACCGTGCCGATCACCGTGAGCCCGAGCAGCTTCGCCCATTGCGACACGATCAGCCCGACGCCGCCGGCGGCCGCGTGCAGCAGGATCGTGTCGCCCGGCGCGAACGCGTGGATACGGCGCAGCAGGTAGGCCGACGTCAGGCCGCGCATCGTCATCGCCGCGGCCGTTTCGCACGAAATGCCGGCCGGCAGCCGCACGAGCGGCGCGGCGGGGATCAGCCGCTCGGTGCTGTATGCGCCGAGCGTGTTCAGGAAGCCCGTGTAGGTCACGCGGTCGCCGACGGCGACGTTCGTCACGCCCGGGCCGACGGCGTCGACCACGCCGGCCGCCTCGACGCCGATTCCGGCCGGCAGCGGCACCGGATACAGGCCGCTGCGGAAATACGTATCGGCGAAATTCAGCCCGACGGCCTCGTGCCGCAGGCGCACCTGGCCGGCGCCCGGATCGCCGACGTCGACTGCTTCCCAGCGCAGCACGTCGGGGCCGCCGGTTTCGTGGAATCGCACTGCATGTGCCATCGTGTTCTCCGTATGTTGTCAGTCGGATGCGCGCCGCGCATCGTCGGGTTCGTTCATGCCCGGCGGCGTCGCGGCCGCGCCGTCCGCCAGCGGTTCATCCAGCCCGGCCCAGTCCGCGTCGCCCAGGTAGCGTCGCGCGGCCGGGAAAATCACGCCTTCCATCCGCCCCATCTGCTCGAACGCGCCGTGTGCATAACGGGCGAGCGCCGCGTCGAACGCGGCCGACGGCAGCCCGTCCGCGGCGATCCGCTCGAGCGCATCGAGCGCTTGCGCATCGCGCTGCCGCTGGCGGTCGAGTTCGTCCAGTTCGGCCGCGACGCACTCCGCGCGCACGCGCAATGCCGCGAAGAGGTGCGCTTCGGCGGCCGTGCCGACACGGGCGCGCTGCAGCGCGGCGAGCGATGCCAGCGCACGCTGCACGTCGGCCGCGTGCCGCTGCGGTACGTCCGCGTGTGCGGCGGACGCCATCAGGCCATGCTGCGCGTCGCTCGCTTGCCGCTGCCATGCATCCACGTCCGCGTCCGCGTCCACGCCGGACGCCATCAGCGCATGCAGCAACCCGCCGACCGCGCGATGCGCATCGAGGCAACGCGCCATCACGCGCGCCTCGGCCGGCGTTCGCCGCGACGTGCACACGAGCACCGGTACACCGCTCGTCGCGAGCAGGTGCTGCCGCTGCGCGCAGGCCGCCGCATCGGCATCGTGCGGCAGCGCCGCGACGCCGATCAGGTCGCAGCCGAGTTCGGCCGCCAGCGCGCCGGGTGCCGCGTCGCCGGCCCCCGGAAGGCCGGCCCCCGGATGGCCGGCCCCCGCGATCGCATGGGACAAACCCTGCGCCCGCGCGGCGGCTTCCACTTTCGCACCGTGTTCCGGCAGCCGCGCTCCGGATAAACGCGAGGCCGGCGCGGCGCCGGCCAGCAGGAACGTGACCCGGGCGCCGACCGCGCGCGCCAGTTCGAGCGCATGGCCGATCGCGTCGATGCCGCCGGGCGCGCCGTCGACCGTCACGAGCAGATGGCGGTACATCGTGCCGCTCCGTTTATCCGGCGAGCGACGCGTTGCGCCGTGTGCCGCTCGATACGATGTTCATGGCCCTCTCCTCGTTGCGTTCGTCATGGATCGGAACCCATGCTATCGACGCGGTGCCGGCACGGCCCCACTCGTCGCGGGGGGGATTGACGCGCGAACGCGCTTCGGCCGATCCTTCCCCCCACACCCACCCCGGACGCTGGCCCGCACGGCACCGCCGGATTCCGACTGCTGCCCCGATGGCCCACCCACCCGCTCGCGCCGACGCGCCTCCCACCGAACTGGTCCTGAAGACGACCGCGCCGCGCGTGCCGGCGCAGTTGCTGGCCCGCGCGCGGCTGAGCCTCGCGTCGCCCGCTTTCGACGGCCGGCCGGTCACGCTCGTGCAGGCGCCGGCCGGTTACGGCAAGACGTCGCTGCTCGCGCAATGGCGCCGCGAGACCCTCGCGCTCGGCCGCGCGGTCGTATGGCTGTCGGCCGACGAGCGCGACGATGCGCCCCGGTTGCTGCAGGGGCTCGTGCAGGCGGTGCGGACCGGTTGCGCACGGCCCGGCTTCGGGCGCCTGATCCCGCCCGGCGCGGCCGACCCGGCGCGTGCGCTCGAGGGCGTGACCGCCTGGCTGGCCGAGGTCGCGCAACTGTCGATCGACGCGCTCCTGATCGTCGACGATGCGGAGCGGTTGCCGCCGGCCGGCCTCGAGGCGCTGACCTACGTGCTGCACAATGCACCGCAAAACCTGCATGTCGTCGTCGCCGCGCGGCGCGGGCTCGACCACACGGCCGGCGACCTGCTCGCCGGCGGGCAATGCACGCTCGCGGGCCCCGACTGGCTGCGCTTCACGCTCGACGAGACGATCGCGCTGGTCGGCGCGCGCTTTGCGCAGCGGGTCGACGCCGATGCGTGCGCGCGGCTGTTCGAACGCGTCGACGGCTGGCCGCTCGGCCTGCAGCTCGCGATGGCCGCGATGGCGCGCTCGGCCGATCCGCGCCAGGCGGTCGACGCGCTCGCCGCCCGCGTGGACGGCACGCGCGACCGCCTCGTCGAGCTGCTGCTCGCGAACCTGTCGGCCGACGACACGGCGTTCCTGATCCGCACGAGCGTCGCCGATCGCCTGCATCCGTCGCTGTGCGCCGCGCTGCTCGACGACGCGGACGCGCCCGGCCGTCTCGCGCGGCTCGCCCGCGACACGCCGCTGTTCATCGCGTCGGACGATTCGGACTGGTGCCGGCTGCATCCGCTTGTGCGCGACACGCTGCGCGACCGCCTCGCCGCGGACGCCGGGCGCAGCGCACTGCATGCGCGTGCGGCCGCCTGGCTCGACGCGCACGGGATGACCGAGGAAGCCGCGCGCCACGCGTATGCGGCCGGCCAGTTCGAGGTGGCGTACGCGCTCGCGCAGCGCTGCCTCGAGGATGCAATCAAGCAGGGCCGCATCAATGACGTGCTCGACTGGCTCGCGCTGCTGCCCGACGCGGAGCTCGACAAGCGCCCGACGCTGCGCATCGCGGTCGCGTGGGCACTGGCGCTCGGCGAGCGCCACGTCGAGGCGCAGCGCCAGATCGCGGGCATCCTCGCCGACACCGGCACGCCCGCGGCGATGCGCTACGAATGCGCGCTGATCCTCAGCGCGGCCGCGTATTACGCCGACGAAATCGACCGTTTCGTCGAGTTGTTCGAACCGTGGGCCGACTTCACGCCGCCGGCGGCGACCTGGCTCGCGCAAATGCACGCGAACCGGCTGTCGGCGCGCGCGATCATCGTCGGCGAACCGGCGCAGGCGCGCCGTTTCCAGCACGCGGCACCGCGCGGCGAGACGGCGGCCGGGTTCGGCTACGTCGCGCGCTGGGGCGAGCTGATCACGGGCCTGAGCTACCTGCGCGAAGGCCAGGTCCGGCTGGCCGACGACACGCTGTCGCCGGCGCTGGCACGCGCGGAAGCCGATCTCGGGCGCCGCCATCCGCTGACCTGCATGCTCGCGGCGATGTGCGCGGCGCTCGCGTACGAGGCCGACCGCGTCGACCAGGCCGCCGCGTTGCTCGCGAACCGGCTCGACGTGCTCGAACATGCGGGCACGCCCGATACCGTGCTGCTCGGCTATCGCACCGCCGCGCGCATCGCGCTGCTGCGCGGCGTCGAGCATCGCGCGATCGACCTCCTCGAAGCGCTCGACGCGATGGGCGTCGCGCGCCGGCTGCCGCGCCTGTCGGTCGCGAGCCTCGCCGAACAGGTACGCATTCACGCGGCGCGTTATCGCGAGGCGACCTGCCATGCGCTCGTCGAGCGGATCGATGCGATCGCTGCCGCCGAGTTTCCGTCGCACGGGCCGTTGTGGCGGCGCCCGGTCGTGCTGCTGCAGGCGAGCGCGCATGCGGGTGCGGCGCTGGCCGCGCGCCGCTGGGACGACGCGCGCGCGGCGCTCGACGAAGCGGCGGTGCTGGCCCGTGAAATGAGCATGGGCCAGGCGCGCATCGAGATCATGGCGCTCGGCGCGTTCGCGCGCGAACAGTCCGGGGGCGGCGGCCGCGCGCTGCTCGACGAGGCGATGAACCTCGCGGAGCTGTTCGGGCTCACGCGCACGCTCGCCGACGCGCATCCGGCCATCGCCGACTGGGCGCGCCGCGCCGGCGACGAAGCGGCCGCCGGCGCCGGCCCCGCGCGGCGCGGCCAGCCCGCGCGCCGTGCCGAGCGTCGTGCTGACGCCGAAGGAGCGCGCGATTCTCGAGCTGCTCGCGCGCAACCTGTCGAACAAGGAAATCGCGGTGGCGCTCGCCGTCGGCGAGGAAACCGTGAAGTGGCACCTGAAGAACCTGTTCGGCAAGCTCGACGCCAGCTCGCGCAAGCATGCGGTGCGCCGCGCGCTGGTGCTCGGCCTGCTCGAAAGCGCGCCGTAACGCCGGTTTCGCCGATCGGGCGGCGCCTCCGCCTCCACCTCCCGCGATTCTCCGCAACCCTGCCCCCCGCGCATGGGGGGGAGCGGCCGCCCGCCGTTGCGTAGTCTTTCCGCATGGCTCACGCGGGCGCCGCCTGTCACGTCTTCCCGCCCGCCTCGTTGCTTCCCCGCTTCACCCGGACGGGCTCGACCCCGTCCGGTCCAATACGACCCTGGAGACTTCATGAAGACGAAACTGGCCGCGCTCGCGGCGCTTGCCGGCTGTTCGGCGCTCGCGCACGCGCAATCCTCCGTCACGCTCTACGGCGTGATCGACACGGGCCTGCTGTACCAGAGCACGTCGGCGGCATCGTTCAGCCCCACCGCGCCGAATACGGGCAAGGTGTTCCGCATGAAGGACGGCGGCATCTACTCGAGCTTCTGGGGCATCAAGGGCAGCGAGGACATCGGCGGCGGCTACAAGGTCAACTTCAAGCTGCAGGGTTCGTTCGACAGCGGCACCGGCAAGCTGCAGCTGAGCGATACGCCGGGCGCCGTCGCGATCTTCAACCAGGTCGCGTCGCTCGGCGTGTCGGGCCCGTTCGGCACCTTCACGGCCGGCCGCCAGATCGTGCCGATGATCTACGCGATGGCCGACACCGACGTGCGCAACGCGCAGTTCTTCGGCAGCGTGCTGACCGCGTGGCTCGGCCTGAACACGGCGGCCGGCTGGCCCGGGACGAGCACCAACGGCGCGATCGGCGCGCTGTACGACAGCAATGCGCTCGTCTATCAGTCGCCGGTGTTCGCGGGCGCGTCGATCGCGCTCGAATACGCGCCGGGCGGCGTGGCCGGGCAGTTCCAGGGCGGCACGCGCGAATCGGTCGTGCTCAAGTATTCGAACTACGGGCTGAACGCGTCGGCCGTCTACTACAACGGGCACGACACGAACCCGGCGCCGGGCGTCGCGCCGACCGGCGTCGACAACAACCGCTTCGTCTACGTCGGCGCGAAATACACGATCCGCGACTTCTCGGTGTCGGCGTCGTACGGCAACGGCCGGAATCCGTCGCATGCGGACAAGGTGAACCTCGACATGCTGTCGGCCGGCATCGGCTATCGCTTCACGCCTTTCCTTCAGGTGAGCTCGGCCGTGTATTACCTGAAGGATCGCAACGTCTCGGCGAACAAGTCGACGTCGGTCGTGCTCGCGGCCGACTACAGCCTGTCGAAGCGCACGACGGTCTATGCGCAGGTCGGCCACGTGAACAACCGCGGCACGATGGACCAGATGCTCGTGTACGGGCAGCCGGTCGCGCCGGGCGTCGGCACGACGGCCGCGATGGTCGGGCTGCGGCATAACTTTTGATGGCTGCGGGGCATGTGGCGGCTGTTTCGTGACAATAAAGTTCGGGGTATTTCCCAATTAAGTGGACCTATCCGTCATTTTGTAGGCGAGGCATATCATGAGGTGCAAAGGCGATGGATATGCTGATGAAAAAGAAAAGACGAACGTAGCGTCTCAGGCAGCGGCCCGCGTGCCGCTGCCTGAACTGCCCAAGAAACTGCTCGAATGGTTGATCAAAGGGCCAATGTCGTCAGCCGAGGTTCAGGATCTGATGCAGGAGTTCGACGAGGCCGTCATCGAACGCGCGATGGGCGCCGAGATGAATATGCATCTGGGTTACCCGCCGAGTTCATTCGAAACTTTGTGTGCGAGGCATAAACTGGCGACCAAGGTGCCACTTTTATGCCTCGCAAACGCAAGGAAGAAGTGATGATTGAACCGGGCAAGGGCTTGAACCTGCGACGACCGGTTGAATTCGCCTTGAACAGGCTGCCAAGATGGTCGAGCAGGTGGTGCGTATCTACCTACAACCATGAGCAGCCATATATCGCCCTGAAATACAAAACGCCCGATGCGATGCATCGGGCGTTCTAGTGCTTGGATACTGTCAATCTATTCCAGAGCTTTAAAATTTTTCAGTAAGTCGGCCCCGCAGTTGCTATGAAATTTTAAGTTGAAGAGGAAAGTAAATCTCTAGCCGGCTTAGTAATAAGGCCTTCCCGAAACCTTCCGGCACGATATGCATCAGCAATCGCTTGCTCACTAGAAAATTTCTTCAACTCTTCTCCAACTTCGCTTGCCAGTAGACTGAGGAAAACTTCATATTTTCTCGGCTGCTCCATATCATCAAGCGCCCCCGCCCAGACAATCAACTCGCGATGCTGTGCAAACAAACGATCAAGCCGAAAGTACATGTGTGACTGTTCGATACGGGTTATTTCGCCGATTCCGATCCGGTCAAGGCAGAATCCCACATTAACAAACCACTGTTGACCAAAACCCTTTTCCACTCCGACCGCAATTTGTGCTCCATTTCCAGAAAAACACATTAAATTACCTCGCCGGAGGAAGCTGCGCTCCATTAGAAACGCAAATATACCTTGCTTGAATTCGTTTGACTTCATCGCTTATCCTCAGAATCAGGTGTCGGATTACGCAATCGCTCGAAAACCCTCCGCGGTTTCCTGCGATGAACCAATTTTTTGCGGGTCACCTCGTCAACTTTCCAAGCTTCGCTGGCATTTCCAAAATTTATCGTGCCGGAGCTGGTGCCGCCGCGCGCGGCCGCCGCCAGCATCGATCGCCGGGATCGGCTACAGTGGGCGTTTTCGGCGCGCGCCGTCCCGCCGCCGCACCACCGTCCGTGGCGCGCGGCAGCAAGGACGGTGCGCAAGTCATTCACTTCGACGAGCGAACCTTCATGCCCGATCTGTCCGCCTTCCCGATCACGCAAAAGTGGCCGGCCCAGCATCCCGACCGTCTCCAGCTCTACTCGCTGCCGACGCCGAACGGCGTCAAGGTGTCGATCATGCTCGAGGAAACCGGCCTGCCGTACGAGCCGCACCTCGTGCGCTTCGACACGAACGACCAGCTCTCGCCCGCGTTCCTGTCGCTGAACCCGAACAACAAGATCCCGGCGATCATCGATCCGGACGGCCCCGACGGCAAGCCGCTGCCGCTGTTCGAATCGGGTGCGATCCTGATCTATCTCGCGGACAAGACGGGCCAGCTGATCCCGAAGGATCTCGCGGGCCGCTACGAGACGATCCAGTGGGTGATGTTCCAGATGGGCGGCATCGGGCCGATGTTCGGCCAGGTCGGCTTCTTCCACAAGTTCGCCGGCCGCGACTACGAGGACAAGCGCCCGCGCGACCGCTACGTCGACGAGTCGAAGCGCCTGCTCGGCGTGCTTGACGCGCATCTCGCGAACCGCCAGTGGGTGATGGGCGATACCTACACGATCGCCGACATCGCGATCTTCCCGTGGGTGCGAAATCTTGTTGGTTTCTATGAAGCGGGCGATCTGGTCGGCTTCAGTGAATTCCGCAACGTCAAGCGGGTGCTCGATGCGTTTGTTGCGCGTCCGGCTGTTGCGCGTGGGCTTAATATTCCGGCGCGAGGCTGAGCGGCTGGGCGGGTCGCGCGTTGTCCGGCCCGCGTAGCTGTGGACTTGAAACGCCCGCCGCATTGGGCAGCGGGCTTTCGGGGGCTTTGCGATTTTCCGGGGAATGCTGGGGAGACGGTCGGTGTTCGGTCAGAAGCAGCCGCTCAGTAGGTGAAGGAATACAAGTTTCTTTGCGCTCAAGGGGAGCCAACCAACGATGCATAGAATGGAAGCTTCTCATTTCTATCTTGGCCGGATAACTGACACCTCCCGATTTTCAAGCTTTCTCGCAGAACACTACGGCGAGGATGAAAGTCGACCAGTTTCCGAGTTCTATGGCTCCCAGGGTGAGTTCTTCTGTGACCATGACTTCATGGAAACAGGGCTGCGACAGTCGGGTACTTCACTGGAAGAGTTCTTTGCACCTCACTCGTACTCGGACAAATGGTCGGAAGCGCTATGTGAAGCGGCGCGCGCTGCAAATTTGGGAGATGCGAACGCACTGATTTTCATCAATTGCGAACAGATAAAATCGCCAAGGTCAGTGCAAGGCGAAGGATTCGAACTTGTCTACATCGGAATGTTCGAGTATCCAATTTGAGCTTCTCGAACTTGGTTTCGCCTGATGCGACGCCTACTGCTGGGCGACCGCTTTCGGCCATGACGAGCCATTCGACGGCGACGCGCATTTCGTCGACAATCCTCGGAAACGATGCCGAGATTGACAAGTCGACAACCAAGTTTCGAGCGTCGTTCCATGGCTTCGATACCGACGCGAACCAACGCAACGGAACGATAACCATGGACGACAACAGCCGCTTTATGCATCAGGCTTGCGAGTGTCGCGTGGACGCCTCTTCATGGCGCAACGGTACCGGAAGAGATGCGGCCCGACCATGCCCAAAAGACCAGTCTTCCACACTGGTTGTACTGATGATCACCATGACATCCTCGGGAGGAATGCCAGGGCTGACAGCGAGCAGTTCGACGAGTCTCGCGTAGAACGCCTCCTTACAGGACCGGCTGCGGGTGCGACCACCGGTGATGTGAATCAGGACGAAATCGCTGCTACGCGGCCCACCGCAGTATTCCCGGTCATATACCAGTTCACCCGGCTGGCACTGCTGAAAGACCTGAAAACAATCCCCCGCCGGAACCTCGAACGTTTGCTCAAGCGCATCCTGCAGGCTCGTTGAAATCGCCGTCAACCAGTCGGCGGATTTTCCGGCAAGTAAGGCAATTCGTGAGTATGGCATCTGGAATCTCTCCGTTACTCGGACAGCGCGGCCAGTGCATTGACCGCAGATGCTGCGGCGGGCCAGCCGGCGTAGAACGCGAGGTGCGTGAACAACTCACCCAACTCGTCCTTCGTGACTCCGTTGGTGATCGCTTTCTGCAGGTGCCCCGGCAATTGCTCGGGACGATAGAGGGCCGTCAAGGCCGCGACGGTTGCGATGCTGCGCTCCCGCGGGGAAAGCGCCGGGCGCTGCCAGACATCGCCGAAGAGAACGTCTTCACTCAGCTGAGCAAGCTTCGGGGCGAATTGAGCGACTTTTTGCAAATCAGACGAGGGTTTGGTCACGTGTGCTCCTGTTGTCGGGATTGACGGCGTTCAGGTTAGCAAGTCACAGCGGCCCCGAATATGTGAATAATTTGAATCGATGATCCTGTTTTTTCGAACCTTCGTCACGACTACAGGTGAAACGATGCTGCGCCAGTCGCTGAACCTGCCCGATGAGGCCGAGCGCATCGAGACGGCGGTCAGGCGGGTGCTCGCGCAAGGGCTGCGCACGGCCGACATCTGGAAAGCCGGCACGCGCAAAGTCGGAACCAAAGAGATGAGCAACGCGGTCGCGGCGGCCTTCACGACGCAAGAGGCAGTTTCGTAAAGGCTGCTGTGCCTGCCTTCAGGTGTTCGGCTCGATCGTGCTGCAGCACGTTTGACGGGTACTGGATGAGTGTCCGTTGTTGCGAATCCTGCGCGTCTCTTGTGGGTCGATCTGCGCCGATCATGCATCACCGAGCGGCGGCCGGCCGCGCTCGGCCAGAAGCAGCCATCCGCAGCATTCATTCGGCGCACTCCGAATGTTTCACCCAGAAAAATGATACTTTTGTATCCATGAATCATCTTTCATTGGGTGGAAGATTAAGTGGATAGACTGGAAGCAATGTCGATCGTGCTGCTCACGATCGAAAAAGGTAGCCTCACTGCGGCCGCGAAGGCTTTGAACATGCCGCTCCCGACCGTCAGCCGGAAGGTCACGGAACTCGAAGAGTACCTAGGCACGAAATTGCTGCATCGTTCAACGCGCAAGCTGACCTTGACCGATGCCGGCCAGGCTTACGTCGAGTCCGCCAAACGCATCTTGGAAGAGATCGAGGAAATCGAACGAGCTGCGGCCGGCGAGTACACCACTCCACGCGGAGAGCTGGTTCTCACCGCGCCGGTGCTGTTTGGCCATATGTACATCCTGCCCATTGTCACGGACTTCCTGGCTGCCTATCCCGAGATCAACGTCCGGTTGGTTCTCTCAGATCGGAACCTTCATCTCTATGATGACCACGTCGACATGGCCGTTCGCATCGGCACCTTGCCGGACAGCAACATGATTGCAACCCGTGTTGGTGCTATGGATACACTGGTGTGCGCTTCGCCGGACCTGCTAGCTGCGCACGGCAAACCCAAACACCCGACTGACCTGGAAAAGCTTCCGTGCGTTGTCTTCACTGGCCCTTCCACCGCAACATGGTGGTTTCGGGATCCGGCAACCAAACGTGATTTCAATGTCAACATCATTCCGCGCCTGTCCGTCACCACCGCTGAGGCTGCCGTACAGGCAGCGCTCCGTCGCACCGGTTTGACGAGGGTGTACCGCTACCACTGCGATGCCGCGCTCCGCACCGGGGAGCTTGTCCACGTCCTTCCGAAGTTCGATGTCGAGTCGATTCCTGTCAGTCTGATCCACGGAGAGCGCGGGCTGTTGCCGCTCAAGATGAGGGTCTTCCTCGACTTCGCAACCGACCGGTTGCGCTCGGCGATGTCGGAGCTGGGTAAAGCCTGACAGGCGTTCGCTCTACCGAATGCGCCCCTTTCCCATTCCTCGGTACTTTCGTTGAATGGAAGGTCGGTTCTCGAAAATAGCCAATTATTGTTTTTGGCGGAAGTCCCTACTATCTCTCCTACCGAAGCCGCAGTGGCTCGGATCAACGGAGAAATCTCATGGCCCGCCTTGCAATCCCCTCGAAAGAAGCTGCTCCCGCCAAAGCGCAACCGATCCTCGCGAACTACGAAAAAGTTCTCGGCGTGATCCCGAACTTCTTCGCCCTGATCTCGCAATCCCCCGATGCACTGAAGGCGATCGCCGACATGCACGGCGCGCTCGGCAGGAGTCTCGGTCACAAGACCCGGGAACGGATCCACGTGATGACCGCCGAAGTGAACGGCTGCAACTACTGCCTGTCGGCGCACACCTATCTCGGCGCCAAGCTGCAGGGGCTGACGCCGGAAGACATGGAACTCAACCGCGACGGTCATTCGACCGACCCCAAGGCCGACGCCGCGCTGCAGTTCGCCTACAAGATCGCCACGTCGCGCGGTCACATCGAAGACGCGGATGTCGAAGCCGTGCGTGCTGCGGGTTATACGGACGAGCAGATCGTTGACATCGTCGCCGAGACCGCGTTCAGCTTCATCACCAACCTCTTCAACAACACGTTCAAGACCGACATCGACGCGACATTCCCGCCGCTTCAGACCCGGGCCCGTGAGGCCGCCTGAAGCCCGGGCGGACTGGGCGCCGTATGAAGTGTCCGGCTGCCTGGTCTCGATGGCTGGTTGCTCCGCTCTGACCATGCGCAATTCTCCATGCGCGCGTGGTCGGTCGGAACACGTCTATTGAAGCAATCACGTTGGATTGTCGCGCCTGACGGGCGCGGCGATTCGTGAAGGAACTGTCGATGTCCCGTTTGCACATCTCTACGCGAGACGATGCTCCAGTCGAGAGTAAGCCGATACTGGACGTTGTCTATCAGAAGCTGGGCGTCGTGCCGAATTTCTACCGTCTCATCGGCAGCAGCCCGGTCGCATTGGCAGCATTTGCGGCTTTTCAGGACGGCCTGTCCACCACGCTCGATTCCAGGAACCGTGAGCGCATTGCGTTGGCGGTTGCGCAAGTCAATGGATCGGACTACTGCCTGTCCGCGCATCGTTTTCTCGCCACCAACTTCGCAAAGCTATCCCCGGACGAAATTGAACTTAACCGCAGCGGTGGATCGAAGGATCCGAAGGCCGAAGCGGTCGTGAAATTCGCTGCGAGCGTAGCCAGACGGCGCGGTCATATCGACTTTCCCGTTGTGGCCGACCCGGCACATCGACCGCATGCGGCAGAGGTCCGATGAATCATGGACCATCCGCGCTTCGTAGATCCGCGTATAGCGAAGGGACGAGCAAGATCCATTTCAGACGCGACGTCTCAGTTCACGTTTCTCAGGGTATTTGATGGCGCGATAAAGCGGGTATCAAAGCAATGGCGACCCCGGATGAGCGGCAGGAAGGCATTCCGCTACATGGAGCGTGTGCTGAAGCCAGAACTCGACAAGCACCTGGTCACGTTTCCGCTGATACGCCTTGGCGAAATGACCCTGTACTGCGGATTGTTCGAGCAACGTGGCGCCACTGGCGGGCTGGATTTCTTCTTCCTTGTCTGTTCGTCAGCGGCTCGGCCGGAAGACGGTCTCATGTACCGGATCGAGGTTAGCCAGCATGCGATGCAACGGATCATTCAGCGGACGGGCCGAACTGGCGAGGACGAGGTTCGCACACGCCTCTACACCGCCATGGCGAATATTTATTGGTTGCAGCCGTGGATCTACCGGGAGAAATGGTTGCAGTTGGGCCTCGCGTGCGAAGAAGGCGTATTTGTGGGTGAAGTGCGAGACGACTGCTACAGCATCAAGACGTTCATCCCGGCGATCGACAACGGCAGGCCGTCGCGATGGCGCGATTTACATGCCGACCTGTGGCCCCGGATCCAGCAACGCGTTCCCCGCGACAAGACGTACGAAGCGGATCAAAGCTCGATCGGCGACTGGTATTTCTTCGCGGATGGGCTGACGCGGCGTCATCCCTTTCTGCTGAAGCCTTATGTACCGGGACACGATTATCAAGATGCGGCGTGGGCGAGTCGTCCGGTTGATTCTGGAAATATTTGAGGGGTAGCCGGAGCGTCACATGCCGCGCGCGGCAACGGACAGTTCAGTGCGTGCGATTCGCCTGCCGATACCCCACGTAGCCTCCGGAATCACCAGACGCTATCAGAAGGTGGCGATGAGACTTACTCCGGAGCGTGATCCTTGCCGTCCTTCGAAAGTTCGAGCAACGCGGCCATGGCCCGCTTATACGGCCCGAGATCGCTGTTTGCCGCCTGCAGGATGAGCGCCCCTTGCAGGCGAGCAACCCAGTCCTCCGCGAAATGCCGCGCCCGTGCCGGCGACATGCCGCTTTCACGCGCCAAAGCTTCGATGGCGTCGATCCAGTGCGAAAACGCCAGCAACAAACCCTGTTTCGCAACCGAGCCGATATTGGCCGTGGCGAGTTGACCGAGCACGCAGGGGGCGCGCCCACCGACGTACATCTGGTCCAGCGTGGCCACGATTTTGCGAATGCGGGCCTTTAGCGTGCCGGACGATCGCGCCGCGTTCAGGATTTCGCTGTCGATTACCGCTGTCGCGCGTTCCAACACGGCCTCGGCCATCTGCTCCTTTCCGTCGGGGAAGTGGTGATAGAGGCTCGACTTGCCGAGACCGGTTGCGCGCGACAGATCGGTGATCGACGCACCTTCGAAGCCGCGATCCCGGAACACCGTGAACAGCCGGTCAATGATTTCGTCCTTCGATGCCTGAGCAGTGGCCATAGATCTTTTCGCTTCCCCAAAAGTACTGATCGTTCGGTACAAGCGGAAGGGTAAGTTGCCTCGCTCGTTAAATCAACCCTTGACGTCCGTAATTTCCGGACGTACTGTACCGATCGTTCGGTACAGATAATTCAGGCCGACGCCTCTTTCCGTGATTCAGGAGATTTTCGATGTCCACACTCGTGACGTATCAAACCACCTCCGTCGCCGATCGTCGTACCGGCTCGGCCCTCAATCTGTTCTACCGGGAAGCCGGCCAGAAGGACGCGCCCGCGGTGCTGCTGCTGCACGGTTTCCCGACTTCGAGCCACCAGTATCGCGGGCTGATCGAGCGTCTCGCCGACAAGTACCGGGTGATCGCGCCGGATCTGCCCGGCTTCGGCTTCTCCGACGCCCCGGAAGCGAAGACGTTCGGCTACACCTTCGACCATCTCGCGGAAGTGATCGAGAGCTTTACCGACACGCTCGGCCTGACGCGCTATGCGCTGTACGTTTTCGATTACGGCGCGCCGGTGGGCTTCCGCCTGGCTGCGTCGCGCCCGGATCGCGTGTCCGCACTCGTCTCGCAGAATGGCAACGCGTACGAGGAAGGCCTGAGCGACGGTTGGAATCCGATGCGTGCTTACTGGCAGGACCCGTCCGATGCGAACCGTGAGCAACTGCGCGGTTTCCTGACGGCCGGCACCACGCAGTTCCAGTACCAGCATGGTGAGGCGGACACGTCGCATATTGCGCCGGAGAGCTACACGCTCGACCAGCACTTCCTCGACCGCGCGGGTAACGACGATATCCAGCTCGACCTGTTCGGCGACTACAAGGCGAACGTCGCAGCCTATCCGCGCTTCCACGAATACTTCCGCACGCATCGTCCGCCGACGCTGGCTGTGTGGGGCAAGAACGATCCGTTTTTCCTGCCTGCGGGAGCCGAGGCATTCAAGCGTGATATCCCCGATGCCGAGGTGCATTTCGTCGATGGCGGTCATTTCCCGCTCGAATCGCATCTGGACGAAGTGGCCGGCGTCATTCGCGCGTTCTTCGCACGCACGCTGGACGTTGCACAAGGTCAGGCGCTGTTTGGCGCACTGGACGACGTGTCTGCATCGGCGGAGGCGCAGTCGCTGTTCGATGCGATGCGCGGCGTATTCGGTTTCGTGCCGAATCTCGGCCACGCGCTTGCGGTCGAACCGCCGGTGCTATCGGCTTACCTGCAGTGGCTTCATTCTCTCGGTACTACGACCCTCGATGCGGTGGCGCAGCAGGTCGCAATGGCGGCCGCGAGCCGCGTGAATGCCGCGGACTATGGCGTGGCCGTCCACGCGACGCTGGCCGGCAGGCTCGGTGCCCCCGCCGACGTGGTCGACGCGTTGCGTACCGGCAGCGCGCTTGCCGATCCGAAGCTCGAAGCGGTGCGCCAGTTCGCGACAGCCATCGCATCGAATCGCACGCAGGTGTCGGATAGCGACGTGAACGCGCTGAAGGCGGCAGGCTTCGACCGCCGCGCGGCGGTGGCGATTGCGATGGCCGTGGCCGGCAAGACGCTCGTCAACACGGTCGCGCACCTGTCGAAGATCGAGATCGATGCAGGTTTCCTTCCGGACGCCGTTGCCTGACCTGCTGCGCCGGGGCGGCAGTCAATGGCCGCCCCGCAAGCAGCCTTGAGGATCGAGAGCATGTCGGGTAATCAGTTCAATCACGAAGTGAGCGATGTGGGTGCGCCGCTGGAAATACCGGTCGGAAGCGGTCGGCGCAACAATCCGTTGTCGCTTGCCTGGTGCTGATTGGTGTGAATCTGCGGCCGGGCATCGTGTCGATCGGGCCATTGCTGCCGTCGATCCCCGACGTGCTCATGGGGCTACTGGCATTGCCGGCGCCGTGGCTCGCCCGCCGTTTCGGGCGCGATCGCGTCATCCTGGCGGCGCTGTTCGTACTGTTCGCGGTGACCTTGGGCAGGGCATTCGCGGGTTCCGTCACTCAGATTCTCTTGCTGACGGATCAAACTGTCGCCCGAGTAACCAATGAATGCCCACTTTAAGGCGCGTTGATCGTCCGCTTCGGGTCGCCAAGCGACATCCACGAAAATTCACGAAGAACCTTGTTTTTGCCCGCGGCGTGCATGTGCATGACGCATTCCGCGGCGCTACTTGCCTTCCGGCTCTCCCGGCGCCCCGCCCCCCAGCCCCGCCAGCAGCTTCTCCAACAGTCGCGACAACTGCGCCTGCTCCTCATCCGACAGCACGGCCAGCAACGCGCGCTGGTTGTCGATGTGCGCGACGACCGCTTCGTCGATCAGCGCGCGGCCGGTATCCGTCAGCGCGACGAGCGTGCCGCGCCCGTCGGCCGGGTTCGGCCGGCGCTCGACCCAGCCGGCCTTCTGCAGCCGGTCGATGCGCGCGGTCATCCCGCCCGACGACATCATCAGCGCGTCGTACAGCGCCGTCGGCGTCAGCGCGAACGGCGCACCGCCGCGCCGCAGCGTCGCGAGCACGTCGAATTCGCCCGGCTGCATCCCGTAGCGCGCGAACAGCGGATTGAGACGGTCGCGCGCGATCACGAGCGCCGCTTCCTGCAGCCGCCCCATCACCACCATCGACGACGCGTCGAGATCCGGACGCTCGTTACGCCATTGCGCGAGCGCATGCGCGGCTCGATCCATCTGATCCATTAACCCTCCTCGGTCTGCCAGTTATCTTGACGTCGAGATAAATCGGCGTTTATCTTGATGTCGAGATACTTTACATGAAAATCGCGCGGCGCCCTTCCGGGGCCGCGCACCGATTTCGAGGGCCTTGCGATGAATCGCTTCACTTCCCCCGGATGGCGGCTTGCCGCCATCGTGCTCGTCGGGCTGAACCTGCGGCCGGCGCTCGCCGCGGTCGGCCCGCTGCTCGACATGATCCAGCGCGCGACCGGCATCGGCGACGGCGCGGCCAGCCTGCTGACGACGATCCCGATCCTGCTGATGGGGCTCGGCGCGCTGAGTGCGCGGCGCCTGCAGCGCGTGACCGGCATCGCGGGCGGCGTGTGGCTCGGCGTCGCGCTGATCGGGCTGGCCTGCGTGTCGCGCATCGGCGCGCAGCACGCGTGGCTGCTGCTCGCGAGCGCCTGCTGCGCGGGTGTCGGGATCGCGATGGTGCAGGCGCTGCTGCCCGGCTTCGTGAAGGCCCATTTCGCGACGCGGATCGGCGGTGCGATGGGCGTCTATTCGACGTCGATCATGGGCGGCGCCGTGCTCGCGAGCGTCGTCGCGCCGTTCGCCGCGGCCCGCTGGGGCTGGCTCGCCGCGCTCGCGGGCTGGGCGCTGCCGGCCGCGGTGGCCGCGCTGGCGTGGCCGCTGGCCAGCCGCGGCGGTAACACGCTCGCCGCCGGGCCGGCGTCGGCAACGCATGCGCGGCCGTCGCGCTCGCCGCGCGCGTGGCGGCTCGCGCTGTTCTTCGGCATCGCGACCGGCGCGTACACGCTCGTGCTCGCGTGGCTGCCGCCCTACTACATGCGGCTCGGCTGGTCGCCGACGGCGGCCGGCAGCCTGCTCGGCGGCGTGACGCTCGCGGAGGTCGTCGCGGGCCTGACGATCTCCGCGACGATCGACCGCCTGCCCGATCGCCGGCCCGCGCTGCATGCGGCGATCGCGTCGCTGTTCGTCGGTTTGCTGGTGATGCTGGCCGCGCCCGAAGCGCTCGCGTTGCCCGCCGCGCTGCTGATGGGCGCGGGGATCGGCGCGCTGTTTCCGCTGTCGCTGATCGTCACGGTCGATCATGCGGCGACGCCGGCCGATGCCGCGTCGCTGACGGGGTTCGTGCAGGGCATCGGCTACCTGATCGCCGGGCTGTTTCCGTTCGCGGCCGGCATCGTGCGCCAGCATCTCGCGGACCTGACGCCCGCATGGGTCGCGATGGCCTGCCTGTGTGTCGCGCTGTTCGCGCTGGCCGCGGGATTTGCGCCGCGGCTCGCGCGGCGTGTTGCGCGTGCCTAGCGCGGGACGGGGAACACGGCCGTTGCCGTTCGGCTGCGGCCGCCGCTCAGCAACGTCCTTGTGATCGACTGCGGCGCGACTGCACGCGCGACACCGAACGCAAATCGTCGCCCCTGGCCCGGAAGCAACGTTCGCGGCGCGCGCGGCAACGCATCGTACTGGAGCGTGGTCGTGCTCAACCTGATCCCCGTCGTCGGCATCGCCGCGTCGATCCTGATCCTCGGCGAATCGGCCGCGCCGATCTACTTCGCCGGCGGTGCGATCACGATCGGCGCGGCGCGCTGCACGCACCTGCGTGAACGCCGTGCCCGTGCGTAATCAACCCGCACTCGCGTACAACGTCGAATCCGCAAACCCTTCGGCGTCGAGCACGCGCCCGATCAGGATCAGCGCGGTGCGCTCGATCTGCGTGCCCCGCACCTTGGCGACGATGTCGGCGAGCGTGCCGGTCACGCGTTCTTCGTCCGGCCAGCTCGCGCGATAGATCACCGCGACCGGGCAATCGGCGCCGTAATGCGGCAGCACTTCGTCGACGATGCGGGCGAGATGGCGCACGCCGAGATGGATCGCGAGCGTCGCGCGGTGCGCGGCGAGCGAGCCGAGCGCTTCGCCTTCCGGCATCGTCGTCTTGCCCGCGAAGCGCGTGAGGATCACCGTCTGTGCGACGCCGGGCAGCGTCAGCTCGACGCCGAGCGTCGCCGCGCATGCGGCCGTGGCCGTCACGCCGGGCACGATTTCGTACGGTATCCCGAGTGTCTTGAGACGGCGAATCTGTTCGCCGATCGCGCCGTACAGCGACGGGTCGCCCGAATGCACGCGCGCAACGTCCTGCCCTTTCGCGTGCGCGGCGGCGAGCAGTGCGACGATGGCATCGAGGTCGAGCTCGGCCGTGTTGACGACCTGCTCCGCGCGATGGCCGTCGAGCACGGCGGCCGGCACCAGCGAACCCGCATACAGGATCACCGGGCACGTGCGCACGAGGCGCTGGCCCTTCACCGTGATCAGCTCCGGGTCGCCGGGGCCCGCGCCGATGAAATACACCGTCATCGAAAAATCTCCGTCAATTCATGGGATGACCGGCCGCGCGGCGTCATGCGCGCGCGGCCGGATCGAGCGCGACGATGAGCGCCGCGGCCGAGTCGAACGCGCGGTCGGCGTCGGGCAGCGGCGGCCGGCGCAGCATCACGACCGGCAGCCTGCGTTCGCGCGCGACGTCGAGCTTGGCTTCGGTGGCCGCGCCACCGCTGTTCTTGCTGACGACGACGTCGATGCCCGCCAGCGCGAACAGCGCGCGCTCGCCATCCAGTGTGAACGGCCCGCGTGCGGCGACGACCTGCGCACGCGCGTTGCCGGGATGCGGGTCGAGGCAGCGCACGAGCCAGAACTGGTGCGGCGGGATCGCGTCGAGATGTGCGAGCGGTTCGCGGCCGAGCGTGAACAGCGGCCGCCGGAACGGCGCGAGCGCGGCTTCGATGCCGGCCCAGTCGTCGACCATGCGCCAGTCGTCGCCGGGTTGCGGCGACCACGGCGCGCGGCGCAGCGCCCACAGCGGCACGCCCGCTTCACGCGCCGCGGCGGCGGCATTCGCGCTGATTTGCGCGGCATACGGATGCGTCGCGTCGATCACGAGGCCGATGCCGGCGTCGCGCAGATAAGCGGCCAGCCCGGCCGCGCCGCCGAAACCGCCGACCCGCACGTCGCAGCGCAAGTCGTCGGGTGTCTTGCCGAGGCCGGCGAGACTATAGACATGATGCGGCCCGAGCGCGCGCGCGATTTTCAGTGCGTCGCCGGTGCCGCCGAGCAGCAGGATGCGGGCGCTCATCGCGCTGTCCCGACGAAGCGGCCCTGCCGGTCGATCGCGAACATCTCGACCGTAACCGACGGCGGCACGATGTCGCGCGCGACGCGCAGCGCATGCGCACAGACGAGATCGCCGAGCGGCACACCGTCGGCGTGCGCGAGCTTCAGCGCTTCCTGGCTCGTGTTCGCGGCGCGCATCGCCGCCTGCAGCGCGTCGCTGGCGCCGGCCTCGGCCGCCCACTGCGCGAGCAGCGGCAGGTCGATGCTCGAATGGCGGCTGTGCAGGTCGAGATGGCCGGCCGCGAGTTTGCTGAGCTTGCCGAAGCCGCCGCACATCGACAGCCGCGCGACCGGCGCGCGCCGCAGGTGCTTGAGCACCGCGCCCGCGAAATCGCCCATCTCGATCAGCGCCATGTCGGGCAGGTGGTAGTGCGCGCGCATCGCATCCTCGCTTGCGTTGCCCGTGCACGCGGCGATATGCGTGATGCCGTTCGCCCGCGCGACGTCGATGCCCTGATGGATCGACGCGATATAGGCCGAGCACGAGAACGGCCGCACGATGCCGGTCGTGCCGAGGATCGACAATCCGCCGACGATGCCGAGGCGCGGGTTCATCGTCTTCAGCGCGAGCGCCTCGCCGCCCTCGACGCCGATCGTCACGTCGAAGCCGCCCGCATACCCATGCTCGGCAGCCAGCGCTTCCAGGTGCGTCGTCATCATCCGGCGCGGCACCGGGTTGATCGCCGGTTCGCCGACCGGCAGCGTCAGCCCCGCGCGCGTGACCGTGCCGACACCCGGCCCCGCATGAAAACGCACGCCGGGCGCCGCCGCGAGCGCGACACGCGCGAAGATCAGCGCGCCGTGCGTGACGTCCGGATCGTCGCCGGCATCCTTGATCGTGCCGGCTTCCGCGCCGTCGGCCGTCGTCCGGCAGAACTCGAGCCGCATCATCACGCGCTGCCCCTTCGGCAGCACGATCTCGACCGCGTCGTCCGCACGCCCCGCGAGCAGCAGCCGCGCGGCGGCGAGCGACGTCGCGGTCGCGCAACTGCCGGTCGTGTAGCCGAAGCGTAGCGGCGCGGGCTGTTCGGGGGTCTCGTCGCGCATCACGCGTCCGTTGCATGCGTCGTGGCCGGCGATGCAGCCATGTCGACCGTGTCCGGCTTGCGCACGTCGTACAGCGTGACCGGCAGCGGCTGACGCCAGGTGTCGAAGCGGCCGAGCGGCTCGGCATGCGCGAGCGACACGCGCGTGAGGGTGCCGCCATGCGTCTCGCGCCATGCGGCGAGCGCCAGCTCGCCCTGCAGCGTGACCGCGTTCGCGACCAGCCGGCCGCCGGGCTTCAGCGATGCCCAGCACGCGTCGAGCACGCCGGCCGCGGTCGCCCCGCCGCCGATGAAGATCGCGTCGGGCGCGGCGAGCCCCGCGAGCGCATCGGGTGCGCGGCCCGCGACGAGTTGCAGGCCCGGCACGCCGAGCGCGTCGCGGTTGTGCTCGATGAAGCGCTGCCGCTCCGCATGCGCTTCGATCGCGATCGCCTGGCATGACGGATGCGCGCGCATCCATTCGATGCCGATCGAGCCGCTGCCGGCGCCGACGTCCCACAACAGCTCGCCGGGCACGGGCGCGAGACGGCCGAGCGTCATCGCACGCAGGTCGCGCTTGGTGAGCTGGCCGTCGTGGCGGTACGCATCGTCGGGCAGGCCGGGCGTGAGCGCGCGGCGCGGCGCGTCGGGGCCGGCCCGGCAGTCGAGCGCGACCAGATTGAGCGCGGCCGTTTCGGCGACGCGCCAGTCCTGCGCGAGCCCGTCGAGACGCCGCTCGAGCGGGCCGCCCAGATGCTCGAACACGCTGATGCGCGTCGGCCCGAAGCCGCGCGCGACGAGTTCGGCCGCGACGGCGGCCGGCGTCCGGCCGTCGGCGCTCAGCACGAACAGGCGACGGCCCGGCAGCAGGTGGCGCGCGAGCGCCGCAAGCGGACGGCCGACGAGCGAAACCGCGCCGACATCCTGCAGTGCCCAGCCGAGGCGTGCGGCCGCCAGCGACAGCGACGACGGCGCGGGCAGCACGCGCCATTCGTCAGGGGACAGCGAGCGCGCAAGCGTGGCACCGACGCCGAACAGCATCGGATCGCCGCTGGCGAGCACGCAGACGGGCGACATGCGCCGTGCAAGCACGCCCGCAAGGTCGAACGGCGACGGCCACGCTTCGCGCGCGGCCGGCAGCCGCGCGGGCAGCATGTCGAGATGCCGCTTCGCGCCGACGACGAGCGTCGCGTCGAGCAGCGCGCGGCGCGCGCTGCGGCCGAGCCCCGCGTAACCGTCGTCGCCGATGCCCACTACCGTCAGCCACGCCGTCATGCACCCTTCCCCATCGTTCGATTCCATCCCGTTTGTTGCGATGCGCGGCTGCCGGGCCGCCGCGCGTTGATTCGTTTCCATGCCATGCGCCACGCACGCCCTTCGGTGCGATGCAGCGACGACGTCAGCCGCGCGGCACACCGCCGACCAACGCCAGCACGGCCAGAACCATGCCGCCGATCGACGCGATCAGCAGCCAGCCGAGCAGCAGCCACATGAGCGGCCGCGCCCCGCTTTTCCTGTACAGGAGCGTGCCGCCCGCGACGATCGGCACGCCGAGGCCGGCGAGCCCGACATTCTTCGGCCACTCGGCCGACGGTGCAAGCGGGATCAGCACGCACGCGAGCAGGACCCATGCGGGGATGGCCAGCAGGCCCAGTGCGATGCCCATGCCGAACAGTTCCGTCCTGCCGAGTTTCATGGCGGATGCCGGCGGTCGCCGATCTGATGTCGAGGCGCCAATCCTACCATTTGCGAGACAGCGCAAAACCGTCTGCGGCCATGCTGCGACGCGGTTGCGCGACGCACTGCCGATGCCGGATCGTCGCGAAAATCGGGTATCCTACGGCCGTTCGTTCGCCGGTGCCCTTCGGGGCCGAAGAGGGAACACAGGGCGCCCCACGCGCCGCTGTGGCTGCCCCCGCAACTGTAGACAGCGAGCCGATCTCCCCCTCATGCCACTGGTTTCACCGGGAAGGCCGGGAGCCGGCGCCGACCTGTCAGCCAGGAGACCTGCCGGCCAGAAAGTGCGTGCGTGCCAGTCGGCGTCGGGCGGGGTGTACCGACGCGTTGGCCGCGGCGCGACACTGCCCCGGTACCCCGTGAGTTCCGCCCCCGATTCGATTCCTGCGTCGCCCGTCGTGCGCCCGTCGGCTTGCCCGGGGCTCGTGCGCGTGGTCGCGGCCGCCGACGGCGGGCTGTGCCGGATCAAGCTGCCGGGCGGCCGGCTCGATGCGCGTCAGGCGCGCGCGATCGCCGCCGCCGCGCGTGCCTGCGGCTCCGGTGCGATCGACGCGACCAATCGCGCGAATCTCCAGCTGCGCGGCATTCGCGACGACGCGGCCGACACACTGATACGCGCGTTGCTCGACGCGGGCCTCGGCCCGTCCGTCGACGCAACCGCGGATGCCGTCGCCGATACCGCCGCGCTCGCCGCGAGCGACGACGTCCGCAACGTGATGCTCAGCCCGCTCGCCGGCGACGACCCCGCCGCCCTCGTCGACAGCCGCGCGCTCGCCGCGCCGCTCCTCGACATGCTGGCGCGCGAGCCGCGCCGTGGCGAGCTGTCGCCGAAATTCTCGATCCAGCTCGACGGCGGCGAATCGGTTGCGGCGCTCGATCATCCGCACGACATCTGGCTGGCCGCATGGCGTCGCGGCGACGGTGCGATGCGCATCGCGGCCGGGCTGGCCGGCTGCCCGCCGGTCGCGCACGACGACCGACCGGCCTCGGTCGATGTCGCGCCCGATCAAGGTGTCGCGCTGGTCCGCGCGCTGCTGCTCGCGTTCCTCGATCTCGCGCCGGCAGACGTCACGCGGATGCGTGCCCTGCTCACGACCTGCGGCGAACGCGCGCTGCTCGAGCGCGCGCGGCACTATGTGCCGTTCGCGCTTGCGGCCGATCCGGCGCTCGCCGGCTGGCGCCGCGCGCGCACCGATCCGGCGCTGCGTTTCGGCGTACACCCGTCGCGCGATGCCGCGCGCTGCCACGTCGGCGCGCAATTCCCGCTTGGCCGGCTCGACGCCACGCAACTGGAACGGCTCGCCGCGCTGGCCGAAACCGACGGCGACGGCACGCTGTCGATGACGCCCTGGCAAGGCGTGTTCATGCATCGCGTCCCGCGTGAACGCGCGCCGGCCACGCTCGATGCGTTGGCGTCGCTCGGCCTCGTCTGCGCGTCGTCCGACCCGCTGGCGTCGCTCGTCGCGTGCACCGGCAGCGCGGGCTGCGCGAAAGCGCGCGCCGACACGAAACACGACGCGCTCGCGCTCGCCGCGCGCATCGGCCATGCGGTCGACGTGCACCTGACCGGCTGCGAGCGCCATTGCGCGCTGCCGCATCCCGCGACGCACACGCTCGTCGCGGTTGCGCCCGCGCACTACGACCTTTACCGGCGCGATGCGGCCGCGGGCCTCGGCGCCCCGCTCGCGCGCCATCTGACGATTGACCAGGCCGCGGCCCGACTGACGGGCGCGCGGCACAGCCAGGACACCACCGATGCTTGACTACATTCGCGACGGGCAGGAAATCTACCGCCAGTCGTTCGCGACGATCCGCGCCGAGGCCGACCTGTCGCAGGTTCCGCCCGACCTCGAGAAACTCGCGGTGCGCGTGATCCATGCGTGCGGGATGGTCGACGTGGTCTACGACCTGCGCTTCTCGGCCGGTGCCGGCACGGCGGGCCGCACGGCGCTCGCGGCCGGCGCGCCGATCCTGTGCGACGCGCGCATGGTCGCCGAAGGCATCACGCGCGCGCGGCTGCCGGCCGGCAACCGCGTGATCTGCACGCTCGGCGAGCCGGAAGTGCCCGATCTCGCGCGGGATCTCGGCAACACGCGTTCGGCCGCCGCGCTCGAACTGTGGCGTCCGCAGCTCGCCGGCAGCGTCGTCGTGATCGGCAATGCGCCGACCGCGCTGTTCCACCTGCTCGACATGATCGACGCCGGCGCGCCGCGCCCCGCCCTGATCCTCGGTTTCCCGGTCGGCTTCATCGGTGCGGCCGAATCGAAGGCGCTGCTCGATGCCGACAGCCGCGGCGTCCCGTACGTCACGCTGCTCGGCCGCCGCGGCGGCAGCGCGATGGCCGCTGCGGCGGTCAACGCACTCGCGACGGAGGTCGAATGACGACCGCGCGCGGACGCCTGTTCGGGGTCGGCGTCGGCCCCGGCGATCCCGAACTGATGACGATCAAGGCGCTGCGCGTGCTGCAGGCCGCGCCCGTGGTCGCGTATTTCGTCGCGAAGGGCAAGAAAGGCAATGCATACGGCATCGTCGAGGCGCACCTGCGGGACGGGCAGACGCAACTGCCGCTCGTCTATCCGGTGACGACCGAGGCACTGCCGCCGCCGCTCTGCTACGAGACGGTGATCGCCGATTTCTACGACACGGCCGCCGGGGTCGTCGGTGCGCACCTCGATGCGGGGCGCGACGTCGCGGTGATCTGCGAAGGCGACCCGTTCTTCTACGGCTCGTACATGTACCTGCACGACCGCCTCGCACCGCGCTACGACACCGAGGTGATCCCCGGCGTGTGCGCGATGCTCGGCGGTACGGCCGTGCTCGGCCAGCCGCTCGTCTATCGCAACCAGAGCTTGTCGGTGCTGTCGGGCGTGCTGCCCGAGCACGAGTTGCGCACGCGGCTCGCGCAGGCCGATGCGGCCGTCGTGATGAAGCTCGGCCGCAATTTCGACAAGGTGCGGCGCGTGCTCGACGAGCTGGGGCTCGCGAAGCGCGCGCTGTATGTCGAACGCGCGACGATGGCGAGCCAGCGCATCGTGCCGCTCGATGAAGTCGATCCGATGGCGTCGCCGTATTTCTCGCTGCTCGTCGTGCCGGGGGAAAAATGGCAAGGATGACGACCCCGCCCGCGATCGTGATCCTCGGCGCGGGCGCGCTCGATACCGCGCGGCGCATCCAGGCGCGTTATCCGGGTGCGCACGTGCACGGCCTCGCATCGCGCGTCGCCGCCGACGTGCCGTTCGACGATCTCGGCGCGCACTTGCGCGAACTCTATGCACGCGGCCTGCCGATCGTCGCGCTGTGCGCGGCCGGCATCGTGATCCGCTGCATCGCTCCGGCGCTTGCCGACAAGGGCGTCGAACCGCCCGTGCTCGCGGTGGCGGAAGACGGTTCGGCGGTCGTGCCGCTGCTCGGCGGGCTGACGGGCGTCAACGTGATGGCGCGCGAAATCGCCGCCTGCGTCGGCGTCGCGCCGGCGATCACGACGAGCGGCGAACTGCGCTTCGGCGCGTGCGTGCTCAATCCGCCGGAAGGCTATGCACTCGCCGATCTTGCCCAGGGCAAGCGCTTCGTGTCCGATCTGCTCGCGGGTGCATCGACGCGCATCGACGGCACGGCGCCGTGGCTCGACGATGTCGCGCTGCCGCGCGACGCCGCCGCGGCGCATGCGATTCGCGTGACGCCCGAAACCTGGCGCGGCACGCGTGACGAGCTCGTGATTCATCCGCGCAGCGTGGTGGTGGGCGTCGATGCGCACGCTGTCCACGCGGACGGCGCGCTCGCGGCGCGCATCGCGGCGTCCCTCGACGCGCAGGGGCTCGCCCGGCTGGCGCTCGCGGCCATCGTGGCGCCCGCAGCGGCGATCGGCGATGCCGCGCTGGAGGATGCGGCGCACACGCTCGACGTGCCGCTTCGTTTCGTCGATGCAGACGTCGATGGCGACGGTGACGGCGGCGCACCGGCCGACGCGGCCGCGCTGCTCGGCCGCGCGTTGCGGATCGTGCACACGCTGCGGGCCACAACGAACGGCATCGCATGCGCGGTCGCATCGCATCCGGTCGATCCCGCCACGCTCGGCCGTGCGCGCGGCCGCCTGACGGTGCTCGGGCTCGGCCCGGGCGGCGCTGCGTGGCTCACGCCGGCCGCGCGCGCCGCGCTCGCGGACGCGACCGACATC
>Ga0209566_100259_pt1 | contig 50462 bp, 43 predicted proteins | sample Araplavi_mTSA_r2_2_FD_184287 | JGI IMG/M metagenome (GOLD analysis project Ga0209566, IMG submission 184287) | Arabidopsis root microbial communities from North Carolina, USA - plate scrape CL_Cvi_mTSA_r2 (SPAdes) (version 2) | ecosystem: Host-associated > Plants > Roots > Endosphere | place...
TCCCTTTCCGCTATCTCCCCCATTCCGCGCCTAGCCGGGCTCTTCGCTGCTCATAGCGGAAGTCTGCTTCCGCTATACGCCTTCTTGCCCTCGCGAAGGCAGAGATAGCGGAACTCCCTTTCCGCTATCTCCCCCATTCCGCGCCTAGCCGGGCTCTTCGCTGCTCATAGCGGAAGTCTGCTTCCGCTATACGCCTTCTTGCCCTCGCGAAGGAAGAGATAGCGAAACTCCCTTTCCGCTATCTCCCCATTCCGCGCCTAGCCGGGCTCTTCGCTGCTCATAGCGGAAGTCTGCTTCCGCTATACGCCTTCTTGCGCTCGCGAAGGCGCCCCTGCCCAAGCTATCTCCTTACTCGAACTCGCAAAAAAAGGCAATAACGGAACATCCAGTTCCGTTATTGCCTTTCACTCGCCACTCGCCACTCGGCCCCGCGTCTGCCCCACTAGGAGTTAGCCGCAGCCGTCTCCTGGCATTCATCGCACACCCCGTACACTTCGAAACGGTGATTGACGATTTTGAAATTGCCCGGCAATTGCAGCGCATGATCCATCGGACAATACTCGAAGGTCAGCGTTTTCTCACAGTTCACGCAAATGAGATGGTGATGGTGATGATCGACACAGCTCATTCGGAACTTCAGTCCGCCCTCCATAAAATAAAACTGCTCCAGCGCGCCCATCTCACTCAGCAACCGCAAATTCCGGTATACCGTATCGAAGCTCACGCTCGGATAGTGCACAGCCATTTGATCATATACAAATTTGGGCGATAAATACCCGTCCGTTTTGGCGAAAATTTCGGCAAGCAGCCGACGCTGATCCGTAATCCGCCACCCGTGTCTCGACATCACGGCAATCATTTGTTCGACACTATTTGTTTCCGACATGATTCGTTTCCTTTCAACGTTTATCTTTACTTATCATAGTGCAGCAATGGAGCAGCATAGTCAAGCCGGATCCCAGCTACACATGATGGCATTTGTCCTACCTGATAAATAAACTGAAGACTCTGAAAAATTGAGCATGCTGTCCTGGAACGGCTTGAACACCTCTACCATATGATATAGTACGCAGCAGATCCTCCTAAGGAGGTGATATAAAATGACATTCGCGCTTACAGGTATGATGCTGTATGCTATGTGGGTAGTTCTTGCCTTGATGGGCCTTAACTTCCTCATGGGCTTGTACAACTCTTTCAAAGCTAGTGATTTCTCCGGCTCTACCATTGTTGGCTTCCTCCAAGACCTGCTCTTCTATGTCCTCCCATTGTTCATGCTTGCCAACATGATGGCCCTGGATCACACAGGCTGGATCATCAAGATCGCCTACTACATCGGAGCGATTGGCGTCGCTCTCAAGTATATGGCAGGCTTTAAAAAATAATTGTAACCGCCTACAATAAGTAAGGCTGCCATGAAGGCAGCCTTTTTTTATTGCTTATTCAATAACACCGAAATTTTGAATCGTAATTTGCGGCGTCACAGTAACTTGCGCCCCTGCAAATGCTTTGCCCCACTCATTCTGTACAGGCTTCCATGCCCGGTACTGATAAGCTCTCGCCAGCAGGCCATAGCCGAAAGGATCCAGTTCATGCTTCTGGCATTTTTTTATAAGAGCATCCAAGGAGAACTGCAGATCCTTGGTCAGCTCGCTCTTCAGCCATTCCGCATCCTCTTTGCTTTTGAAAGGGAAGTCAACAGAGACAACACTCACTTTCATCCGCAAGTTAACTTGAAACTGAAAGCTATTCTCTGCATAGCCGACTTTCACTTTTCGCTTATAAGCGCTGAGCGCAATGTTGACGACGGAATGATCCGGCTTGCTCTCCTTCGCTGCACGGTGAACAGGCACCATTAGCGACATATCGCCCTTAAACTTATCCTGCAGCAGCAATAGCAGCGCACTTTCTCTGAGCGACATCGAGGTCACATACTTGCCTTGCTCGCTGAGTAGACTCGTACCTGTGACTCTGACATGATTATCGGTTTTATGGAGTTCGATGATCGAAGGGGTAATGCCCTTATCCGCCATCTGCCTGCGGAATTCCAATAAAGTCGTACCAACGCCATGGTTTCTTTCCCGCACAGTATCCACCAGTTTCCTCACATGCAAAGCAAGTCTCGGTTTATCTGGCGGCTGAACCGAAAATATGTCTTCCATTTTTGCGTCCACCATGATTAGACGGCTCGTCCCCTGTTGTTTGGGATCCCGATAGAGCACATCCAAAGAGTGGACCCACCCCGGATCCTGTTCGAGCAGCCGCTTGCTGACTAGGACGGTCTGTATTTTGCTTCCGATGGTTAATCCCGTGAGATCGCCGTCGAATTTGATTCTGGATTCCCGTAAGGAAGATGCAGTCGCTTTTGAATTTTCTATATTTTTTTTCGCCTCTTTGTAGAACACCGGGCTTTGCGAATAAAAAACCATGTGTTTATCCGGGTCCAGATCGATGCCCAGCATCAAGGTAATGGAAGCATCCTCCAAATACATTTGATCATAACATCCGGAAGTCAGCATCAGGCTTAATCCGACTAGCATGACTTTGTTGGTGCGTTTCATTTTCATTGGATCGCTCCTTTGGAGAATCGCCTGCGTAAGCTGACGACAATCCACAATAAAACAGGAAACATGTATGCTGTAAAAAATCCGATTCGGGATAAACCTTTATCTAACAGGGTAATCTGATCGCTGGTTGGCGAATAAAAGATGGATGACACAATCAATACCAGAACGACGATTCTCAAATGAGAACGATGGTCTTGTTTGCCGAACAGCTGGGAAGAACCAAAAACGCCATAGTATATGTATATAATCCAAATTCTGGACAATAAGATGATGTAACCCAATAAAATAATCACGTCAAATCGCTCGAAAAAGCGGAACTCGATCACTTTTAACACTTTAATCGTCGGATAGTTAATATGTGAAATGTCATCCGGCGAGAAAAACAGGAAGCAAACAAGGACTATAACCAAATAAATGATTAAGGTCATGCTGTTGGCGATCACAATTCCCTTCACGGCCATCTCTTTGTGCTTCAGAAAAGGATACAAAATAAAAGCCGTTTCAAAGCCGAGAAACGAAAACACAGTCATCTTCAGACCTTGCAGAACCGGCCCCCATCCCTCTCTCAGCACAGGCAGCAAATTCACCCAGACGGCATCCCGGAGCGGATACATATACAGCAGGAGGAGCCAAATAAATAGCCAGTATGTCAGCTCGGCATACCTGCCAATAACCCGAATATGACTCCGCGCTACCGTATACAGGGGCACGGCGAATAAGAGCACAATCATAGAATTGGGCGTCTTGGGCAGCTGCTGCAAATTAATGATAAAGACCGATGTCGTGAAGGTGATGTAGAAGGCATACAGGAAATAAAGGATAAAAACAAGATTCAGGGCGGTCCCCGCCACTTTACCGAAGTAGCGAGGCAGCAAATCGTAGAGCGTTTCATCCGGGTGCTTTTTCATAATCGAAATGATGAGCAAACTGACGCCCAAAGAGATCGCCCAGCTGATGATCAGGGTAATCCAACTGTCCATCCCGGCCACTTCACCTACCATATTAGGCAGCGATATAAGGCCGACTCCGATTTGCGCTCCGTGCAGCAAGAAAACGTATTGCATAAATGTGATGTCATTTAAGGCATACTTCTTCAATTAGCGCTCATCCTTCGAGTGATGATTTTGACCGAATCGGTTCTCTTGTACCGGCTTGACGCTTAAAGGCCTTTTTTTCATTTTCCATAAGGGGAGCCGAATGAAAGTATCCTTCCAATCTGCGAGCCTTAGCGGGCTTATCGGACTTAAATAAGGCGTGCCGAGAGATTCGAGCGAGATGAGATGCCCGACCAGAACGATCGAACCGACGCCAACGCCGAGAAGTCCGTAAATGGAAGCGATAATCATCATTGGAAAACGGATAAGACGAACCGTAGCCGACATATCATGGTTCGGAATGATGAACGAAGCGAGACCTGTCAGCGCAACGACAATCACCATAATATTACTGACGACACCTGCTTGCACGGAAGCCTGCCCAATGACGATAGCGCCTACGATGCCGACGGTTTGGCCGATCGGCGCCGGCAGCCTGATGCCCGCTTCTTTGAGCATTTCAAGCGTAACTTCCATAATTAACGCTTCCAGAATAGGAGGCAGCGGAACGTTTCCCCGCGATTCGCCTACAGAAAGCAGCAGCCGCAAAGGGATCACTTCAAAGTTGAAGGAGATGACGGCAATGTAAATAGACGGTAAAAAAATAGTGACAATGAATGCTCCGAATCGTAAAAGCCTTAAGAAGCTTGCAACTTGCCAGCGAATGCTGTAATCGTCCACACTTTGAAAGAATGTGGAGAATGTCGTTGGCGCGATCAGTACCCCTGGAGAACGGTCCACCACGATCGCCATTCGGCCTTGAAGAATCTGCGAAGCAGCAGAATCCGGCCGCTCCGTCATCGTGAATTGCGGAAACGGGGAGTAGGGGTTGTCCTCCAGCAGCTCTTCCAATTCGCCCGAATTAATGATCGCATCCACATCAATCTGAACAAGCCGGTCCTCCATCTCCTGCAAAATTTGCGGATTCATCACGTCTGCCAAATACATCAGACTGAGCTTCGTTTGCCCTCTTCGCCCGACGATGAACGTTTTGATTTTCAACTCCCGATTCGGAATAAATCTGCGGATCAGCGCGACATTCTGGCTGCCAGTTTCGACAAAGCCCTGATGTGAGCCCTTGAGCGAAGCTTCAAGCGCAGGGTCTTCAATCGCTCGCTGAGGCCAGCCTTGCGTGTTTAAAATATCAGCAGACCGCAAGCCTTCAACGAAGATCGCGCTTCTCCCTTGCAGAATGGCATTCTCGACTTGTAATAAATCGCTGCACGTCCACACATGACCAACTGTGACCATTCGCTCCACACGCATATGAGCCGGATTGGATTCGTGCATCAGCGGAAACAGCACATTATCATTGATGGATTTATGGTCCGTAAGCTCGTTCATATAGACGAGAACCGCTTCTTGGCCTGTTGCTTTAATTTGAAAATAACGGATCACGAATCCCGGCGCCATCGAGAGCAGATTCTGCAGATCGGTTATGTTTTGCTGCAGGTAAGGGCTGATCGGCATGGGCAAGTATCCTTCTGCCGGTTGCTCAGCCAATTGCTGGTGCTGTCTGCCTCGAAGTATTTGACGTAAGAATCCCATGGTTCCACCTGCCCTACGATACCTACTTTTCGTTAGGTTGCGCAACCGTTGGAAAAATATGCATGCTAACTCAACTGGACTTGGAATACGTCTGTGGATGCACCTGTCAGTGCCACCACTTGCTCCCCATTGAGGATAGTAAGCCGCAGCCCGCCAGCCTGCCTTTCAACCACGATATCGAACACCAGGCCAAAAGCCCGAATCGACCGCAGCTCCATCCGTTCCCAATCGGCCGGCAGTCGGGGGGAGCAAGTGAACTGCCGCAGCCCCGTCGGCATGATGCCGAACAAGCCTTCAATGACGACCCGGCACAGGAGCGCGCTCTCGGCAGACAGATGGCGCTGATTGCCTTCCGGATAGGCCTCCACGGCATAGGGCACATGATCACCCAAAAGCCGCCTGCGGGCATACTTTTGCAAATAAGGCAGCACTTGATCAACCTCGCCGGCTGCCAGCATCCCGCGAAAGCTGTATAGCGTAGACCGGTCCCAATAAGTCGTATCGCCCGCTTGGGTCACCACGCCCTCATCCGACCAGAGCCGCGGCGACAGCAGCGCCTGGATCGTGCCCTCGCGGCGCTCCATCATACCTACGGTTAACGGCAGACAAATCCAGGAGCGCAAAATCGTATTGCCCTCGTAATAGCGATACGTTTCGTACCCTTCCACATTGGCGCCAAAGTATGACTCAATGGCCGCTTTCAGCGCCTTGGCCTTATGCGTATACAGCTGGCTTTCCGCCGGTTTGGCCAACGAGGCGGCCATCTTTGCCGCCAGATCGTAAGCGCTGTAGGCCAGGCAGGACGTCGCCAGATTGGCAGTGCCGCTCGGGAACCGACCCTCCAGTTCATCGGAGTCCGAAGCGATCACGCCATCACCGGTCCGCTTCCTGTCGCAGTAGGCCAAGCACCAGACAATCGCCGGCCACAGCTCTTCCGCAGCAGCGCGGTCTCCGAGCGTCAAGGCATAGAGGGAAGCGCCATACGCATACATCGCAGCGTCCCCGCGATCACCCGCCCCTTCCCAAATATCGACGCCTTCCGCAATGATCGACGACGGAATCGGCTGAAAATCCGGACCCATGAATGGCATGTATAACCGCATAGCGTTCATGGTCGCTTCATGCGCGACAGCGTAGCCCAAATAAGCGAAGAATGGCGCTGCATACTCGATTTGATCGTTCGTCCACACAGCGGCATAATAGCTCCCCCCGCCCGGTCCGTGCATGAGTCCGCCTTTCGTTTGGAAAATACTCTCTGCGGCCCGCAGCTTGGCGAACCCGAACATGCGGTTCAGGACAGGGTCCGGCGTCTCCAGCTGCAAAGCCTGGTGCATCAACTGCACGAACGCCTGCCTTTTTTCTTCCTCCTGGTCGTAATGATCCAGTCGCTCCTGCTTCCGCAGCGGATAAGCACTGATGCTTACGTAATACGTGTATGAGCTGTGCGGCTGCAAAACGATTGGCTCCTTGAAGGTGTGCGCGAGGGCAAACACATAAATCCCCGCTGTTCCTTTCACGGTCGGCGGAGCCTCCGGCATAACGATGCGCACGGGGACAGGCTGTGACTCCAGGTTGGTGAGCGTTATTTTTTCGATACAAGACGGAGCATCTGTGGATGGAAAAAGCGTACGACACACTTGAATCCCGTGATCCGTCACGCTGCAAATATGAAGAAGGCCGTCAAACGATATCCGCACCGGCCTCTCGCTTTCCACCGCCTTGCCGCTTACATAAAGCTGCGGCATCTGCTGACGCCCGAAATCGCGGATCAGGCTGCCGTGTGTATCATTAGGAATCGTCCGCAAGGAGGGCCACACGACTTTACGGGATAAAAGCAACTCACCTCGGGCGTCCACTCCGTAACGGACGATAACGGAAACCTTTTTGCCACTCATCTCCAGATGATCGGTATGCGGTAACCGACTATCGGTCCGCAGGTCCCACTCAATCCCTCCGTCCGCTAATAGTAACCATCTGTCCTGTGTCTGCTGCATGCCCGGCACCTCCTTTTATTACAAAGAGAATACGCATACATCCAACCGGTTATGTTAGGCGCAGCAAAAATGAAAAAGTCTTGGCCTGCGCCGCTGTCGGTTCCAGTGGAACTGACAGCGGCGGGGCCAAGACTTCGCTTATGGTTGCAGCCTTACGAAATAGCGGCTGCCCGCTTCAACCGCAAACCGGTACATGGCGTCCCCGGCTTGCACCTCCATGCTCGCGCCGGCAGCATCGCGGACGCTTAGCGGCTGCTCGCTGCGTATCGCGCACACGCCAGCATGCTTCGCATGCAGCACCGCTTCCACGAGGCGCCCGTCGCGCCAAGCGATATCGACTTCGCAGCCGCCGCGGGCGCGCAGTCCTGTCACTTGCCCGCTGCCCCACGCCTGAGGCAGCGCCGGGAGCAGCTGAATTTCGCCTTGTTGCGATTGCAGCAGCATCTCTGCTACGGCCGCCGTGCCGCCGAAATTCGCATCAATCTGGAACGGCGGGTGATCGCCGAATAAGTTAGGATGAACCGCATGACTAATGAGTGCGAGCAAATTGTCATACGCGAAGTCAGCTTCCTGCAGCCGTGCCCAGAAGTTAATAATCCACGCCCGGCTCCAGCCGGTGTGGCCGCCGCCGTTCGCCAAGCGCCGCTCCAGCGTCGTCCTCGCCGCCTGAGCTAACTGTGGCGTGTGCTGCGGCGTAATCTGCTCGCCGGGATGCAACGCAAACAGGTGGGAGATATGCCGATGCCCCGGCTCCACCTCTTCATAATCGTCCGCCCATTCCATCAACTGCCCGTGCTTCCCAATGTTCGGGGCAGGCAATCTTTCCAGCGTCTGAGCCAAGCGGGCGGAGAAGTCCGCATCGATGCCGAGAATCCCGCTGGCCTCTATACAAGCTGTCAACAGCGCGTGGATGATTTGCGAGTCCATCGACGGGCCGATCGCCAGGCAGCCTACATTGCCGTTGTCCAGCCGGTAGCTGTTCTCTGGCGACAGCGAAGGAACCGTGACCAGGCGGCCGGCCGCGTCTTCCACGAGGAAGTCGAGGAAGAATCGAGCCGCCTCCTTCAAGGTCGGATATGCGCGCTCGGCGAGAAAGCTGTGGTCCAGTCCGTATCGGTAATGCTCCCAGAGATGCAGCGACAGCCACGCGCCGCCCATCGGCCAGAATACCGCCGGGACATATAAGCCCACGATATCGGTATCAGCCCACACGTTCGTGGCATGGTGCGCCACGAAACCGGACGCGCCATACATGCTGCGGGCCGTCTTGCTGCCGTTCTCCCGCAGCCGGTCGAGCAGGTCGAACACCGGCTCATGGCATTCGGCGAGATTGCACACTTCGGCCGGCCAGTAATTCATCTGCAGATTGATATTCAGATGATAATCACTTTCCCATGGCGGCGTATGGCTTTCGTTCCAGATGCCTTGCAAATTCGCCGGCAACGTCCCCGGACGCGAGCTGGCCATCAGCAAGTAGCGCCCATACTGGAAGAACAGCGCGATCAAGCCTTGATCCTCCTGCCCGCCCTGCATCCGGCGCAGGCGCTCATCCGTCGGCAGCAGCGCAAGCGGCTGCACGCCCGACGGATCGCCCAATTCGAGCGAGACGCGTTCGAATATGGCCCTGTGCTCGGCCGTGTGCGCGTCCCGCACCGCGGCATAACCGCGGGCTGCCGCCGCTTCAACGCGGGCACGGCCCACGGCCACGGGATCGGCGTGGCGGAACGAAGTCGCCGCCGCCACGTAGAACGTGACGCTAGCGGCGCCTTCGACCGACACGAAATCGCCGATCACTTGCACGCTGCCGCCTTCGGGAACCGCTTTCAAGACGGTACCAAATGTAACTCCATCCGGCCCGCACTGCCCGCTCATCACGGCGCCATCTGTTCCCCAAGCTGCCGTCTTCCCTTCGAACGGACGGCGCGTCACGTTGGCGCTCAGCGTCAAGCGCTCCGCACCTTCCGCTTCGAGCCGGATGACCAGCACTTGATGAACGGTGCTGGCGAATACCTCACGGCGGAACTTGCTCCCGTTCATGCGGTAAGCTACTGCGGCAATGCCCGTTGCCAGATCCAGCTCACGAACGTATTCACTGATAGCGCCACTAGCCCCAGCGGCGGTGTACAGATTCAAATCGCCCAGCGTCTGATAGGGAGCGATATGTTTCGGTGTGCCGGACATCGCCATCCTCGCCAAATATTCGGCCTCCGCCGGACGCCCCTCAAACATGAGACGGCGAACCTCGCCCAAATAACGGCTCGCATCCGGGTTCTCCCTGTCCGCAGGCCCGCCATACCACACGCTATCTTCGTTGAGCTGAATGCGCTCTTGCTGTACCTTGCCGAAAACCATCGCGCCGAGACTGCCATTACCGACAGGCAGCGCTTCCACCCATTTGCCCGCCGGCTGCTTGTACCAAAGTTTCAAATTTGAATCGTTATCCAACAGATTTCTCCCCCGTCCTATATGCTGCAAAAACGAAAAGTGCCCTCCCCCTAGTCTAATCGTGAAAGGGCGGGCACGACAGGTAAAAAATTAACCTCGTTAGGGATAAAACAAACTTTATCCGGATTCAGCAGGCTCCTCCTGTTCTTAGAAGAAGCCCGCCGGTCGCGGTCAAATCGTAAACATATCTACGAACTCATGCACAGGTGTCGTTTCCAAACGGGCTTGGTCCTGGCAGAGCGCATAGATCGTCTGCGCCTGTTTGGACGGAAACCGGGTCGCCAGATTGCCGGCGAATTTCCGCTCCAGGACAGGGATGCCTTCCGCTCGTCTGCGGCGGTGTCCGATGGGATATTCGACTTCGGCTTTTTCCGTCGCGGTGCCGTCCTTAAAAAACACTTGCACACTATTCGCAATAGAACGTTTATCAGGATCAAGATACTCCCGGGAGTATCTTTCGTCTTCGATGGTCACCATTTTGTCCCGCAGCACATCGATCCGCGGATCGCTGGCTACCGCTTCCTCATAGTGATCAGCCGTCAAATCGCCATAAATCAGCCCGATCGCCGTCATGTATTGCAGGCAATGATCGCGGTCAGCGGGATTATGCAGCGGCCCTTTTTTATCAATAATCCGAATGGCTGACTCATGGGTCGTCAGGACGATCCGATCGATGTCATCGAGCCTGTCTTTCACTTGAGGATGCAGCAGCAGCGCGCACTCGACGGCCGTTTGGGCGTGAAACTCCGCGGGGAAGGAGATTTTGAACAGCACATTTTCCATGACGTAGGAACCGTACGCTTGCTCGACTTTGAGCTCATTACCTTTAAAAAGCACGTCATAGAAACCCCATGTTTTCGCTGTCAATGCGGAGGGGTAGCCCATTTCGCCTTTTTGCGTCATGAGCGCCAGACGAACCGCGCGGCTCGTCGCATCGCCTGCCGCCCACGATTTGCGCGAGCCTGTGTTCGGCGCGTGACGATAAGTCCGCAGCGCTTGCCCGTCAATCCAGGCGTTCGACACGGCATTCACGATTTCATCGCGGGAAAGCCCCAGCAGCGCCGAAACGACGGCTGTCGAAGCAACTTTGACCAAAATCACGTGATCGAGCCCGACGCGGTTAAAACTGTTTTGCAGGGCGATCACGCCTTGAATTTCATGTGCCTTGATCATGCCTTCCAGGACGCTGCGCATCGTCAGCGGTGCTTTGCCTTCGGCAATCCGGCTGCGGCTAAGGTAGTCGGCGATCGCCAGAATGCCGCCCAGATTATCCGACGGGTGCCCCCATTCTGCGGCCAGCCAGGTGTCATTATAGTCCAGCCAGCGGATCATGCAGCCGATATTGAAGGCAGCCGTCACCGGGTCGAGCTGATAGGAGGTGCCGGGCACCTTGGCGCCGTGCGGGACGACGGTACCAGGAACGATCGGTCCCAAATGCTTGGTGCACTCCGGATAGCGCAGCGCCAGCAAGCCGCAGCCGAGCGTATCAATGAGGCATAAACGTGCGGTTTGCAACGCCTCTTGGCTGTCAATCGAATAGGAGGAGGCGTACTGGGCGATGTCTACGAGCACTTGATCCGGAGCCGGTCTGACGTTATTGATAGGCGACGACATGATCTTTTCCCCCAATACGTATAAGAATTATAGGTTAAGCCCGTTTTTCCAATGGCAGCCATTCCATCGGCTCCGGTCCGATGTAGTCCGCGCTTGGCCGGATCAATTTGTTGTTTGCGCGCTGCTCCATAATATGGGCCGACCAGCCGGCCGTACGGGATATGACAAAGATCGGCGTAAACATGGCGGTCGGAATGCCCAGCAGATGATAGGCGGATGCGGAATAAAAATCGAGGTTCGGAAACAGCTTCTTCTCACTCCACATGAGCTGCTCAATGCGCTCCGAGACGTTATACAGCTTCAAGGTGCCCGCTTCTTCGGACAGCCGCTTGGACCACACTTTAATCACATCAGAGCGCGGATCGGAGATGGAGTAGACCCGATGTCCGAAGCCCATGATGAGCTGCTTCTGCGCGAGCATGCTCCGCAGCCCGCTCTCGGCTTCCTCCGGCGAGTCGAACTGCTCGATCAGTTCCATCGCCGCTTCGTTCGCCCCGCCGTGCAGCGGTCCGCGCAGCGTGCCGATCCCTGAAGTAATGGCGGAATAGAAGTCCGACAGCGTCGCTGCCGTGACCCGGGAGGCGAAGGTCGATGCATTAAACTCATGCTCGGCGTACAAAATCAGCGAAACGTCCATGCAGCGCTCGTGCAGTTCGCTCGGTTTGTGGCCGTGCAGCAAATGCAGGAAATGGCCGGCGACGCTGGCATCGTCGGTTTCCGTCTCAATGCGGGAGCCGTCCTGGTGGTAGTGGTGCCAGTATAAGAGCATCGATCCGAAAGAGGCGATCAGTCGGTCGGCGATATCCGACTGCTGCGCTGCTTCTTCCGGCTCCAGCGTCCCGAGAAGCGAGCAGCCGGTGCGGAGCACATCCATCGGATGAGCGCTGCCCGGCACCAGTTCCAGCATTTGTTTCACGGCTGGCGGCAATCCGCGGAGTCTGGTGAGCTTGGATCGGTATGCGCTCAATTCAGTCGGATTCGGAAGCTTGCCGTAGAGCAGCAGGTACGCCGTCTCCTCGAAGGTCGCATACTCAGCCAAATCGCTGATCGCGTACCCCCGGTAATTAAGCCCTTTGCCCTCTTTGCCTACTGTGGCGATAGCGGTCTGTCCTGCGCTTACGCCTGCCAGGCCGCCTGTCTTTTTCACTGTTGTCATTTACCTTCCTCCTTCTCCTTGTCGAAAAGATCGTCCAATTTCTTCTCGTATTCGAAGTACTTTAAGAAGTCATAAAGTTCCATGCGGGTTTGCATGCCAGCTATCGCATTCGCTTGTGTCCCTTCGGTTCTTATCGTCTGGTACACTTGCAAAGCCGCCGCATTCATGGCGCGGAACGCCGATAGCGGATAAAGCACCATGCTGACCCCTGCTGCGCCGAGCTCTTCTTTCGTGAACAGCGGTGTTTTGCCGAATTCCGTAATATTCGCCAATACCGGGACTTTGACCGCATCCGCAAACTTCCGGTACTGCTCCAGCTCATAGACGGCCTCGGCAAAAATCATGTCCGCTCCCGCTTCCACGCAAGCGCATGCCCGTTCAATCGCCGACTGCTCTCCTTCAACAGCCAAAGCGTCCGTACGCGCCATCACGACGAAGTCCGGGTCCGACTTGGCGTCGACAGCCGCCTTGATCCGATCGACCATCTCCGCCTGGCTCACGATCGCCTTGTTCGGACGGTGTCCGCAGCGCTTGGCCGTCACCTGATCCTCGATGTGCACCCCGGCGGCGCCGGCTGCCGTCATGCTGCGGATCGTGCGGGCGATGTTGAACGCGCTCCCGAAGCCGGTATCCGCATCGACCAATACCGGCAGCGCCGTTGCCGAGGTGATCCGGCGCACGTCCTCCAGGACGTCATTCAGCGTCGTCATGCCGAGATCGGGAAGCCCGAATGAAGCGTTGGCTACGCCCGCTCCCGATACATAGAGCGCCCGAAACCCTGTGCGCTCGGCCATCATCGCCGTATACGCGTTAATCGCGCCGACGATTTGCAGCGGTTTTTCCGCTTGCAGCGCCTCCCTCAAACGCAACCCGGGGGATTGCAGCTTGCTCATGTATATCCCTCATTCCTTTGTGATATGACACGGTTCGTTCACAGACCAGCCCTCCTTTAAATTTATGTAGGCCAAAGCCTGGCTAGACTGATTATTGTGCATGAGGCGGTAATGAGCGCGATGCTCTGTGCGGCCGTGCCGGCAAATCGGCATTTTTCAGCATTCAGCGTACGTATACTGGTAGGAGACGAAGGGACGTCCATGGTGCTTCTTAGGTGAACATTTGATGAGAGTAGAGGAGTTAGCTGATTGGATTGTAAGTTGAGAGGGTTGGGGATAAACTTGATTGGTGGGAAGCTGAGAGCGTTAGGAGCAAACTTGATTGGGATTGGAAGCTGGAGAGGGATTGGGAGCAAACTTGATTGGATTGGTAACTGAAGCGTTATAGCGTACTAGCTTGATTGGGGTTGGAAGCTGGAGAGGGATTGGGAGCAAACTTGATTGGTTTGGTAACTGAGGCGTTATAGCGTACTAGCTTGATTGGGATTGGAAGCTGGAGAGGGATTGGGAGCAACTTGATTGGATTGGTAACTGAAGCGTTATAGCGTACTAGCTTGATTGGGATTGGAAGCTGGAGAGGGATTGGGAGCAAACTTGATTGGTTTGGTAACTGAAGCGTTATAGCGTACTAGCTTGATTGGGATTGGAAGCTGGAGACGGATTAGGAGCAAACTTGATTGGTTCGGTAACTGAGGCGTTATAGCGTACTAGCTTGATTGGGATTGGAAGCTGGAGAGGGATTGGGAGCAAACTTGATTGGTTTGGTAACTGAGGCGTTTTAAAGTGCTAACTTGTATACTAGGGGAGGTGGATGATTGTAACGTTGTGCGGGAAACGGGCATCTGCGAAACAACGGAAAACTAGTAATATTATCCATGTTATAATTTAAGCTAGTTGGAAAGGCGAGTAGTTTCTATGCGCAGCAGAGGGACTTCGCGGCTTCTTCACCAGTTCCGCGAGTGAAGGCAACTCTCCGCCAGCTCTAAAGCGGATTTTCCGCTTTAGAGCGTCCCAGACGGGTCAACTCGGCTCTTCTAAAGCGACTATTTCGCTTTAGAACGCGTAAAATGCCACCTCTCGGCATCTCTAAGGCGAATATTCCGCCTTGCAGCATCCAACGCGCTGCCGTAAAGCGTAACGAATTCCGTTTACCACCATCGTAAGCTTTATTTACAAACTTATTCCTTTGAAGGAGGCATCCCCCATGATCGTGTCGGAGCAAATTTATCAGAAGTACGGCATGGACCTTGAGTCGTTCATTGCCTTTATGAAAAAGCGCGTGCAGAACACGGCCATTGCAGCGCTAGGCATCGAGATCGCGGAGCTGGCGCCAGACCGCGTCGTCATGACAATGCCGGTCGGTATCAGGACTCACCAGCCTGCGGGCATTTTGCACGGCGGCGCCTCCGTTCTGTTGGCTGAAACCGCTGCCTCCATCGCTTCGGAAATCAACATCGATTACCGCAACTATGCCGCTGTTGGACTCGAAATCAACGCCAACCACATCAAAAGTAAAAAAGACGGCATCGTGACCGCTGTCGCCACAGCGCTGCACAAAGGCCGGAAAACGATGGTCTGGGAAATTAAAATTTCTGACGAGGCGCAAAAACTAATCTGCATATCCCGCTGCACCGTCGCCATCCTTGAGCTCCAGACAGGCAGCCCTCAGCCATGATCGTCGCAGAGCGCGACTCCCAAGCTCGGGTACCTTACACGCACCACTGCACCAAAAAGGCTGACGCTCTGCAGTAAACAAGCGCTGTATCCGCATCAGCCCTTCAGCTTTCGCCACAATCCCGGCGGCGTGCCCGTGTTCTTCTTGAACGCCTTGGAGAAGTGGTGAATATCGGCAAACCCGCAATATTCCGCCACAACCTCCTGCGCGTAATCCGTCGTCTCCAGCAGCTCCTTGGCGTGGCGAATGCGCATCGCGAGCAGATACTGGTGCGGGCCCACCCCGTATTGGCGCTTAAACAAGGCGCTGAACCGGGACGGGGACAAGTTGGCGCGCTCCGCCATGTCCTGCACCGAAAGAGGCTCGCTCAAGTGAAGCGAGAAATACGAGGTGATCCAATTAAGCGCCGGTGAAGCACTGTTGGCCGCACGCTCGTGAGGCAGATGCTCCTCCAGAACCGCCAGGATGATCTCCGTCGCCAAATGCTGCACTTTCAACTTGGCGACTGTCGTGCCTTCCTGCCAGCGCTCGATGAGCTGGATCAGATGGTCCCGCGTCTTCTCCGGATTGCGCAGCTTCAAGCGCACGGGTATTTGAATCTTATAAGCAGCATCCAACCGTGGCTGGAGAAGCGAGCTGTATGCTGCCAGATCAATCTGCCCGGGTCTTGTCGGAAAGCTCAGCTCCCGCTCCGCGTTATAGAACACATCAAAGTGCGCAAAAGGAGTAATCGTATCCGTCACCCCTTCCAAGTCAACCAAGCTGCCCGGTTGAATTAGACAAAATTCACCGTGCTGCAAACGGTAGGCAACACCATCAACAACGAAACGGCACTCCCCTTCCTGCACGTAAACGAGGAGATAGTCGAGCAGCCTGCGCTCCGGATACCGCCATGGATGCCTTACTGCATAATCACATTCCCTGACGAAGGGAACGATCGGGGGATGAACCTCTTTTTCCGTTAAACACTGCTGCATCCGCATCGGCTCCTGCACAATCATTTTCTCGAACATATCATAAACGCGAAGCAAAAGTACAGTTGTTTTTGACAAACAACGAGGTGAGCCTGACAAAGCCTCCCTACGCATCCTTTTTTATAATAAAAGAAGAGAATCGAAAGGAGAGCTTGTCATGAACAATCCAATAGATGCAAGCCAACTGCCAGCTTTACAGGAAGATTATGCCTTAACCGGTCAGCAAGTCCAAAGCTATCAAGAGAATGGCCACATTCTGCTGCGCAGCGTCGCCTCCGCCGAAGAGATCGGCATTTACGAGCCCGTCATGAGCAAGTGGGTCCAGCAGCTGAACCGCCAAGACAAGCCGCTTCACGAGCGGGATACGTACGGGAAAGCTTTTATCCAGATTCCGAATTTGTGGAAAAAAAGCGAGGAAGCCGCCCGCTTCGTGCTCGCCCGCCGCTTCGCCAAAATCGCCGCCGAGCTGATGGGCGTCGAAGCTGTGCGCATTTATCATGACCAAGCGCTTTATAAAGAACCGGGCGGCGGTCATACGCCTTGGCACCAGGATCAAATCTATTGGCCGCTTGATACCGCCAATACGATCACGATGTGGATGCCGCTCGTGCCGATTTCCGTAGAAGTCGGATCGATGACCTTCGCTTCCAAATCGCAAGAGGCCGGCTACATCAGCAAAACGGTCATCTCCGATGAGTCGCACCGCACCCTGCAGCAGTTCATCGATGGCAAGGGCTATGAGCAAGTGAATCACGGCGCCATGGCCGCAGGTGACGCCACGTTCCATGCCGGTTGGACGCTGCACAGCGCGCCAGGCAATCCGACAGATACGATGCGCAAAGTGATGACGATCATTTATTACGCGGACGGCACCAAAGTGGCGGAACCCGACAGCAATGCGCGTAAGAACGATCTCGCTGCTTGGCTGCCCGATTGTCTGCCAGGCGAGCCCGCTGCCAGCCATTTAAATCCCGTTGCCTATGCTGCAACGAACAAATAAGGAGGCGCCATGCAGCTTAAGCTAATCAAATCTTTATGGGGAATGAGCGGTTCGCTCGAATCGCAAATCCGGCAAATCGCGGATAGCGGCTACACCGGTGTAGAAGCCGCTATTGGCTATATGGATAATCGGGATGAGCTGTCCCGGCTGCTAGCGCAATATAAACTGGAGCTGATTGCCCAAGTCATCACAAGGGGAAGCAGCGCTGAAGACCATATTCGTGACTTCAAAGAGCAATTAGCCTACGCCACGCACTATGGCGCCATTCTGGTCGATGCGCACGGGGGTAAAGACAGCTTCGACCACAAGCAGCTCAAACAGTTTTACGATGCTGCTCTGAATGCGGAAGCCAAGCTTAACATCCCGATCGGGCATGAGACCCATCGCGGCCGCCCGTTGTTCACCCCATGGACTACGGCTGCGCTGCTGCGGGAATTCCCTGAGCTGAAGCTGACGGCGGATATCAGCCACTGGCTGTGCGTGTGCGAATCGTACTTGGATGACCATGCCGAAGCGCTGCAGCTGGCTGCTCAGCGTACGCTGCATATTCACGCGCGTGTCGGTTACCCGCAAGGTCCGCAAGTGTCGCATCCGGCCGCGCCGGAATTTGAACGGGAGCTTCATGTGCATGAAACGTTCTGGGAAGCCGTATGCAAGCAAAGTCAGGCGGAACGCCGGCCTTACCTGTCGGTTACCCCGGAATTCGGGCCACCCGGGTATTTACATACCCTTCCATTTACGAAGCAGCCTGTCAGCGATCTATGGGAGGTTTGTAATTGGATGGCTAAGCGGTTTGCCAGCCGGTTTGCCGGCTATTTCGAACCAACTGAATAAGCGTGCGAGCCCTCCGTCAAGAGGGCTTTTTTCATTTGCCGGCACATAGCCATCTGAAAATAGGGTGACAATAACAACTAGAGCAAAAGCTAGTAACTTTCAGTCCTACACAGGGAGGATCCGCGTTGGCTGTCGCAATTGTACTATCTGTTAGTTTGATCCTTCTTCTTGTTTTTGTTCTGCAACCCAAAAACATGCATCTGTTCGAAATCCTGTTCGATTGGATGGTGTTTATTTTCATATATGGAGATTTCTTCGGCGTGATCACAGCGCGGACGGAACGGCTGACCAATGATCCGAATGAGGTTCATATTTGGTCTTATTTTTGCATCCGTTTTATTATTTTCCCGTTAATTGCCATATGGCTGTTAGATCGGCTATCGATTCCTCACGCTTGGGGCTTCAAGCTGGCGGTATGCGCATTGGCGATTACTTGCCTGGTGGTGACGGACGATTTGTTCGACCGTTTCATCAACCTGCCACGGGGGCCGTGGCACATCCTCTTCTTGTATGTGGAGTGGTGTGCAATCCTACTGATGATCTATAGCTTAAACCGATTCTTCCGCAGTCTGAGCCTGAAGGATGTGAGAAGGCATTGATCTTGCTCCCTGTCAAGTTCGATCTCAATGAGTGGTTCATCCTCATCATGCTGGCTCTCGGGTATAGCATCATGTTCAAGCTACCGCCCAGATTTCCAAGATCGATCGTTATTCTCGTTCTCCTGCTCAGCATTTGCATCGTGAAAATCGTCGATGTCGTATGGATGCAGCCTCCCTATGATCTGTACGATGTGAACGATACCCCCTACTATGAGCTGTTTGACTTTTTTACCTGGTTCCTGTATCCCCCGTTTGCGTATTTTTGCGTCTACTTCTATGACCGGCAGCAGCTGCGGGGCTTGAGCATTGGCCTCTATATTGTTGCATCTGCGATATTCTCAACAGGACTTGAAGGGCTCGCTGTGCTGTGCCATGTGTATACGTATAAAGGATGGAAATTTTTCTATTCCTTTCCTGTCTACATCGCGGTAATCACCTTGACGTTGGCTTTTTTTCAATTTGTCAAAAGCTATTTCATGAAGCCTAAATCTTAACCGGCATGTAAAAAAGCCCTGCGCTCATCCTAGAGCACAGGGCTTACTTATTTACAATACTGTACGCAGACTCCACAGTTCCGGGAAATAACGCTGCGCCACGACGCGCTTCAAGTAGTCCACACCGGACGAGCCGCCGGTTCCGGTTTTGAACCCGATCACCCGCTCCACCGTCGTCATATGGTTGAAACGCCACTGCTGTTGGCGGCTGTCGATGTCCACCAGCTTTTCCGCCAGCTCATACAGATCCCAATATTGATCCACGTCTTGATACACCGTCAGCCACGCCGCTCTCACGCTGTCATTCTCCTGGTATTCCTGCGACCAGTCCCGCTGCAAGCAAGCCGGATCCACTTCGATGCCGCGCAAGGACAGCGCTTGAATCGAAGCATCATACAGACTTGGCGCATGCAGCGCTTCGTTCAACTGCGCAAACAGCTCAGGCTCGTGCTCGTAGACGGCCAGCACTTTAGCCTGCTTGTTGCCGAGCATGAACTCGATCAGCCGGTTCTGATACGACTGGAAGCCGGATGAGCGCCCCAAGCTGCTGCGGAACTCCATGTATTCCGCCGGTGTCAGCGTGGACAGCACATCCCAGGATTGAATCAGCTGCTGCTGGATTTTGGAGACGCGGGCCAGCATCTTGAACGCCGCATCGAGCTGGTTCTGCTGAATGACGCGGCGCGCCGCCTCCAGTTCATGCAGAATGAGCTTCATCCACAGCTCGCTGGCTTGATGAATAATGATAAACAGCATTTCATCGTGATGGCCGGATAGCCGGGTCTGGCTGTTCAAAATTTTATCCAGCTGCAAATAATCACCATAGGACATTTCTTTGGAAAAATCTTGATGAATTGAAGATTCCCCTGCTTGCGGCTGGGAAGACGCGTGCTTCTTTGATTGGGTCATGAAGTGTGCTCCTTGTTTACATAATCAGTCCATTGCTTACAAATGCCGGAGTACGGCGCGAACAGGACTTCCGTCACTGTCGACAAGCGGCAGCGGCAGCGCCATTAATTCATAATCGCCGGGTGCGACATGCGCCAGATCGATCCCTTCCAATATATGAATGTCATGCTCATGCAGACTGTGATGGGCTGACAGCGCTTTGCTGTCCAGCGGGTCGACCGAAGGCACATCGACACCGATCAGGCGAATCCCTTTTTCTGCCAAAAAGGGTCCGAGATCGGCCTCCAGATAGGTAATCTCCGTCGGAAACACAGCCGGATCGGTCCATGAAGCCGTACGCAGCAACAATCGCGTAACGCCTTCCAGCGGATGCGCCGCCAAGTCTTTCGCCCCGATGCTGGCCTTCCCCGATACATCGATCACCCGCGCCGGTCCCACGTACAGCTCAGGGCTTAAATCGATCATTTTACGGCCCTCATTGTCAAAATGAAACGGAGCATCCACATGCGTTCCCGTATGAATGCTCATCGTCAGCTTCCCTACATTGACAGACCCGCTCTGCTCTTTGCTCCAGACGACCTCGTAGCTAAAAGGCGTATCCCCAGGCCATGTCGGAACTCCGCTGCGCAGAGGGCGGGAAATATCGATCAGCGTCATGAGACTCCTCCTCACTTAAGCGACAACATCGCGCGTATTTTCAAACTTCTCATAAAGCTTATCGGTCATAATCGTCTTCAAGCGCTGCACGGTATCCCATACATCCCCATAGGTCGAGTACAGTGCAATCGGCGCAAGGCGAATAATGTTCGGCGCGCGGAAATCCGGGACGACGCCGCTCTCTTTCAGCGCTTTGCAGATGCGGGCCGCTTCAGCATGCTCCAGGCTGACGTGTCCCCCCCGGCGCTGATCGTCCCGCGGATTGCCGATCGTGAAGCCCATGCCGCTTAATTCCTGCTCAATCAAGCCCATCATATAGGCTGTCATTTGCAGCGATTTGCGGCGCAATCTCGTTAAATCCGCCTCAGCGAACATTTCCAGCGAGCCGATAAGCGGCGCCATGCTGATAATATGCGGCGTGCCGATCTGATAAGCGCCGGCGTCCGCCGCCGGAACAAATCGATGTTCCATATCGAATTGCTTATCTTTGCTCGAGCCGAACCATCCCGCCAGACCAGGCAACCGGCCAAAATGCTTACGATTAACGTAAAGCCCGCCCACGCCTCCCGGACCGCTGTTCAAATATTTATAATTGCACCAATACGCGAAATCTACGCCCCACTGGCTAAAATGGTGCTGAACCGCTCCCACCGAGTGGCAGCCGTCGAAGCCAATGAGAATGCCTCTGGCGTGAGCCTCAGCCGTTAACCGCTCCATATCGAGCAGCTGCCCGCTGCGATACAGCACGGTCGGCAAAATCACTAACGCCACTTCGTCCGTCATGGCCGCAATAATATCATCTTCCTCAATCATCCGCCCATCACGGCTCTGCACCTGGATCAGATGCTCCGCCGGATCGAGCCCATGCAGACGCAACTGGCTTTGTAGTGCGTAGATGTCGGATGGAAAGTTTAAAGCATCCGCAACAATTTGGGTGCGCACCCCTTCCGGCTTATAAAAGGTCGCGACCAGCTGATGCAGGTTCGTCGTCGTAGAACCCGTCACAATCACTTCGTCAGCGGCTGCGCCCACTAACGGCGCGCTCAGGGCCGCCAATTGCTCAGCCATATAAAACCAGGGATGCTCGCCTTGCGTCCACCCGTCGATGCCTCTCGTTTTCCAGGCGTCAACGACGCGCAGCAGCGATTGCTCCGCACGCTTGGACAACAGCCCGAGTGAATTGCCATCCATATAAATCGAATCCGGATTTACATAAAATTCATCCCGAAAACGGGCTAATTCGTCCTGCCCATCTAATTGTTCGGCAAACGCCCTGGTGTAGTGATACGGTGCTGTGAACATAGGTTCCTCCTTGTTATTGACACGATGTCATATAGGAATCGAGCTAATCTTACTTAAAATAGCGTTTCACGTCAATGCCGTATTTATAAAAAAAATCCTCTCCCTCCGATGTCTGCCATCGGAAGAAGAGGATTTTGTGTTCGTAGATTTGGAAAAGCTCTATTCTTAGTCGAAGTAAACAGCTTTGCCTGTTTTCGCGGATTCATAGATCGCTTCAAGAATCTCGGAAACGACGCAAGCTTGCTCAGGTGTAACGACCGGATCGGTGTCGTTCTCGATCGCTTGGATCCACATGCGCATTTCCAGATCAGGCGCGCTTTCGGTTTCACCGGAATAGAAGGCAACGCCGCCGGCTTTCAAATCCACTTCCGTTTGGTACAAACGGCTGTGTTTCTCACCGTTGATGCGCAGTCCACCCTTCATGTCCGCTCCGCCTTCTGTACCGCAAAGCGTACATTTCGCTTCGTCCACTTCAAGGGAGTTCAGCGCCCAGCTGGATTCGAGAATAATGGTAGCGCCATTCTTCATCGTAATCATACCGAATGCGGAATCTTCCACTGTGAACTTGGATGGATCCCAAGGTCCCCAAGCATTCGCCGCGTTCTCGCGTTGGGACAGCTTGTGGTAGGATGTGCCCAGAACCACTTTCGGCTCGTAGTTGTTCATCATCCACAGCGTCAAGTCAAGCGCATGCGTACCGATATCGATCAGCGGGCCTCCGCCTTGCTTCTCTTCATCCAGGAATACGCCCCAAGTCGGAACAGCGCGGCGACGAATCGCATGTGCTTTGGCAAAGTAAACTTCACCCAGCTCGCCGTCTGCACACAGGTTGTGCAGATGCTGGCTGTCCGGACGGAAACGGTTGTTGTAACCGATCGTCAATTTCTTGCCTGTACGCTTCACAGCTTCCACCATGCGGCGCGCGTCAGCAGCTGTCTTCGCCATCGGCTTCTCGCACATAACGTGCTTGTCCGCTTCCAGTGCAGCGATCGCCACTTCTGCGTGGGAATCGTTCGGCGTACATACATGTACGATATCGATCGTGCGATCTTTCAATACTTCACGGTAATCTTCATATACTTTAGCTTCGCTTGTGCCATATTTAGCTGCCGCTTCGTGCGCTTTTTCTGATACGATGTCACAGAAAGCGACCATTTCTACATTTTTCAACTTCTTTAAACTCGGCATATGTTTGCCATTCGCGATTCCGCCGCAGCCGATGATCGCAATTCGATACGTTTTGGACATCATCATTCCTCCTAAGATTAGGGCTTGTCGATAACTTATCCTTTTCACCTGTCCATACTACTATTACTATTAAAGTATAGCAAAATACAAGAAAAAGAACATTTCTGATATGGCGAAAAATGTATACGATTTTGTCATTCTGGAGGAATAAATTTGCTCATCCATGAAATTTCACGCAAGCTTGGCATTACCGAGAGGGCCATACGCTTCTATGAACAGAAGGGACTGCTGTCCCCAGCCAAAATGAAAGATAACGGTTACCGGCACTATACCGATCAGGACGCCTGGCGTCTGCAGACAATCGTCTCGCTGCGCGAAGTCGGCATGACGCTGGCGGACATCGGCAAAGCCCTGTCGGAAGCAGGCGGCGACAGCCAAGATGCCTTCATCGACGCGCTGCAGCTGCAGCGGGCGATGCTGTTTCAGCAGCTCAGCGAGATGAAGACGATGATCGCGACGATGGACCGCATGATTCAGGCCGCAGGGCTGAATCATGCGCTCCCGGCTGAGCAGCTCTACGAGCTGGCGCAGCAGAACAAAGCGATCCGCGACCTGCGCGGAAGCTGGCGCGATCATTGGGACTTCGATGCCCGAGCAGCGAAGTTCGATAAACAGCTGGCGGCGGAGCGCTGCCCGCAAGCGACCTACGAGGCCGCTCTCCAGCGCATTGCGGAGCTCGCCATGCCTGCACCCGGCTGCCGTGGACTCGATGTCGGCACCGGCACGGGCAATCTGGCGGGCATGCTGCAAAGCCTGGGTGCTTCGATGGCCGCCATCGATCAATCTAAGCAGATGCTGAAAGCTTGCGCCGGCAAGCACCCCGAGGTCGAGCTGAAACTGGGCAACGTCTTGGCGATCCCCTATATGGACGCCCAGTTCGACCTCGTCGTCAGCTCGTTTGCCCTGCATCATCTCACCGAAGCGCAGCGTGAGCTGGCCTGGAGCGAGATGATGCGCGTCCTGAAGCCCGGCGGCACCTTGTGCCTCGCCGATTACATGCTGCGCGCTCAGGACGAAGCGGATGCGTTCATCGCTGAGCTGACCCGCTCCGGCGCTCACGAGCTGCCGATGATGCACGACCAAGTCGAGCTGTACCCGGTGCACAGCGATTTGCTCGCGTGGCTAACTGCACATGCATCCGCAGTCAGCTCCGAGCCGCTCCACGAGCTGGTATCCATCATCTGCGCGCAAAAATGAGCCTGGGTCACTGTTAGCGCAGCAAACCCAAGGCTCATTATTTCTTCACAATATTCGCCACCAGCTTATAACCGACACCGCGAATAGAATCAATCTTCACGGACTGCTGGTTCATCTCCAGCTTCTTGCGCAGCGAGCTGACGTGTACGTCAACCGTCCGCTGTCCGCCGATGTAGTCGAAGCCCCAGACGATGTTCATCAGATCGTCCCGGGTGACGACAACGCCCGGACGCTGCACCAGGTACAGCAGCACTTCAAATTCTTTCGGTCTGAGCGGAATCGATTCCCCGTTCAGCACCACTTCATATTTCTCCGGATAAATCATCAATTCTCCGGCCTGGATCAGCTTTTCATTCGATTTATGTTTATCTGCCGAAGTCTCTTCCGACTGCGTTCTGCGCAGAACGGCAGACACCCTGGCGAGCAGCTCGGCTACGCCAAATGGCTTTGTAATATAATCGTCAGCACCGTGCTTCAAACCTTGAACCACTTCATCCTCAGCATTACGTGCCGTCAAAATGATCACAGGCGTGCTGTTTCCCTTTTGCCTTAGCTTGGCTAATACTTCAAAGCCGTTCAGTCCAGGCAGCATAATATCCAGGATGATCAAATCGTAAGTCTGCTGCAAAGCCTCTTGAAGCCCATCGCCGCCATGATCGACAACTTTCGTATCATAACCTTCCTGAGAGAGGTTATATGAAAGCAGCCGTGCTAGTGTCGGTTCATCTTCAATGACGAGTATTTTTTGTGCCATGGTATCCCTCGATTTACAGTTTATTAACTTTGCATATTTTCATTGTACCACAGCATTGTAAACAGAATGTAAAAATTCTCGAAAATGCGGTGTCAATTAGTGGATGACTGGCAACTCGATCGTAAACTTGGTGCCTACTCCAACTTCACTATCGACACGAATCGTACCTTTATGAAGCTCGACCAAATGTTTCACAATCGATAAGCCCAAGCCCGTGCCGCCTGAACTCCGGGAGCGCGCTTTGTCCACGCGGTAGAACCGTTCAAAAATACGCGGCAGATCCTTCTTCGGAATCCCGATGCCTGTATCGGACACGATGATCCGCAGACGCTCGTAGTCGCCGTCCGCATTCATTTCCAGCGGCTCGACACGCACTTTCACCTTGCCGCCATCCTGGGTGTAATTGATCCCGTTGGACAGCAGGTTAATCAAAATTTGGCGCAGCCTGTCTTCATCCGCTTCAATATAGATATCTTCATCCACGAACATGCTCAGCTCGATATGCTTCTTCTCGGCTTCTTTGCGGAGGACGCTTACAGTCTTCTCCAGAAACTCCGGCATATAGATCGGTGAAAAATGCATCGGAATCCGCTTCGACTCAATTTTGGACAGTTCCAAAATGTCGCCGATCAATCGGTTCAAGCGCTCGCTCTCATCAAAAATGATTTGCAGGAACGATACCGCCGTATCTTTGTCATTCAAAGCACCCGCCAACAAAGTCTCGGCAAATCCCTTGACCGCTGCAATCGGCGTTTTCAGCTCGTGCGACACATTGGCCACAAACTCGCTGCGCATCCGCTCCAGCCTGCGAACTGCCGTCGTATCGTGAAGAACCACGAGAACCCCGGACCATTCTTCATCTTCATGAGCAATCGGAATCAGATTGATCTCCAGGATCATCTCCGCCGGGTAATAGAAAATCATCTCGTCGCTAATCGGTTCCCGCGTTTCGATACATTCCTGAATGAGCTTCGTGAATTCGTATTGCTGTTTGGCTTCATTATATTTCTTCCCGAGCAGCTCCTGCGCCGAAAACCCAAGGATATCTTCCCCTGCCGGATTCAGCAGCACAATCCGCTCCTCGCGATCGATCATCATAATCCCGCTGATCATGTTCTCCATAACGCCTTGCAAGCGGCGTTCGTTCTCTTGAATGCGGGCCATTTGCTGCTGCAAGCTTTCCGACATGCGGTTGATCGCTTGGCCCAGCTGCCCGACCTCGTCATTCGAATAGGCGGGAACGCGCGATTCATAATTCATATTCGTGATTTGCTTCGCAACCCGGGTCATTTTCTCAATAGGACGTGTAATGCCCTTGGCGATCCGATAGCTGACAATACCGGCAATCACAAACAAAATGGCGAGCCCTGAAATCAGAAAATACCACAAGTTAAGTATCGAGCGGTCCACTTGCTCCAGACTCATCGCTAATCGGATATAGCCTGTGATATGGTCGCCGTTCTTCACTGGTATGGCGGCATACAGCATGTTTTCCTTCAGTGTGTCGCTAAATCGCGTCGTGTAGCCGACACCGCTCATCGCAGCGCTGGCAATCTCAGGACGTGTCAGGTGATTGTCCATCTGATCCGGACTTTGATCGGAATCCCCTAATACGCGTCCATCTGCGCGCACATAAGTCAATCTTGAATCCGTCGATGTTTTGATGCGCTTGGCTTGCTCGGTATAATAAGCCATCAGTTCGCTATCCGAGCCATTGCGCGTCCAATCGCCCGTCGCCAAGATCACTTTAAGCTCGCGTTCCATATTTTCTTCCAACGCTTTGATGTGGGAGTCCTCCAACACTTTTGCCATAAATAAACCGACAATCAGCATGGAGCAACCGATTAACAAAATCAGAATCAGTGTTAATTTCGCGCGGAACTTCGTCATGCGTCTGTCCTCCGATGATAGGCAATCATTGCCAAGGATGAAAAAAGAAAAAGGGCTACATTACATAGTAACCCTTTCCTTTACGCACAATCCAGTATTTTTTTTGTAAAGAACGATTATTTAAAGACAGGCTCTTTCAAAGCTGTCAATTTCTCCAGCGAATTCTTCTCGACGTCGGCGTGCAAGCTGTTGCCGTGAGAGTCCATGGTGACAATCGCTGCGAATCCTTCTGTCTCCAGGTGCCACATCGCTTCCGGAATACCGAACTCCATATAGTCTACGCCCTCGACTTTCTTGAAGCATTTCGCGTAGTACTGTGCAGCACCACCAATTGCGTTCAAGTACACACCGCCGTGCTCCTTCAGAGCAGCGAGCGTTTTCGGTCCCATGCCGCCTTTACCGATGACAGCGCGGATGCCGAACTTTTTAATAATATCGCCTTGGTAAGGCTCCTCGCGAATACTTGTTGTCGGCCCAGCCGCTTTCACGTGCCATTCACCGGCTTCGTCTTTGCTCATCACGGGACCGCAGTGATAAATCGCTGCGCCGTTCAGATCGACCGGAGCGTCATGATCCATCAAATATTTGTGCAGCGCGTCACGGCCTGTGTGCATCGTACCGTTGATCACCACGACGTCGCCGACTTTCAACTGGCGGATTTGCTCTTCCGAGATTGGTGTCGTCAGGACGATCTCACGACGCTCTTCACTACCATTCTTCGCCGCTTGTTGGTTGGCTTCATACGCTTCTTCGAAAGAAACCTCCGTACCGCGCGGGTACGACCAGCCATTGATTTCACCGGTTTCGGCGTTCAACAGGACGCCTTGGCGGCGGAATGCCCAGCAGTTATAAGCTACGGAAACAAAGAAGCTGGCCGGCAGACGGTTCATCACGCCAACTTTACAGCCCAGCAGCGTCACTTGACCGCCGAAGCCCATTGTACCGATACCCAGCGTATTCGCATGTTCCATTACATATTCTTCCACCTGGCGCAGTTCAAGATGCGGGTTCACATCATCAACGTGACGGAACAATTGATGCTTCGCCAGCTCATAACCGCTTGTGCGGTCGCCGCCGATGCCAACGCCGATGAAGCCGGCGCTGCAGCCTTGGCCTTGCGCTTGATACACCGCATGCATGACACATTTGCGGATGCCGTCCAAATCGCGGCCTGCTTTACCCAAGCCTTCAATTTCCATCGGCAAGCTGTATTGAATGTTCTTATTCTCGCAGCCGCCGCCTTTGAGGATCAGCTTCACTTCGATGTCGTCGCGTTCCCATTGCTCAAAGTGAATGACCGGTGTACCTGGCCCAAGGTTGTCTCCACTGTTAGCGCCCGTAAGCGAATCCACGGAGTTCGTGCGAAGCTTGCTTGCTTTGGTAGCATTCGCGACCGCTTCAAGAATTTGCTTCTTCATGATGATTTGGTTTGCTCCAACCGGACAGTGTATAATAAACGTTGGCATGCCGGTATCCTGACAAATCGGAGATACGTTGCACTCTGCCATATGAATGTTATCGGCAATACGGGACAGGGACAACGCGGAACGCGTTCCTGCATCCTCACGCTCTTGTGCCGCTTGTACCGCACGGCGCACGTCGCCAGGGAGGTTCGTAGACGTTTCAACGATTAAATCATACACGCTTTGATAAAAGTGTTGCATAATGAAGTCTGGCTCCTCTCTCATTTAAAGGGAAATGTAGGAAAATTATTTATAATCATTTTAAACAACCGTCATCTATTATATCATACCTTACATACACTGTTCGATAGAGTTGTGAGGAAAACAAGGAGATTCCCTGACATGTACAAAAGAATCGCCATCACCGTGCTGCTCGGCATCATCGGCATGAGTGTGCTGCTGACGCCGCTGCAGGCAGGAAGGTCCAATGGCCAAATTTATTATCAGGATCAGGTGGCCGTGCTCATGTATCACCATATCCACGATACCGACACGAGCTCCAGTACCATTACGAGCGGTCTTTTCCAGAATCAGCTGCAATCCTTACTGGACAAAGGCTATCATTTTATTTCATTAAATGAGTTCAAACAATTCATGGATGGAGCCACGGTTCCTTCGAATGCGGTTCTCGTCACGTTCGATGACGGTTATCAAAGCTTCTATACCTCCGCCTATCCGATCTTAAAAAGCTTGCGCATCCCCGCCGTCAACTTCGTGATTACGACGGATCTGGCAGATCCGCTCGCTTCCTACATTCCTTCCATGTCGAAGGATCAGATCAGCGAGATGACGCATGCGACCAACTTCATTGATGTCGGCTGCCATACCGATAATTTGCACCACAAGCTGCCCGACGGCGAGGCAGCGCTTGTCGGCAAATTCGATGACAGCGGACAACCTTTGACCGACGCCGCTTATCAACAGCGGATATCCAGTGATGCGAACGCCTGTATCGGCAAGCTCAAAGGCCTCACCGACAAGCCGCTCGATACGATGGCATATCCTTACGGCATCTCCTCGCCGGAGGCTGTCCAGCTCGTACAGCAGGCGGGCATCCGATACGCCTTCACGATCCAGCCCGACATGGCGACACGCGACCGCGATCGCCTGCTCATCCCGCGGATCAACGCGGGCAGCCCCGGCATTACGCCGGAGCTGCTGCACCGCTCGATCCAGCGCCGCATCGTCGCGCAGCCGGGCAACGCCTCGCTGCGCGTGGATGCCGCTGCCGCCGCCGAACAGCTCGGCGGCAGCGCGGTTCAGGCAGGCGGGGCGCTGCAGCTCCGCCTGCGGGAACAGGCATTCACCCTGGAGGTGAATGCCGGAAGTGCCACGCGCGCAGACGGGACGCGCGTGGCCTTACGAGAGCCCGTGCTGCGCGAGCACGGGCGGGTCACGATTGCGCTTGACGACCTGCAAGCGCTGATTGCGCTGCCGCTCGTCTACAGCCCCGCCACCGGCAAGGTGGCCGAGCGGGAGACGCCGAGCGTAAAATCATAAAAGGAGTCTGAGTGCTACGATGAATCATCACTTTTTTGCTTATTTATATCGATTGAAATATATCGATCGTTGGAGTCTGATGTGGAGCATGCGCCGGGATACCGTTGCGGAGCATTCCTACTATGTCTCGGCGATTGCCCACATGCTCTGTACGATCGCCAATGAAGTATACGGCCGCAAGGTGCCGACCGACCGCGTGGTGTCGATGGCGCTGTTCCACGATGCTTCCGAAGTGTTGACAGGGGACATCCCACAGCCGGTGAAGCATAACAACGAATCCATTTTGCGCAATTTCCGCGAAATTGAAGATGTTGCCGTGGAGAAGCTGATCGATACGATTCCGGCGGCCATCAGTCATGTGTACCGCGATCTCATTCAACATCACGATCCGGAACTATACCGCTGGGTGAAAGCAGCCGATCTGCTTGAAGCCTACATCAAATGCTTGACCGAGCTGTCCAGCGGCAACCGCGAATTTATCGTAGCCAAGCAGCAGATTCTGGAGAGCTTACAGAAGATGAATATGCCGGAAGTGGACTACTTCCTTGAGCATATGAGCGCATCCTTTGAAAAAACGCTGGATGAAATTACTTTGACTTAAGCCGGCGCTCGCAATAATCGTGAAGAAGATACCCTGCCTATTTGGGCAGGGTATCTTCTTTTTTTGCGCATTCAAACCCTTTCGCCGAACGGCTTGCGCGATTTAACGGAAGCGTCCTTCCGCTATCAGCTATTTCTCCGGCCACGCATGTAAGGTAGCAGAACAAATGTTTGACTACTGCCCTCCATAGAGCTTCAAATATGGCTTTGCTCAGCAAGTAGTCGAAGAGTCCTTCGTCTATTTATCGTATTCAGCTTCGCACTGGAGCAATAGTAGAAATTCCTTTCCGTTATGGCCAGCCCCCTGCACGCCCAACATCCCTTTTTTCCATTTACCATAAAGCAATGTCGTATTAAAAAGGAAGCTGTTCAATCCTTGACGTATATGTAACAAGATGGCAAAAATGGCTGACTAAACTAGTTTTCAGCAAACATCCATACATGGAAAGGAGGTTACAGCGTGAGCCTTGTTCTGAGACTTTTGCGGCAATGGGATATACAGCTCATGGTGATCCCCGGCCTTATACTCATTTTGATATTCAGCTACATCCCGATGTATGGCGTTTTAATGGCTTTTCAAAATTATAGCCTGTATAAAGGCTTCTTCCATAGTCCTTGGGTTGGTTTCAAGCATTTTGAGATGTTCTTTCACTCGCCTGAGTTTTTCCAGGTCATTCGCAATACGCTAGTCATCAGTTTATTGAAGCTTTGCATCGGTTTTCCCGCCCCCATCATTCTGGCTCTGATGCTGAATGAAGTCAAAAACATGCTGTTCAAGCGCATCGTACAAACCGTCACTTATCTACCGCATTTTATGTCCTGGGTGATCGTCGGGGGCATCATGATGTCGCTGCTATCCACGGATAACGGCAGTGTCAACTTGCTGCTCACAAGGTTGAATCTGATTGAAGACCCGATCCATTTCTTGTCTCTGCCTGAATGGTTTTGGGGCATCCTGGTGTCAACGAACGTGTGGAAAGAGATCGGATTCGGTTCGATCGTCTATTTGGCCGCGATAGCCGGTATTGATCCAAGCTTGTATGAAGCCGCTTCTATGGATGGCGCGAGCAAATTCAAGCAAATCTATCTCATCACACTGCCTGCCATTATGCCAGTCATCATCATTTTTATGATTCTTGCCATCGGCAACCTGCTTAATGCCGGATTCGAAGATATTCTGCTGCTGGCCGGTAATCCCGTGCTCCGCGGGGTATCGGATGTCATCGACACTTACGTGTATCGCGTGGGCATCCAGAATTCGCGGTACTCCTATGCGACGGCTGTTGGGCTTTTCAAAGCCATCCTAAGCATCGGACTCCTTACAGCTGCCAATTATTTGGCCAAACGATCAGGCAACAGCTTGTGGTAATTGACAGACTTCATGAGAGGTGTATGCAAGTGACACGACTTCCATTTTCTGACCGCTTGATGCATGTCGTCATCTATTTTCTATTACTTTTGCTTGCGATCTCCACGTTGTATCCGTTCTGGAACTCGCTTGTTATTTCATTCAATAAAGGTCTCGATACCTCTATGGGCGGGGTTACATTTTGGCCGAGAAGCTTCACCGTAGAAAATTATCAAATCGTGTTCAAAGACCAGCGGTTGTTAAACGGCTTTGCCATTTCCATCCTGCGGACGATTCTGGGAACTGTGCTCTCGATATTGGCAACGAGCGTTTTTGCTTATGGCTTATCCAAGCGTGAGCTCATCGGCCGACAATATTACATGATCATCTGCATCATCACCATGTACTTCAGCGGTGGTTTGATTCCTGCGTTTTTATTGATCCGCGGCCTCGGGCTTGTCAATTCGTTCTGGGTGTACATCATTCCGAGCCTGATCGGTGTATGGAACATGATTATTTTCAAAACGTTTTTTCAAGAGTTGCCCAAAGGGCTTGAAGAATCGGCAAATATCGATGGATGCGGCAACTGGGGCATATTTCTTCGCATTATTTTACCGTTATCCGGACCGGTTGTCGCAACGTTATCCCTATTTACCGCGATTGCCCATTGGAACGACTGGTTTCTTCCCAGTATCTATATCACAAATGAGAACCTCCTTCCGATTCAAACGATGCTGAGACAAATTCTGAATTCGAATATTGCCACTGAGCAAATGGCCAATATGGATGCAGCGGCTCAATCGCAGATGGCGAAGATGCAGAGCGTGACGGGCAAATCGTTATCCATGGCGACGATGATGGTGGCTACGCTGCCAATCGTGTTGGTCTATCCGTTTGTACAGAAGTACTTTGTCAAAGGCGTGCTCGTCGGTTCTTTAAAAGAATAATTCTTATGTCAACGTAGAAAGGGGAACTATCAATGAAGAAAAAAATCTTCTTCAGCGTAACATCCGCTTCCTTATGCCTATCACTGCTTACAGCATGTACAAGCAATCCAATTGCGAAGACAGATGAGGCAAGCAAGGCACCACGAGCAGCAAGTGAAAAGTTCGAGCTCGGCACAGAGGCACTTACATTTTCTATGTATGGACATTATGATTGGTACACGATGCCCGCATGGGGGAAGGACCCGGCTTCTGCATGGATCCAGGAGCATAAGAAAGTTACGGTGGTCGGCATTCAATCCAGCAACAATGCGAAGCAGAAATTGAGCACGATGATCGCAACCAATGATCTGCCTGACGTAATTTGGCTGGAGCGTGGCCCCGATGTGGAGAAGCTGCGTCAAGAAGGCTTGCTCGTTGCTTTCGATGACTACCTGGATAAATATCCGAACCTGAAAACATGGATGGAAGCCAGAGGTCTCAATATGCTCCGCTCTGAGGATGGCAACTTGTATCAATTCCCGAACTGGTATACTAGTCAACCGAATGGTACGGCCGGGTACGTCGTGAATAAGAAAATCTACACCGAGCTGGGCTCTCCGAAGCTTGAAACTACGGAGGATATGTACAACTATTTGAAACAGGTTAAAGAAAAATACCCGAACGTTGTTCCCTTTGAAACCGGAGTCGGCAAGGAAGGCCACGGTGTAGATCAGTTGTACGCTGCTTTTAAAGCTGACAATAAAGCCTTTACCAGCATGCGGGCTGTACCTGTCGAAGACAAGCTCGCCTCCATCTTCAAGGATGAGCCGTTCCGCAAGACCATGGTCTATGCAGCGAAATTGTACCGCGAGAAATTAATGACGCAAGATACAATGACACAAACAAGGGATCAGGAAAGAGAAAAGGTGATGACAGGCCGTGTTGCGGTGTATGCAACAGCGTCGCCAACCGATTTGGCGCAGCTCGCGCAGCCAGAACTTGCGAAGGCAGATCCGAACGGCGGCTACATCATGATACCTCCGATTCATGCTGAAGGCGTCGATCCGTCCAAAGTATTCCCGGGCTCTTACAGCCAGTTGGGATGGAACGTATCCGTCATTACCCAAGCTGCCAAAAACCCGGAAGCCATCTTCGCCTTCCTCGACTGGTACACGGGTCCGGAAGGTCAATCGATCCAAATGTGGGGCCCTCCTGGCGGATATTGGGATGGTGTGGAAGCTGATGGGATCACGCCTAAATTCACAGACAAATATGTATCCGATGCGGATGGTCTTGCGAAGCTTCAAGGGGAAACGGTGAACTTGATGTGGAACGGCAACACCGTATTTATCGATAAAACCAAATCGAAATATGAGGCTACACTTCCAGAGGACAAGCGCAGTTGGTCCACTTATTGGCAAAGCACGGTGACTTGGAAATCCCAATCGGATCGGACCGAGTTCGTTAACCTGGATCCAATGCCGGATAGCGATGAGGGGATTACGCGACAGCGTGTAGAAGATATTTATTTGGTAGCCCGAGCAGCTGTGTTGCAAGCTAAATCCGATGCAGAGGTCCTCGCTATTCTGGATAAAGCTGAGGCAGATGCACAGGCGGCTGGTCTTAATCAGCTGCTGGCTTACAAAACAAAGAAATGGCAAGAAAACTTAAAAAAGATGGCTGGCGCATAACGGTAAAAGGGCTGAGCCCAAAGGAATCCAATGTCCTTCGAGATCAGCCCCTTATTCATTACAGCAGCTGCGGATTTGTCATGATCAGCACGGCTACGATCGTGGCGATCGCTGCAATCCAGCTGAACGACTTTACCTTCGCTGCGTCTGCCGCTGTGCTGCCGCCTGCTTGGCCTGCAGCAATCAACTTCTTCATTCTAGCGCCCATCATGCCTGTCATCGCACCGATGATCAGCAGCAGGACAATCGCCAGCACCATCCAGGCAACCGACGGACGAGGCTCGATCTGGCTGATCATGGCGCCGCCTGTCAGGAAAGCGACGATCAAAGCGAATTGACCCACCCGGTTAAAGGAACGGAGCAAGCCGACGAAGCTCTCTTGAGCAGCACCGGAAAGCGTAGCCGCACGACCGACGAGAAATGGAAATACAACATAGGCGCCTAGCAATAAGGCACTTACCACGTGCAAGAAAATCATTACGCTGTACATGGAACCCCTCCGACAATGTAAATAAAATCATTTCCTCCAGTATACCGAATTCACCAGCAGCGGACAAGAAAGCGATCCCACAAACAACACCTGTTCGCAATATCTTCACATGATTTGTGAACAAAACAAAAACTAGCGCCTGCCTGACTGCCGAACGCTAACAATAACACTCATTATGGCAGAGGCTGTGCCGACACGTTCGCATTCATGACCGCTTCCGTCAATTTAGTTGTCGTGCTTTGACTGAGTCACAATGGATGAATCATTTATCCATTTCGCACCCATTCATCGTAGCACAAGAGTCCAAGTGTGGAATGATACAGATCGCTTGGTAGTGCTGCGGTTCATAAAAAAAGCGCCCTGCCTTTGAGACAGGAGCGCTTAATATGAATTAACCTGTGACCACTTTGATAACGTTGCGCACAGAGTTCGCTGTTTTATCCAAAGCTGCTTTCTCTTCGGCTGTCAACTCGATATCCAAAATTTTCTCAATGCCGTTGGCACCTAAAACGGTCAGAACGCCCATGAACAGGTTATCGTAACTGTACTCGCCTTCGAGCAGTGCGATGGTTGGGATAATCCGTTTCTTGTCTTTCAGAATCGCTTCTGTCATCTGCACAAGGGATGCTGCAGGCGCATAGTACGCACTGCCATTGCCCAACAAATTCACAATCTCTCCGCCGCCTGTACGGGTACGCTGCACGATCGCCTCGATGCGATCAGCCGCGATCAGCTTCTCGATCGGTACGCCGCCCGCATACGTGTAGCGGACAAGCGGAACCATATCGTCGCCGTGACCGCCGATGACTACACCTTGCACATCCTCTACCGAAACATTCAATTCTTGCGAGATGAATGTCAGATAGCGAGCTGTGTCCAGAACGCCGGACTGACCGATGACGCGGTTCTTAGGAAAACCGAGCGCTTGGTAAGCCACATACGTCATGGCGTCAACCGGATTGCTCAAAATGATCACGATAGAGTCAGGAGCGACTTGTTTGACATTCTCACAAACGGATTTCACGATCCCTGCATTCGTGTTCACGAGATCATCGCGGCTCATACCCGGCTTGCGGGCGATCCCTGCGGTGATGATGACGATGTCGGAATCTTTGGCATCTTCATAGCTGGAAGTGCCTGTGATCTGGGCGTCAAAGCCTTGCACAGGACCTGCTTCGAGCATGTCGAGCGCCTTCCCTTTAGTCGGGTTTTCCAATTGTGGAATATCAAGCAAAACAACATCGCCCAGTTCTTTCTGTGCTAGCATCAGAGCCGTAGTTGCGCCTGTGAAGCCTGCGCCTACAACCGTAATTTTATTGCGACGGATTGCCATGTGAATGTGCCTCCCTAAATTGGATTTATGCGGATAACACGTCTTCTGCAAACAGGATTAGCCCATGTTTTTGATGATTTCGTTAGCAAACTCGGAGCACTTGATTTCTTTCGCGCCTTCCATCAAACGAGCAAAGTCGTAAGTAACTGTTTTGTTGTTGATGGATGCTTCCATACCTTTGTAGATCAGCTCAGCTGCTTCCAACCAGCCCAGGTGCTCAAGCAGCATAACGCCGGACAAGATCACGGAACCAGGGTTTACAACGTCAAGACCTGCATACTTAGGGGCTGTACCGTGAGTAGCTTCGAAGATCGCGTGGCCAGTCAAGTAGTTGATGTTAGCGCCTGGAGCGATACCGATACCGCCAACTTGTGCAGCCAATGCATCAGACAGGTAGTCACCGTTCAGGTTCAATGTTGCGATAACGTCGAAGTCCGTTGGACGCGTCAATACTTGTTGCAACGCGATATCTGCGATTGCGTCTTTTACGATGATTTTGCCAGCAGCTTCAGCGTCTTTTTGCGCTTGGTTCGCAGCTTCAACGCCTTGCTCAGCTTTGATGCGGTCATATTGTGCCCAAGTGAAAGTTTTATCGCCGAATTCACGCTCAGCCAGTTCATAACCCCAGTTCTTGAACGCGCCTTCTGTGAACTTCATGATGTTGCCTTTATGTACCAGTGTCACGCTCTTACGGCCGTGCTTGACTGCGTACTCGATAGCAGCGCGGATCAAACGCTCGGAACCTTCAGAGGAAACTGGCTTCACACCGATACCTGAAGTTTCCGGGAAACGGATTTTCTTAACGCCCATTTCATCTTGCAGGAATTTGATTACTTTTTTAACCGCTTCGGAACCGGCTTCCCACTCGATACCTGCATAGATATCTTCTGTATTTTCACGGAAAATAACCATGTCAACGAGCTCAGGACGTTTAACCGGGGATGGGACGCCAGTGAAGTAACGAACTGGACGGGAGCAAACATACAGATCAAGCTCTTGACGCAGCGCAACGTTCAAAGAACGGATACCGCCGCCGATAGGCGTAGTCAGAGGTCCTTTAATGGATACGATGTATTCGCGCATAGCTGTCAATGTATCGTTAGGCAGCCAGTTGTTGAATTTGTTGAATGCTTTTTCACCGGCAAATACTTCGTACCAAGCGATTTTTTTCTCGCCTTTGTAAGCTTTCTCTACAGCTGCATCCAATACACGTTGGGAAGCCGCCCAGATGTCTGGACCTGTACCGTCACCTTCGATGTAAGGGATGATTGGGTTGTTAGGAACTTGCAGAACACCATTATCAATGGTGATTTTTTGACCTTCAGTTGGAAGTTCGTAAGTTTCGAATTGTGGCACGTGGATATCCTCCTTAATATTTATATAAAAGTTTAGGTGTAAAAATGATTGAGATCCATCACGCGCACAAAGTGACGGGAGTTGCGGCACTCCCCTGGAGGGGGGGAACCGAACTGCCCGTACCTGCAGCGTAACGGCTTGTCAATTAGCGCTCGCTAATTGGCACGTATTTTTGGTTCACTGGACCTGTGTACTCAGCGCGAGGGCGGATCAGGCGATTGTTCTCATATTGCTCCAGCATATGAGCTGTCCAACCGGATGTACGGCTAATCGCGAAGATTGGCGTGAACAGGTCGCGAGGGATTTCCAGGGACGTGTACACGGAAGCCGAGTAGAAGTCTACGTTCGGTTTCAATCCTTTTAGGCTCGTTACCAAATCATCGGCTTTAATGGACATATCGTACCATTTCATGTTGCCGGTAATTTTACCAAGCTCCAAGGACATTTTTTGCAAGTGCTTCGCACGAGGATCGCCGTTTTTGTAAACACGGTGGCCGAAGCCCATGATTTTGTCTTTGCGCTCTAACTTGCTGTTAATGTAAGGAACAACGTTCTCTACAGTGCCGATTTCTTCCAGCATCGCCATAACCGCTTCGTTCGCGCCGCCGTGCAGAGGCCCTTTGAGCGTTCCGATTGCGGAAGTGATACCGGAGTAAATGTCAGTCAACGTAGCAACAGTTACGCGAGCTGCGAAAGTAGAAGCGTTCAACTCATGGTCAGCGTGCAGGACAAGCGCCTTGTCCAATGCTTCAATCGCCACTTTGTCCGGCTCGTTGCCAGTCATTTGGTACAAGAAGTTAGCCGCTACGGAAGAATAACCCTTGGACTCCAATGGCTCTTTGCCTTCACGGATGCGCGCGAAAGCAGCGATGATCGCAGGCACTTGCGCTTGCAATTTGATTGCTTTGCGAACGTTAGCTTCAGGGCTCATATCGTTAGCTTCTTCATCGTACAAAGCCAAGGAAGAAACAGCCGTACGAAGCGCAGCCATCGAATTTACATTTTTAGGATACAGCTTCATTTGGTCGATCACCGCAGAAGGCACCTTGCTGTTCGCGTTCAGGTCGTTTTGCAGTTTCTCCAATTCCGCTTTAGTAGGCAATTTACCGAACCAAAGCAGGTAGATTACTTCTTCAAATGTCGCATTCACTGCGAGGTCATCAATATCAATACCGCGGTAAGTCAGCACGCCATCGACGATGGAGCTGATTGACGAGGTTGTGGCTACAATTCCTTCCAAACCTTTGGTTGCAGTCATGAGAATCTCTCCTTAGCTACTTTATTAGCAAAATAATGCTTTTTTCCTAACCTTAATAATAAAGTATTTCATCTATGAAGTGAACAAAAGAAGACATAAAACTTCATTATCACTACCATAAAGATATGCTATCTCCCCTTGGAATCATAATTTGTCATAATGACTCGAACTTCATATATATTAAGGATTTCCTGTTTCTTAAAAATTCATTAGAGCACCTTCCGTTTGCAGACTAGGAAATGTTTGTCGAATGCTTAGGAGATTGGTACAATGTAGCAAAGACGCCTGTTTCTTAGGAAATATCAAAGGAGAGCACCCATGAGCACTCAATTCAGCATCGGCATCATTGATATCGGGTCGAACTCGATCCGTCTTGTCATCTATGAAATCAACAGCCATGGCGCCTATCGCGTCGTCAGTGAGCATAAAGAATCCGCGAGATTGAGCGAACGCATCGGTCCAGACGGATGTTTACATAACAAAGACATCCTGTCGGTCGTCCCGATCCTCTCCCACTATTCCAGGCTGTGCAAGGCACATCAGGTCAAGACGGTCCGGGCGGTCGCTACAGCGGCCATCCGTAACGCGGCCAATTCCGCCGAAGTCGTACGCACCTTGGAAGAGCAGACCGCCCTCCGCATCGAGGTGCTCAGCGGCACGGAAGAAGCGCGCTACGGCTTCCTCGGCGTGATGAATTCGATTGATATCCAGGACGGATTCATCATCGATATCGGCGGCGGCAGCACGGAAGTGACGCTGTTTCGCGGACGGTCCGTTGCCGAGAGCTTTTCGTTCCCTTTCGGCGCGGTTAATACGACCCGGCAATTTATGCGCAGCGGCACGCTGGCCGAGCTGGAGGTCGCCGGCATCCGCCGCATGGTGGAAGAGGCCTTGGTGAGCCAGCCATGGATCCGTAAATCGCCGAACTTGCCCATGATCGGACTTGGCGGCGGCATTCGGACTCTAGGTAAGATGAGTCAAAAGAAGAATAAATATTCGCTCCCGCTTGCCCATAATTATGTGCTGAAAGCCGGGGAGATCGATTATTTCGTAGGCCTGCTGCCTTCTCTGACGCTGGAAAAACGCAAAAAAATAGACGGACTTTCCAAAGACCGCGCTGACATCATTATTCCAGGTCTCATCATTCTCGATACAATCATGAAGGCCGCTAATTGTTCCAGCTTCATCACCAGCGGCGCCGGACTGCGGGACGGACTGCTCCATGAGACGCTGGATCCGCAGCAGCCAATGAAAACGGATGTGCTGGAGGCGAGCATCGAGAACTTGCTTATGCTGCATCCCAACGGCGCGGTCGCGCATGTCCGCCATGTTGATAAGCTGGCCATGATGCTCTACGACGCGCTGATCATCGACCCTGCACAGCAGCCGCGCAGCAAGCGATATTTGCACGCCGCCGCCAAGCTGTACCGTATCGGAGCCAGCGTGCATTACTACCAGTATGCCAGGCATACGCAGTACATGATCACGCAGGCCCATATTGACGGCTTCAGCCATCGTGAGATCGTCATCTGCTCCCTGATTGCTTGCTTCAAAACAAAAAGCCGGACCCACGCGCAGGCCCTTGTCTATAAGGACATTCTCGCGGAATCCGACGAAAATATGATTATGAAGCTCGGTCTGCTGCTGCAATTAGCGATCGCGCTCGACAGCAGCGAGACGCAGCCCGTCCAGGATGTCGAGGTCAGCCTCAGCGGCAAGACGCTTACGCTGAAGCTGCACTGCAGCCATAATCCGGCTCATGAGCTGAAAATGATTGAATTAATTACCAAAGACTTTGAGAAAGGCTCCGGACTGAAGCTTAAGGTTCAAGCTGTAGCTTTTTCCAGGACATAATCTTCATCGACTCGAACTGGCTCCGATACGGGGTCAGTTCATTTTTTACCCTGACATACGTGCCATTTGGCATAAGCTCTCTCGCTTTGACATTATCGTTCAGCTGGACACGCAAAATTTGAATCATCATCTGCTTCAATTTGTTGTCAAATACTGGACACAACAGCTCGATGCGACGCGTCAAATTCCGTGTCATCCAGTCGGCTGAAGACAGGTACACATCGACATCCCCGCCGTTCTCGAAGTAGTACATACGGGAGTGCTCCAGAAACCGGTCTACGATGCTGCGAACGGTAATATTCTCGCTTAAGCCGGCGACACCTGGACGCAGACAGCATACGCCGCGCACGATCAAATCAATCTTCACCCCGGCTTGCGATGCCGCATATAGAGCGTCCACCACTTCCTGATTGGACAGCGAATTCATCTTCGCCACGATACTTGCCGGGCGGCCTGCCTTGGCGTGCTCCGCTTCGCGCTGGATCAGCTCGAAGAGCTTATCCTTCAAGTTCGTCGGTGCCACGGCGAATGCCTGCCAGTCATGCGGCGCCGAATAGCCTGTAATTTCGTTGAACAAAGCCGAAGCGTCTTCGCCGATAATGCTGTTCGACGTAAACAAACCGACGTCGGTATACAAGCGTGCCGTACTGTCGTTGTAATTCCCCGTGCCCACATGCACATAACGGCGCAGCGTGTTCTCTTCCTGACGGACGACAAGCGTGATCTTCGCATGCGTTTTTAATCCGACCAGTCCGTAGACGACGTGACAGCCGGACTTCTCGAGCTTGCGCGCCCAAGCAATGTTGCGCTCCTCATCGAACCGCGCTTTCAGCTCGACGACGACGGTCACCTGTTTGCCGGATTCCGCTGCTCTGGCTAACGCTTGAATGATCGGGGAATTACCGCTGACCCGGTACAGCGTCATCTTGATCGCTAGTACTTGCGGATCGTATGCAGCATGCACGACAAAATCCGTCACCGCATCAAACGATTCGTAGGGATGATGGACGAGGACATCTTTTTGCTTCAAAAGCGTAAAGAAATCGTGATTCTCTTCAAACTCCGGCGGATATTTGGCCTGCAGCCGCGGATAGCGCAGGTGATCAAAGCCGTTCAAATTCAAGGCGAGCTTCATGAGGTAGGAGAGATCAATAGGCCCGTCGATTTCAAAAATGTGCTCCGTAATCTCAAATTCATCCTGCAGCTGTGCCAACGCATAAGGATGCATGCCTTCCTGCACTTCAAGGCGGACAGGCGAGCCCCAGCGTCTGCGTCTTAGCTCTTTTTCAATTTCCTCGAGCAAGTCTTCAGCGCCTTCTTCATTCAGCGTCAAATCCGCATTCCGTGTAATCCGGAACCCGTGTACAGAGATCGGCGTATAACCACTGAACAGCGATTGAATATGATGCTCAATTAACTCCTCCAGCAAAATAAACTCCTGTTTCTTGCTGTTGGTCCGAGTCGGAACCGATATGTAGCGCGATAAGTTGCTAGGCACTTGCACGATGGCGAAATATGGCTCATCATCCGGATCGTCTCCGTCACGTACTAATATAACCGCAAGATAGAGCGAGTGGTTATGTACAAGCGGAAACGGGCGGCTCTGGTCCACAGCCATCGGCGTAAGTACCGGAAATACGATGTCATGGTAATACGCGTCCATCGCTTTCTTCTGACTGGCATTGAGCTCCTCATACTCGGTAAAAACAATTCCCTCTTTGGTCAGGAAACGGTTGATTTCCCGATAAGATCTGTACTGCTCCGACACCATCTTGGTGGCGCGTTTCATAATCCGTTTCAGCAGCCCGGCAGGCGTATAGCCTGTAAAATCTTTCTTATTGTAGCCTGCTTTCATCTGGTCGAGCAGTCCGGCCACGCGGACACTCATAAACTCGTCCAGGTTACTTGATACGATAGCCAGAAACTTGACGCGTTCGAGCAGCGGCGTGCTCGGATCTTGCGCTTCCTCCAACACGCGTCTGTTAAACTCAATCCAGCTTAAATCCCGGTTCAGGTACATCGCAGAAACTTCACTGATTTCTTTCAGTTCTTTAACGTCCTTAGCTGCCGGTTCATTTGCTATACTCATAGAACCTCCACTATTTACCTGCTTTTTCGACATTTATTTTTATTGTACTATGCCTATTCCCGACCGACAATGAAAAAGCCCATCATTCCATATGTTAATAATTTGTAAAGAGGAATAATTTCCCGAAATGTTCAGAGAACGTGTTACAATACAAATATGTGAATGCAAGGAGAGAAAATACCATGAATATCCTCAATCCTCGCTTGGTGCATCAAATTTTTCGAGGTATATGGGTCGCACTCATTTTCCTGCTAATAGGGCTTGGTCTCTACTATATTACCCCATTAGTTTATCCCTTTATTTTTGGCTGGCTTATCGCCCTCACGATGAATCCTCTTGTCAATTTATTACATTTCAAATTAAAGCTGCCGCGCTGGCTCGCCGTCACCGTGTCGATGTTATTGTTTTTAGGCGCTATGATTACAGCTGTTACCATACTCGTCGCCAACATCATCGTTGAAATGGGATCGCTTGCCGATACGCTGCAGAATCAAATTAACCGCTGGGTCGATCAATTTAATGTATTTATCAATTCATCCGCCTTTCAGGACTGGGTTGAGCGGATTAACGATTTTTTTGAAAACAACCCTAAGTATCAGGAAACGGTCAACAATAACTTGTCCTCGACCGCAGGTTCGCTCGCTGATGTCAGCAAGTTCGTGATCAGCTACGTCTTTGATACGCTGAGGCGCCTGCTCACTTCCTTACCGAATATCGCAACGCTTACGATCATCGTGCTGTTGGCTACTTTTTTCATCAGTAAGGACTGGTACCAGCTGATCCGCAAGTATAAAGACCTCTTTTCCGAGACAATTGTCAAAGCTACCCGCATGATTCGCGATGATTTGCAAAAAGCTTTATTCGGCTACTTACGCGCCCAATTGATACTTGTCTCCCTGACAGCGCTGGTCGTCATTATCGGGCTGCTTGTGCTGCGTGTCGACTATGCGATTACCATCGGCCTCCTGACCGGCCTGGCTGATTTGATGCCTTATCTCGGAACCGGCGCTGTAATGGTGCCATGGATTCTTTACGTATTTTTCGCGCAAGGGGACATTTATCTCGGCATCGGGTTAAGCGTCCTCTACGGCGTTATCGTCATCGCCAGACAAATCATGGAGCCTAAGGTGCTGGCTTCTTCCGTCGGGCTCGACCCGCTGGCGACATTGGTCGCCATGTTCGTCGGCCTCAAACTGTTCGGGCTGGTCGGGCTGATTGTCGGACCTGTCTCCCTGGTCGTCATCTCCGCCTTTTACCGCGCCCGGATTTTCCATGACATCGCCGCTTACATACAAAAAGGCTCAGCCTCCTCGGATTAGGAGAATGAGCTTTTTATTATCTGCGGAAAAAGCCGCCGATACGGCCGCTGCGAATTTGCTTTTGGATAAGCGTGAACAACAGCACTTTAAAGATGGGGCGCGTGAACGGGAAAACCAGCAAAAACCCGAATATATCGGTAACAAACCCTGGTGTAATCAACAGAATCCCGCCTAAAAATATGCAGATGCCATCCAGGAGATGCTGTGCCGGCAGCTGCCCCTGCGACCACTCATAACGGGCATAAGCCCACACCTTCTGCCCTTCGCGCTTCGCGAAGTACACACCTAAAAAGCCGCTCAGCAGAATGAGCGCAAATGTTGTCCAGCCGCCGATCAAATGGCCAAGCATGATCATAAGCGTGATCTCTATAGCAGGCACGATGATAAAAATAGCGAGAAGCAGTCGCAGCATGGCTTCATCTCCTCAAATATACTTCTTCAACAAGTGCCATAAATCAGGCGCTTCCTTCTCTATACGTACGGGCTTCCAAGAAGGATTCACCCAAACATGCCGTGTCGTACCGGTTACCAGCAATTCCCCTTGCGGTTCATCTGCAGCCTGCGGTTGCTGCGATTGTAAGTGCGAACTTTCTGGCAGCCTGCGGATCTCGTATTGAAAATCGATGCGAATGCTGCTCGCTTCACCGACACGTGTATAAATACCGATCAGATCATCATAACGCGCAGGTTTCTTAAATTTCGCATCCGCCTCCACGAGAGGCAGCAGAAGCCCCCTTTCCTCTATTTTCCGGTAAGGGTAGCCCAACTCACGAATAAACTCTGTACGGCCGATCTCGAACCAGGTCAAATAGTTGGCATGATAGACAACTCCCATCTGATCCGTCTCTTCATAGCGCACACGCAGCGGGTGATGATGCCAAATCTGTCGTTCCATCACAATTTCCTCCTTGTACAAAAAAGAGTGAAGCTGAGAATACTCTCGCTTCACTCTTGCTGCTTGATTGTCTTAAAGAACTTGGGCCAGGCCGGAATAGATCACGCCAACTTCCGGATAGATCGAAACTTCCGTGCCGTCTTGAATCAGATTCACGGCGTTCTCCACGCCGACGATAACCGGGATGCCCAGGCTTAACGCGACAACTGCTGCGTGCGAAGTGATTCCGCCAACTTCAGTAATCAGCGCGGACGCTTTTTGAACAGCAGGCATGTACTCTTTGTCAGTCGTTACCGTGACCAGAACAGCACCTTGTACCATTTTGGCATTCGCCTCTTCCGGTGTGCGGGCTGTTACGACTTTGCCAGTAGCTGTCTGGGTACCGATTCCTGTACCTTTGGCAATCATTTCACCAACATGGTGAATTTTGATCAGGTTCGTCGTTCCAGAGCGGCCGACGGGTACGCCGGCAGTGATCACAACGATATCACCCAGGCTAACCATACCGGACTTTATGCTGGCATCTACGGAAAGATTGAACAGCTCGTCCGTTGTTTTCGCTTCTGTACCCAATACAGGGATAACACCCCATACAAGGGACAGACGGCGAATCACTTGTTCGTTCGGCGTAACGGCGATGATTGGCGCTTTCGGACGGTATTTGGATACCATTCTCGCTGTATAACCGCTCTCTGTAGCCGTCAGGATCGCTTTCGCTCCCAGCTCCAATGCAGAGTTCGCTACCGCTTGGGAAATAGCTTCCGTTACCGTAACTTGCTGTGCTTGCGCTTGACGAATGAAAATCTCTTTATATTCCAATGCCCCTTCTGCGCGCTCTGCGATGCGGGCCATCGTTTGCACGGATTCCACCGGATATTTACCGGCAGCCGTTTCACCCGACAACATGACAGCATCCGTACCGTCGAACACCGCATTCGCCACGTCACTTGCTTCCGCACGGGTCGGGCGAGGGTTGCGCTGCATGGAATCCAGCATCATCGTAGCTGTGATAACCGGTTTGCCGACGATGTTACATTTCTTGATCATTTGCTTTTGTACGACAGGCACATCTTCAGCCGGGATCTCAACGCCGAGGTCACCACGGGCAACCATCAGACCGTCAGAAACTTCAAGAATTTCGTCAAGGTTCTCGACGCCTTCCTGGTTTTCGATTTTACTGATGATTTGAATGTGAGTCGCGTTATGCCTTTCGAGCAACTCGCGAATTTCCATGACGTCGCTTGCTTTACGCACGAAGGAAGCTGCGATAAAATCTACGCCTTGTTCGATACCGAAAATGATATCATTCGCGTCCTTCTCAGTAATGCCCGGAAGGCTGATTTTCACGCCAGGGACGTTGACACCTTTTTTGCTTTTGATCGTTCCGCCATTCACGATACGGCATTCAATTTCCGTGCCACGAATGTCAACAACGGTCAAACCGATCAAACCGTCGTCGATCAGAATCGTAGATCCGATTTCCACATCGCGCGGCAGTTCCTCGTAAGTAACGGAGATGCGATCCGCGTCGCCGAGAATCTCTTCAGTTGTCAAGATGATGTGCTTGTCCTGAACAAGCTCAATCGGCTCTTCTTTCAATTTACCGGTACGAATCTCCGGTCCTTTGGTGTCTAGCAAAATCGCTGCGGTTTTGCCTGTTTCTTGGCACGCTGCGCGAAGGTTGCGGATACGTGCGCCGTGCTCCTCAAAATCTCCGTGGGAGAAGTTGAGACGGGCAACGTTCATTCCCGCTTCCAGAAGCTTTTTCAGGTTCTCTTTGGATTCGCTTGCAGGTCCAATGGTACAGACAATCTTGGTTTTACGCATGGTTTCCCTCCTGAATGAATGTGAACCTACCGATGTCTCTAAATCTACGGTATCGGTCCTCGAGCAACTCCTCTTCGGACATGCTCAGTAATGGCTGCAGTTGTCCCCATACTGCCTCTTTAATGAAGTCCGCCTGCATCAGCGGGTCGCGGTGCGCTCCGCCTTTCGGCTCTGGAACGATACCGTCGATCACGCCGAGCTCCATAATGTGGTTCGCGGTAATTTTCATTGCTTCTGCCGCGTGTAAAGCTTTGGAAGCATCTTTATATAAGATGGAAGCTGCCCCTTCCGGACTAATAACCGAATAGATGGCATTTTCCAACATTAACACCTTATTGCCCACGCCTAGCGCGAGGGCGCCGCCACTGCCTCCTTCACCGATAACCACACAGATGATCGGCACGCGAAAAGAGGCCATTTCCAGCAAGTTGCGGGCAATCGCTTCCCCTTGTCCACGCTCTTCAGCCGCATTGCCCGGGAAAGCGCCTTTGGTATCGATGAAAGTGACGATCGGACGTCTGAACTTATCCGCTTGACGCATAAGACGAAGCGCTTTGCGGAACCCTTCCGGATGCGGACATCCGAAGTTACGGGCAATGTTGTCCTTCGTATCTTTCCCTTTTTGATGACCGACAACCGTTACCGGAACGCCGTTCAATTTGGCGATACCGCCGACGATCGCAAGGTCGTCGCCATAGAGCCGATCGCCGTGGAATTCTATAAAATCAGTAAAAATAGACTGAATATAATTCAGCGTCGTCGGTCTTTGCGGGTGGCGCGCCAGCTGCATCTTCTCTGCTGAAGACATGTTGGCGTAAAGCTCTTCCTCCAGCTCAGCATAACGTTCCTCCAACCGGCGAATCTCATCCGAAAAGTCGATATGCTTCTCTGCGCTGAATTTGCGCAGTTCCACAATCTTGCTTTTCAACTCTGCCAATGGCTGTTCAAACGGCATTTCAACCGCCATAGGTCGCATCTCCCTTCACTCCGTGCATGTCTAACAGCTTGATTAACGTAGGCCTCATATCTTTACGGCTCACGACTTTATCGAGCTGACCATGCTCCAGATTGAATTCAGACGTCTGGAAATTGTCCGGGAGCTTCTGCTTGATCGTTTGCTCAATAACGCGGCGTCCTGTAAAGCCGAATGGCGCCGCAGGCTCTGCAATAATAATATCTCCGAGCATAGCAAAGCTGGCTGAAACGCCGCCGAATGTCGGATCCGTAATAACCGAAATAAATAAACCGCCGGCATCGCTAAGCTTGGACAGCGCGGCGCTGGTTTTAGCCATTTGCATCAAACTTAAAATGCTTTCCTGCATGCGAGCCCCACCTGAAGTGGAATAAATAATTATCGGATACTTCTTCTGAACCGCCGTTTCCACAGCTCTTGTGATTCTTTCACCCACAACGGATCCGAGCGACCCGCCCATGAAATCAAAGCTCATCGCTGCAACCACCACGGGATACCCGCCGATCGTGCCTTCACCGGTTACAATCGCATCCCTTAACGATGTCGAGCTCTTCGCTTTCTCCAACTTCTCTATATAATCAGGAAACTGTAAAGGATCCTCTGAGATCATATCGGTGTCGTATTCAAAAATGCGACCCTCGTCGAGTGTCATCTGGATGCGTTCCATCGCGTTTAATCGATAATGGTAGCCGCAGGCTGTACAGACTTTCAAGTTTTTCTCAAGCTCTTTGCTTGTTTGAATCGTACCGCATTTCGGACACTTATTCATTAAACCTTCGGGAATTTCTCTTTTTGTGCGCTCGGATGGTATTGTCGCATATTTTCGTTTTTGAAATAGATCCTTTAACACATTTCCACCTCTACTTGGCTTTTATCGTGTAGCTGACAAGCCTCGTTACTACTTCAACTTCACTATCTATGTAAAATAGTATTTAGCACTTCTTGCACTTCTTCGACTTCCCCGGCAGGGACGAGAATTTCAAACTGGTTTTTGGACAAGCTGATTCCGCGGACTTGCACTAGAAATCCTTCCTCCGTCAGCCTCTGTTTAATACGATCAGCAATCTTCGCGGTAGGGGCAATATAGATCACCGTCCACATGTAAAAAAACCTCCTAAAGAAGTGCAACTACTTGAATGAGTGCGAGTTAGCAACGTTGACTGCATAAATCCCTCTATAGGCATAGGCACACACAATGGAATAATGATATCATAATTTGTATTTTTCCCGCAACAGAGCTCTCAAGGGTCCCCACATTCGGCTAGTCGAGCGGGGCGTTCGCGCTGTAATCAGGCGCATTCTCATTCTGATGCGCAATTCTTGCGGAAGCCGCGGCTGCCAAGCCACAGACCAGATCATCCAAAAACACATGCACCGCTGCTTTGTTATCATTCAACGTGCGGATAATGCCAATTTTTTCTTTATCTAAAAAGCCGAAGCTGGTTAAACCGATCATCCCGTAAACGTGAACGATCCCGAGCGCCAGCGTCTCATCGACACCGTAAAGCGGCTCATCCTTTTCGAGAATCGTTTGCAGCGGTTGCGGCAGCTGCTTTTTCTCAGCAAGTTCATCCAAGGCAATTCCTGTATATAGCGTATACTGAACCTCACGCTTGGCTAAGACTGCCATGACGCTATCCGCGCATTCCTCTATCGTAAGCTTATCATTGTAAGGCCGCTGAAGCTTGAAGACGATCTCCGCAATGGCCCCAACCGTAACTCCACGCTTTTGCAGCAATTGCACCATGTGTTGTTCAGTCATTCTACTTCCTCCTCTTCATAGGTACCCGAAGTTGAACGATGGTCCGGCACCTGTTCCCGTTATCGAGGACAGGCCCGAACCATCGGAATCACCGGGTTCCTATTTATATGCGGAGGCGTTGCCGTTTATTTCACTCGCACGGAATCCTTGCCCATAATCGTCTCGATCATACGGAGCAGTTCCTTAGAAGGATCGACCCTGTATTGATCGCTGAGGGCTAGAAGCTTGTTGCTGCTTTCGTAGAAAAGCGCGACCGCAAGCGGCCCCTTATACAGCTTAAGCAACGACTTAAGCTGATTAAGCTTATCCGGCTGCTCGGAGTCAGCCGTAATCTTCACGAACACCCGCTGAGCCTTCGGCTCCGCAGCGGGTGTTGGCGGGCTGCCCGCCGCTTGCGGCCGGGCAGCGGGGGCCGGCGCGAGCCGGTTGTTGACGGAGTCAACAGCGGCTCGCCGTGGCGCAGGCTGGCCGGCATCGCCGCCGGCCGCGCGCTTGTGCGCAGCAGCAGGCGGCGATGCCGCTGCTGCGCGTGAGCTTGAGGCAGCCGCGCGAACGGGCTGCCGGCGCAGACGCTGGACGGCCGCAGGATCGTCCAGCGCGACAAGCTGCTCCGCGAGCAGCTTGGGCGGGTCCTCGTCCTGCAGCTGCAGCTTAGCGCGCACGAGAACGAGTCGCCCTTTCTGCACGAGCGGAGCCGCCTGCTTCCAGGTCTCGGGGAACAAGACCACCTCGACTTTATCGATGCGATCCTCCAGCTCCATAAATGCCATCGGCTGCCCTTTTTTCGTGACGATCGTCTTACTCGTCAATACCATGCCCCCGACGATCACTTCACTGTTGTCCGGCAGTTCTTGCAGCTCGTGCAGCTTATCAGCGTCCAGCTCGGCGAATACATCCGCATAAGCGTCCAGCGGATGCCCCGAGATATACATGCCGA
>Ga0209566_100260_pt1 | contig 50275 bp, 44 predicted proteins | sample Araplavi_mTSA_r2_2_FD_184287 | JGI IMG/M metagenome (GOLD analysis project Ga0209566, IMG submission 184287) | Arabidopsis root microbial communities from North Carolina, USA - plate scrape CL_Cvi_mTSA_r2 (SPAdes) (version 2) | ecosystem: Host-associated > Plants > Roots > Endosphere | place...
TGAAGAAAAGTAAAGAATTAGACGACACAGTGTCGTTTCCTTAATTTTTTATGCCACAAGGTCCTTGACGAACAGATACAAAATGCTTATAGTGTTCTTATACCCCAACGGGTATAGGTATCATCGAAAAGGTGGTGTTAACGATATTAATTTTAATAATGATTTAGATCTTGCATTCTTGCATGGGGCTATTGAAAAATCTGTATGAGAATTGATTTCTTTTAACAAAGTGCAAAATTATCTTAACTATCATTAATAACACTTTTGAAGTATTCCCCAAATTTCATATACTATTATGAAAAATGTTCAACCGTCACTTGAAGTTGAATTTTAAAGATGGGTGTTCCAAAGTCATTAAAGGAATATCTTCTGAAATAAGATGGAAATTTTTTTTACTCTAAAATATACCCAACGGGGTATATTGGATATGGATTAGAGCATGATAAAAAAATTTATATTAGAAATGCAGGAGGCTAAATGGAATTAGCATGGATTTTGACCATTTTCGTGATCGGCTTCCTGGGTTCATTTATCTCGGGGATGGTGGGAATCGGCGGATCGATCATTAACTATCCGATGCTCTTGTTTATCCCGCCGCTTCTTGGATTTGCAGCCTTTTCAGCCCAGGAAGTTTCAGCGATTAGTGCGGTTCAGGTTTTTTTTGCGACTATGATGGGAATGTTGGTTTTTCGTAAGGGAGGACTTCTTCATAAGCAACTTGTACTCTACATGGGCATTTCCATCATTGCTGGCAGTTTTTTTGGCAGCTTCATATCCAATTCGCTTCCAAGCTCAGCGATCAATATGGTGTATGCAGTGCTCGCACTCATTGCAGCTATCATGATGTTTTTGCCCAAGAAGGGACTGGAAGGTCAAGATGTCAGTCAGATTACATTTAACAAACCCTTGGCCGTCATTCTTGCCTTAATCATCGGTACGGTATCGGGAATTGTCGGCGCCGCCGGTGCTTTTATCACCGTACCGGTCATGCTCGTAGTGCTGAAGATACCGACTAGAATTGCGATTGCCTCGTCACTGGCTATTACGTTTATTTCCTCTATCGGTTCGACGGCAGGTAAGTTGATGGGCGGGCATATGCTGCTGATTCCGTCGGTTGCCCTTGTTGCAGCAAGTTTAATTGCATCTCCACTAGGAGCAAAGCTAAGCAAAAAAATAAATACAAAAATCCTTCAATGGATTTTGGCAGTGCTAATCACCGCTACTGTAATCAAAATATGGATGTCGATTCTATTCTAAGGGGGCAATCAAATTGACAAATCAAGTTCAACTTCAAGGAATGACCGCGGCACAGCTGACGAAAAAAGTACTGAATCACGAGCCGCTTTTTATCTTGGATGTGCGTAATGAAAGTGACTTTAACGATTGGAAAATCGAAGGCAATCAGGTAAATGTCATCAACAAACCGTATTTTGATTTGATTGACGGAGTCGAAGCGGTTCTAGACCTGATTCAGGACAATCAAGAAGTGCTAGTCGTATGTGCCAAAGAAGGTTCTTCGAAATTCGTCGCCGAGCAGTTGGTTGAAGCAGGGAAGCAACATGTTTCCTATTTGGTAGGAGGGATGAAATCATGGAGTGAGCATTTGGAGCCTGTTAAGATCGGTGATTTGAAGGACGGCGGTGAAATCGTCCAATTTGTCCGCATTGGAAAAGGTTGCCTCTCTTATATGGTGATCTCTAAGGGTGAAGCCGCAGTTATTGATGCAGTTCGTATGACAGATGTTTTTGTGGATTATGCCCAAAAGAACAATTTGAAAATCAAGCACACAATTGACACGCATCTTCATGCTGATCACATTTCTGGAGGGCGGCAATTAGCCGAACAAACAGGTGGTACGTACTGGCTGCCGCCAAAAGATGCTGATGAAGTGGTTTTCGACTATGAACAGCTCGAGGAAAGCAAATCCATCGTGATAGGTAATATACAAATCAAGATTCAACCAGTTTACTCACCAGGTCATACGATTGGGAGTACGTCTTTAATTGTTGACGATCGGTATCTGCTGTCCGGTGATATATTGTTCGTGAAATCTATCGGGCGTCCCGATTTAGCCGGCAAGGCAGAGGACTGGGTAACGGATCTAAGAACAACGCTATATGAGCGCTATAAGCAGCTGTCGCAAGAACTTGTTGTACTTCCCGCCCATTTCGGTAAATTCACAGAACTAGGTGAGGGGGGGGAGGTATCAGCACGTCTTGGCGACCTGTACAAGGAAAATCCAGGATTGAATATTCAAGACGCTTCCGCATTCCGCAGAACGGTTACCGAGAATTTGCCACCGCAACCGAATGCTTATCAAGAAATTCGTCAAACAAACATGGGGAAGATCACTCCATCGAAAGAGGAGCAACGGGAAATGGAGATTGGCCCGAATCGATGTGCGGTTCATGACGAATAAATCAAATCATTAGATTTCATAAGGAGGAGAACCAAATGTACAAAGAGCAATTGCCGGAAGTGGTTCAGGAGAGAATGAAAAGAAAAGAGAATGTCGTAATTCTAGATGTGCGCGAGTCTGAAGAGTGGGAATCCGGACACATCCCGGGAGCCAAGCATATTCCGCTCGGACAAATTGCAAGAGCGCTGAATGAAATGGATCAGAAGCAGGAAACAATCGTCGTTTGTCGCAGCGGTAATCGAAGCGGCCAAGCCTGCGATTTCCTCTCTTCGATGGGTTATAACGTCATCAATATGCCAGGCGGCATGTCGAAATGGTCTGGCGATATCGTTTATGGTGTCTAAGATTTTAAAAAAATGGGGGGATTACCATGACAACATTGCAGGTAAATCGCACTTTGGAATGTGAAGGGCTTGCTTGTCCACTGCCCGTTGTTCGAACCAAGAAAGCTGTTGATGAAATGACTCCCGGCGAAGTATTGGAAATACGTGCAACAGATAAAGGATCAGTCGCAGACCTAAAAGGTTGGGCCAGCCGTACCGGACATCAATATTTAGGCTTAAAAGAAGAAGATGGCGTATTTCGTCACTTTATTCGTAAAGCCGAAGCTGCTCATACGAAAGCGGAGAAAAAACACCCGCATACAACAACGAATGAAGAGATTTATTCCAAAATTTCATCAGGAATCAAGCTGAACATCATCGATGTTCGGGAACCCGTAGAATATGCATTTGGACGCATCCCAGATGCGATCTCGATCCCTATGGGCCAGCTAGAAGAGCAAATATCGTTGCTGGATCCAAATAAGGAATACTACGTCGTGTGCCGTACTGGAAGCCGAAGCGATATGGCTTGCCAGGTTCTGACTGAAAAAGGGTTTTCCCAAATCAAAAATGTAATTCCCGGCATGTCTGAGTGGACGCACGAACTAGAGCTAGATTAATTCAAAATTATTTAAAAAAAGGAGACTGAGTATCATGGCAAACAAAAAAGTAGCTCTTATTGCATCTTCCGGTGGTCTAGAGACCGCTTATAAGGTTCTGAACATTGCCACAGCCGCGGCGGCGCTCGATGCCGAAGTCGCAATCTTTTTCACCTTTGAAGGGCTCTCCATTATTCACAAGCAATCGGAGCAGTTGCTTCAACTGAAGCCTGGCAACGAAGGTTTAGCTGAAGGCTTCAAAAAAGCGAATGTTCCATCAATCGGTGAGCTTATGGAAATCGCAAAAGAATCCGGAGTGCGTCTCATTGGCTGCCAAATGACGATAGACGTCATGGAACTGCAGCCGGAACATTTTATTGACGGGATCGATCTGGGCGGCGCTGCGACATTCCTTGATTTTGCCTTTGATGCGCAAGTGAGCTTGAACTTTTAATGTGAACATTCGGAAGAGTAAGTATGTCTAATGTTTTTCATTGATCACTGCCGGTCAGCTGGAATGCTAAGATGCACTCAGGTAGTAATGTGTTTAACCTGGATGTGCGCCATAACGAGGAATTTTAAAGCTGGAAAATAAAATCGAGTGGGTGCGGGTCGAGTCGATGAATGTTTCTGGCCCGAATACCTGCGCTGTTAATCATCGCTGAACAATATAAAAGGAGAGATACACATATGGCTAACTTGGTTGTAGACGCAAAAGGACTGGCATGTCCGATGCCAATTGTAAAGGCGAAGAAGGGAATTGACACGCTGGAACCCGGACAAACCATGGAGCTGCAAACGACTGACAAGGGCTCTATGAAGGATTTCCAGGCATGGGTCAATCAAACCAATCATGAACTGCTGGAAACACGAGAGGATAACGGCGTATTTACCTTTGTTGTGAAGAAAGGCTCCTGAAAATAAAATTGGCTGCCACGAAAGTGGCGGCTTTTTTAAAAGAGAAAGATTTTGAAGAAGCGAGAATGAAGGGGGAAGCGTTGATGGATTCTAAAAAGCTTTTCCCTTGCCGATGAATTGGTGTCAGCCTACCCGCTTTAAAATTTATCCATTGGCGGCGCAAAGACGGGAGCGGACGTTCTATTAGCTTTCTCCAGAAGGGGAGTAAATATTCTGGATCATCATTATAGTTCTGTTCCCTCCAAGGGAACGGATTTAGCGAATGCTTTAGAGGTTTATAATTTTTGTATGAAAGATTAGGAGGGAGATTACTATTTTCACATATATCATCATACTGATCTTCGTGATCTATGGTCTTCAACGAATCAGGCCTATACAAGGTCTTACAAAGATAGACGCCGCTGCAATGGCTGCTCTGAGCAAGGAAAATCATGCAAAGATAAAAATACTTGATGTCAGAGATCAGAATGATTATTATTCCGGCCACATCGAAGGGGCAATTTCTATTTCGTTAGGGAGATTGCCCTATGTTAAAAAAACAGAACTGCATGTTGAAGATGAAATTGTCATTATAGCGGACTCAAGGTACCAAAGTCGAAAAGCGGCAAGACTGTTGCAACAAGAAGGCTATCAGCATCTCTTTTATCTGGAAAGCGGCATGGAGGCATATCGAAATCTAAAGGAAATGCCACAAAGAATTTGTTTCTTTAAGTCATGCAAGTAGGAAATTTTTTTTATCTCATTTCATACCCATACATGTATATGTAAAAAGAAAGGATTGATATTTAAGTGAATAAAGAAAAATCGACGATTGTCTTATTTAGCGGGGAATTGGATAAAGCAATAGCTGCGTTCATTATTGCCAATGGAGCTGCTGCATACGATCATGAAGTGACCATTTTCTTCACGTTCTGGGGCTTGAATGCGCTACGTAAGGATGAGTCTGTATTCGTGAAGAAAGGATGGCTGGAGAGAATGTTTGCAAAAATGATGCCCCGCGGAGCGGACAAGCTGGGCCTGTCCAGAATGAACTTTGGAGGCATTGGTCCCAAAATGATTAAGCACGTTATGAAAAAGCACAACGCTATGACGTTGCCGCAGCTCATCGAATTAGCTCAGGAACAAGGAGTTAAATTGGTTGCTTGCACCATGACGATGGACCTGCTTGGTTTGCAGAGTGAAGAGCTTATGGACGGTATTGAGTATGCAGGCGTCGCCGCATACTTGGGTGACGCTGCAGATGCCAAAGTCAATTTATTTATTTAACGAGGCGCGAGCAGCATTGTTTTTATAATACCGTTCGGTAATAATATACCTATACCGGTATAAAGGAAAGGTGGTCATAATATGCAATATGATGAGGACGTTAAAAAGAGATTAAAACGGGTAGAAGGACAAATTCGTGGTGTGCTGAAGATGATGGAGGAAGAGCAGCCTTGCAAAGATGTTGTCGCCCAATTGTCTGCCGTAAGGAGTGCTGCGGATAAAGCCATCGCCTACATCGTTGCAGTCAATCTCGAGCAATGTATTTTGGAAGAAAAGGAAGCCGGAAGAGATACAAGCAAAGTCGTTCAGCAGGCGATCGAATTGCTGGTGAAAAGCCGATAAGCAATAGGAAAGGAGGTTAAATCGGTGGATGTAAATCTGATTGTTCGAATTATGGTCATTGTACTCCTCGCTTGGTTTATTTATTCACGATTCGCTGGAGTGAAAGGACTTAAGAACTTAAGAGCGGATCAATTCCAGGAAGAAATGAAAACAAACCATAATAAAGTGCTGGTTGATGTACGGGAACCGGGTGAAGTCAGGCGAGGGTATATTGCCGGAGCTGTTAATATTCCATTATCTCAAATCAAGCAACGGATCGGCGAAATTCCGGCGGGGAAAAGTATCTATTTATATTGCCAGAGCGGTATGAGAAGCAAGCAGGCGGCGCGAATACTGCAAAAGAACGGCTTCCGCGAGCTCACCCATCTGCAAGGCGGCATCATGGCATGGAACGGAAAACTATCGAAATGAAGCAAAAATCATTAGCTCATACGTGCGAGCTAATGATTTTTTTACATTTACATAAGTATGAAGTATTTGCAAATACTTATTTTGTCGGCGTACTATAATGCTCCACATAGCTTTCAAGAGACGGGATGAATTCCTTTTCGTAATGGTTCTTTGGGCAAGTTTTTATAATATGTGACAATAGCAAATTAGATTTGTTTGTGATCAGCGTTTCATTGCAAATAGGGCATTTTTCTTGTGTAATTAGGTTTATGAAATTCAAAATGATTCCCCCTAATTCTGATTTGTATACTATGGATTATAATGCGAAGAAGGCATGGTTGTAAATAAGAAATTGTTGAAAGAGAGGTTAGAGGTGGATGTTCCATTATACGATCGAAACTGATCAAACAATTATTCAAACGATAGAGAAATTGGAACTGCATTTAAAGGAAGAAAAGTTCGGTGTGCTATGGCATTTGGATATGCAGGAGAAGTTAGGGGAGAAGGGAGTAGAACTTGAGCAGCACTATCACATACTCGAGGTATGTAATCCGGTCGAAGCAAAACGTGTACTTAATGAAAATGCTCTTATAGGGTATTTCCTGCCTTGTAAAATCACCGTCTATGAGGAACAGGGAAAAACGAAAATCGGTCTGCCTAAACCAACGGCTTTAATTGGATTGGTGGATAACGGCGTGCTCAAAGGCATTGCAGAGGATGTAGAAAAAAGATTGATCTCTTGTATAGATAAAGCAGCAATGTCTTAATGGAAAGAGACCGGATACGCACCGGTCTCTTTTTTTTCTGTTGTTTACGTAGCTGAATGCTTCTCATTCACTGTGTTCTGTTAGGCTTGTTGTAAATTGATCGCCGCAAGTTGGTTTATCTTAACTGGTTTTCTTTACTTCAAAAAAATTTGTCAACCAACAATTCAAAATTGATGTGCAAAGGTGTCTATGAAATTTACGGCATTACCAATGTGGGTCTGCATGCGTTTTTTTCTAAATTCCGAAGGGGAGCATCCGTTATACCGCTTAAAAATGCGGATGAACTGAGTCACATTCGGGAAGCCAGATTGAACGCCGATGTCAGCGATATTCAGTTGCTCGGTAAGCAGCAGATGCTCGGCCTTTTGGATTCTTCTTAGGTGTAGATAATCGACAAAGGATATACCCATACGTTGCTGAAAGTATTTGATGAAATAATGATACTCCAAGTGTACTAGAGGAAGCACATCATGAATCCGAATCGGTCGGGTAAATTGTGCTTCCACATAGTCCAATACCGGCTTCAGGCGCTGCCAATCCGCTGGAGATATAGGGTTGGCAGCGGGCGCGTGACGAATAAAAAGAGTGAGCAGTTGTTTGATGGCTCCGCTTATTGCAACTTCGAATCCGGGCTCCATCCGTCTCGCTTCAGAATATATTTGGGTCGTAAGATGAAGTAAATTTCTCTTAACGTCTTCGTGTTTCGTCAATATTTCATTTAACCTATCCAGTGGTTCCGATAATTCCAATAGGACCGATGTATAGTCTTTGGTATATTGATCGAGCTGAGCCAGCATATCGAATTGAAGGACAATTTGTTTGACCGGCTGATGCCGTTTCGTACGATGCAATCGGGATGATCCGATAATTAATAAATCATTACCCTTCAAATCATAAACGGTATCGACGGTTTCCACCTGCATCTCACCTTCAAGCAAAACCAGGATTTCCACTTCTTTGTGATAATGCCAATAGTTCCATATATAGGTTGTTTCAGGGGTTAATGTTATATCCCAAATTTTGTAGCGAAGCAGAGGATGGTGATAATTGACATGCTCATTTCGTGCATTTTTATCCATACAAATTTCGCCTCCAATGAGGACAGTTTAGTATGACTTAACAACAGTTCTGTGATTGGAGAGTTCTCTCCTGAAGAATTACAGTAGGCGTATAACCAAATCGAGAAGAAATTTTGTAAGTGCAATCAAATCAATGAATGATGAAACGGTATGAATAATAACGTAAGCTCTATCAATTTATCACAAGAAAGTGATAAATTCCAGAAGGAGGTAGAAGAGAAGTATGGGATTGAGCGACGCTGAACAATAGAAGCCCACCTGGTTTGCACCTATTGGCTCCAGGACAGTTTGGTGTCATATGCTTAATCTTAATTTATTGATTTAAAAGGATGAATCCGATCTCTATGACAGTTTTGTACCATTTCACGCCAGTTCTGTGCCTTGAGAACACGCTAAATCGGAATTACAATATCATTATCGAAAGCGTTATCATATCGATAAAGGGGATATCAGAAGTCCCACCTCCGAAAGGAAGATAGACTTGCGGGGTGTCTCCCCGAGGTTTCAAAGAGGTCTATCGTTTCAAACTCGCTGATTTGAACATTCTCAGCGAAGCCTTCAGGAAACATGGGTCCGAATGGGTCGGATTGATCTGAATCGTGACAATAAAAGGCGAAAGGTGAATATCATCTATGAAACCCAGTAAGAATCCGCATGATCTGGATCTGCCTGATTGGGGCCCCTATACCAAAAAATACATCGGGATTTCACATGTCGCCGACAGGGAAAAGGGCATCCGCTTTGATTTAAGCGTATTTCCGGGTTATTACAGAAGAAAAGTCGATGTACCGAATGTCATGTGGGAATCGGACTATCATCCTTGGGAAGCATCATCGGATTTATCGTTTTATACGCATCGCCACGAACTGGAATGGAAAGAACGGGTTTATTCCGATATTTCTTTCGTCCGGATGAACAGAAACCAAAACCTAGTGCGCTGCGAATTGGTCAACAACACGACTTCGAATCAAAGTTTGGTTTTGTACTGGATGGGTTCTATCCATTTTCCGTCGCTAAAAGCGCATGGGGAACCAATGGAGACGGCGGAAATCCGGATGCCGGACAAAGGCATTTGGATCGACGCTTTGGACTATGACCATATGGAATATGCTACGAAGCGGCATAATGACTTCCTAACCTATGACGGCTATTTTCGCGGTGAAGAGAGAGTGCCGGGATTTGTGAACGGTTCGGGTTTAGGGCAAGGATTCGGCAAGGAAACTGGGGACCGCGTCAGATACAGATTGAATGTTGCCGAGCCTTTCCGAGATGCCGTACTGTTGATCCGGTACCGACTGAAGGAAAAGGACCAGAACCAACTGATCTTATCGGGGCTCGTCCAATCTGCCATAAAGCTTACAGGAAGCTGCGGTATCGACTGCTACCGCGTGCCGATCGGAGCCATGGAAAGCAAGGAATACGTTCTGGAACTGGCATCGGCAGGCGGAGACCCTGTTTGCTTGGACGGGTTGATGATTGTCGAGCGGGAAAATCTGGAGCAGGTGCAATTTTCCTTGGTGGATTGGGATCCCCATCCGGAAATACTGGCCGGTCCCGTCTCCAACAGCCTGATTTTATCCTATAAGCATTGCAATCAATACTACGGGCTCCTATGGTTTTACGAGCAATTTGAAGTCAGGCAGTTTGTGGGCAAAGACCTGGATCTTTCGCTTCGGCACAATATGCACCATCATGTCAGGAGACATTTTCAAGGAGAAGGAAAGGGGCACTACACGAATATTTTTATGCGGCCGGTTACCGTCGAACCGAATGGGCGTAAAATCATCAATGGGATGGTCTGCCACGGGTCTTTGGAAGAAGTGCAGGCGATGATCCAAGAGTTTAGCCTCATTGGAAACGAATCCGTATGCGACAGAACGTTCTTTCAAGCCAAAAGCTCGATGAACCAGCCCCAAGCGAATCCGTCGGGCGATAAATATGAATTCGGCCAGCAGCGGCTGGCAACAACCACGCTGACCAACGTCGTTTTCCCTGTTTACGCGAGAAGGTCGTATATCAAACACTATACACCTGGCCGGTGGTGGGATAGCCTGTATACCTGGGATTCGGGATTCATCGGGCTCGGTCTATCGGAGCTGAATATTGCCAGGGCGGAAGATTGTCTGCAAAGCTATTTGACGGTACCCGAGGATTCGCATGCAGCCTTTATCCATCACGGAAGCATGGTCCCCGTACAGCATTACCTATTTCTGGAGCTTTGGAATAAAACGCAATCCACCGACCTTCTCGAAAAATATTACGCGGCACTGAAGCAATATTACATGTTTTATAGCGGTAATTATACAAGTTCTACAACGAGGGTGCTGAAGTCTAATCTGCTTAAAACATGGGATTATTTTTATAATTCCGGCGGTTGGGACGATTACCCCCCGCAAGTGTACGTCCACCAAAACCGGCTGGAAAGCAAAGTCGCGCCGATGATCAATACGGCCCATTGCATCAGGATTGCCAAAATATTAAGAATGGCCGCGCACGAACTGGGCTTCACGGAAGATATCGACTTTTACGGCCGGGAAATCGAAGCTCTGACAAACGCTATACAGCGTCACGCCTGGGACGAGGAATCCGGTTATTACGGATACGTTTGCCATAATGACGATGGAGAACCCTTCGGAATATTGAAATATAAGGATGAAGTCAATTTCAATATGGGTCTGGACGGGGCCTATCCTCTGGTGGCAGGCATTTGCAATTCCAGCCAAACCAGTCTTTTATTGGAGCGATTGTTCGACGATTCCGAGATCTGGTGTCCCATTGGTCTTTCCACCGTATCGCAAAAGGCCCCTTACTACCTGGAAGAAGGCTATTGGAACGGTGCAGTCTGGATGCCGCATCAATGGTTTTTCTGGAAAACCATGCTCGATTTGGGTAGGCTGGATTTGGCAAGGCAAATCGCACGTACCGGATTGGAAGTCTGGGAAAGGGAAGTCAGGGAGTCATATAACTGTTATGAACATTTCGTGATTAAAACCGGCAGGGGAGCGGGTTGGCATCATTTCGGGGGTCTCTCCAATCCGGTGCTGAACTGGTTCAGCGCCTATCACCGTCCGGGAACCGTAACAGGCGGATTCGACGTATGGATGCAAAGAAAAGAGTTTAACCCTGAATATAGCAGCTTATCCGCCGTGATAAAGTATTACGGAAATAACCGGACATTCGGCATCGTCGTAACAATGGATCACCGATATGCGTATAGGGTCGTTTGGAACGGGACGGAACAGACGGCGAAAACGATTGAAGATGGTGTTGTCGAGCTAGAACTCGATGCCGTCGATCCGGATCGGGAAGGGTTGCTGCTGATCACCGCGAAAGACCAGGAATGACAGTATTGTAGTAATAATTGTCAGAACTGTTTATAGAGAATTATTCTGATACTTTTTAAATGAACTAAGTAAGAATATATCCATTTAAGGAGTGGATGCCATACACATAGCGGAAACAGGAAAGAACTATTTTTGTATACGATTTCAGTTTATTTTTACGTGTGCAATCTTTTATTTTTTAAGGGGGTTAAGGAGGAAATGAAAAAGGTTCGTCTTGCCGCCGTAATGACGGCTTCTGTTATGCTGGCCGGAATGATTGCAGGCTGTTCCTCAAAAAGCGCAACATCGACTGAGTCCCCGGGGGGCTCTATGCCGGCTACTTCTGCATCGCAAACTCCAATGGATTTAAACGTAATGTTTTATACTTCCGCTAATATCCAGATCTCTCATGACAGCAACGAGGCTATCAAATTTCTAGAAAAGAAGTTTAACGTTCATTATAATGTCATGGACGTCCCGCTCAATGATTATACGACTAAGCAAAATACCATCGTCGCCTCAGGAAGCATGCCGGATGTCATGGTCTGGAACGCATTTCCGGATGCGGCCTTATCCCAATATATAAAGCAGGGTGCTTTCGCTCAACTAGACAAATATTTAGACAGCGCTCCCAATTTAAAAAAATATCCGCAAGACATTTGGAACAATGTGAAGGTAGACGGCCATTATTACATAATTCCCAGGGTTAGGCCGATTACCCGTACGGCTATAGAGATCCGTAAGGATTGGTTGGATAAGCTCGGCTTGCCGATTCCTAAAACGATGGATGACTTTGCAAAGGTTGCGATCGCATTTGCTCAAAAAGATCCCGACGGGAACGGCAAAGCCGACACTTACGGCATCGCCACCGACAAGAACCTCGGGAACCTGAACCCGGTATTTGCCGCTTTCGGAGCGGGCAACGGATGGCTAAAGCAAGCTGACGGAACGCTTGTTAAGGACTCCACCACCTCCGGTGCGAATCAAACGCTTCAATGGCTGCGGGATTTGTATGCGCAGGGCGCTCTAAGCAAAGACTTCCCCGTTCAACAAGGCAATGCAAGGAAAGAAATTCAAAGCGGCAAAGCAGGGATGATGGTTGAAAGCTACATCATCGACTATGCGCAGGATCTGGCAGCATTAAAGAAAGTCGACCCCAAAGCGGAATTGATGTATATCGATCCTCCCGTGGGTCCGACCGGGATCGCCGGAAACTTTGCGGGAACGGGCAACGCTGCCGGTTGGGTTATTCCTACTACAACAAAGCCTGAAAAGATTAAGAAAATTTTGGAAATCATGAACTGGGAAGCTTCGGATGAAGGCTATCATTTCAATAAGGCCGGACTCGATGGCATACACAACACCAAGAATGCGGACGGTACGTACACGACGAATGACAAGTACATTCAGGACGACATTAAGGAATTGATCATGGTATCTCCTTACGACCCTTACAGCTATGTTGATTCCGGTGCACCGGCGGATGTCCAGAAAGTCCAGCGTGATGCCCTGGATAAGGTGAGGGACAAGGGAATTGCGAATCCGGTTCCGGCGTTTATCTCCCCGACCGCAGTGCAGAAAAACGGAGATTTAGACAAACTCAGGTTGGATAACTTTATAAAAATCGTCACGGGTCAATTGCCAGCATCGGCGTTCGACGAATACGTATCCAAATGGAAAGCTGGTGGCGGCGAACAAATCTCGAAAGAGACTAACGAGTTCTTTAAATCCCAAGGCGGCAAATAACAATTTGATCAGCATCCTCATGGGTACACTTGCCGCATTTCAAGCGGCAAGTCTACTCAATGTATGGAAGGGAGAGGCTTATGAACTATCAATCCATGCAAACCCCATTAAATCAAAATGCAGTTAGAAGAAGAACCAAAAAGGGAATTGCAGCCGTGTTTCAGGATTGGGATCTGTATCTGCTAGCGATTCCAGGGATCTTATACTTTCTGATATTTAAATATCTTCCTATGTGGGGGATACTTGTTTCGTTTCAAAATTTCAGCCCCTTCTTAGGATTTTGGAAGAGCGAGTGGGTGGGTTTCCAGCATTTTGCGGAGCTTTTCGCGTATGACCATTTCTGGGAATTGATGCGCAACACGATTCTGATCAGCTTATACCAGTTGTTTTTTTTCTTTCCTGTGCCGATCATTCTAGCTTTAATGCTGCACGAAGTAACCCGTCCATTTTTCAAAAGGCTGGTCCAGACGGTTATCTATCTTCCGCATTTTATTTCCTGGGTCGTCATCGCCTCTATCACATTTGTCATGCTCTCTGGCGGGGGAGTCGTCAATCATGTGATTGAAGCGATGGGAGGCAGCAGTGTCAATTTCTTGTCTTCTCCCCAAATTTTCCGAACCTTGATCGTTTCGCAGGATATTTGGAAGGAAGCGGGATGGGGGACTATTATTTATCTTGCCGCGCTCGCAGGTATCGATCCGCAAATATATGAAGCAGCCGTCGTCGACGGGGCGAACCGCTGGAAACGAATGTGGCACATTACACTGCCGTCGATCCGCAGCACGATCATTATATTGTTTCTGCTGCGTCTCGGTCATATCCTCGATGTCGGCTTTGAACAGATTTTCTTGATGCTCAACAGCTTGGTTCGTGGTGTGGGAGACGTTTTTGAGACCTTTGTGTATCAAAAAGGCTTGATAGAAGGACAAGTTAGCTTCTCGACGGCGGTCGGATTGTTTAAATCGGTCATCAGCCTAATTATTGTCGGCATCGCCAACTGGATTGTCAAAAAAGCTGGCGAAGAAGGGATTTATTAAAATGAGAATGAAGGAGGCGGCATCATGGTCGGAAATAAGGGGATAGGCAGCCGGTTTTATGATGGAGCGAACTATCTCTTCTTGTCAGTAGTAGCGCTTCTGACCTTTGTTCCTTTTTATTATGTCATCGTCGCTTCACTTTCACCGCTCCAGCAAGTGCTGAGTGATCCGATTATCTTATGGCCAAAGCAATTGGATTTCAAGGCTTATCATTTGATTCTTACGACAGCGTCCTTTGTAAGGTCGTTATATTTCACCATCTTCATTACAGTCATCGGTACCTTTGTCAATATGCTGCTGACAACAACATTGGCCTATTCCTTGTCGAAGAAGAGATTTCGCGGGCGCAGGCTGATTTTAATGCTGATCGTATTCTCTATGATGTTTAGCGGAGGAATCATTCCCACCTACCTGGTGGTGAAGGGTTTAAGCATGATCAACACCTTCTGGGCCTTAATTATCCCCGGCGCCATCAGTGCTTTTAATCTGATCGTACTAAAGAATTTTTTCGTCGGAATCCCGGAATCACTTGAAGAGTCGGCGAGAATCGACGGCTGCAGCAATATCGGTACTTTTATCAAGATCGTTCTGCCTTTGTCCTTGCCGGCGCTGGCTTCGTTCACGTTGTTTTATGCCGTCGGGAACTGGAACCAATTCTTCGCTCCGATCCTTTACGAAAATAATTCGCGTTTTTGGACCGTACAAGTTGTGTTAAGACAACTAGTTATCCTGGGCGATACGACGGGCTACGGAACTGTAACGGACGATTCCACAAAGGCAGTGTTCCCCGAAACCTTAAAGTACGCTGCAATTATCGTCTCTACACTTCCCATCCTGCTCGTATATCCGTTCATTCAAAAGTATTTCGTGCAGGGTGTGCTGCTGGGTTCGGTCAAAGAGTAGGGAAGGTATGATTTCAGAAGCTTCCGGACCCTTCCGGCGGCTTTTTTCTATCGTTTCAGGTTTTGGGGGTTGACACATGAAGGAGGAAGGACCTCTTGTACAAGATTTCTAAACCGCATGCTTTTTGTTTCGTCTTCCTTCTCACCGTTTCCGTCATCGCCACAAGTATGGCCTCTTACTCGATTGCTGCAAGTGTACTTGAACGGCAATAAAAGAGAGCAGATGCTGGACGAGCAGTTGAAAGGGCTTTTGAAATCCAGGTTGAGGTTAATGCTCAACGAAACGTTTACCCGGATGCTCTCGGATTGTGTCGATGTTTCCGATTTTAATTGTGTATTTCTTTGCCAATAAATCGTTCATGCAGGGAGCACGGGTTCAGTGAAAGGATAAACAGACAGAGGAGATATAACCATGAGTTATAATGTTAAGCAATTTGGAGCCGTGGGCGACGGCATCGCCTTGGATCATGAAGCGATACAGGCGGCAATGGACGAGTGTAGCAGGGCAGGGGGAGGGACGGTGGAAGTCCCGGCTGGAACTTACCTTTGCGGAACCCTTCATCTTCGTTCGAATATCAGCCTATATCTCGAGATGGGAGCGACGATACTCGGGGCTGACAATTCATCCCTCTTTCCCGAGATCTGCAAGACGCCATACGGGAATTTACCCGGGCAAATCCAGGCTTTGATATGGGCTGACGAAGTGGAGAATGTCTCCATTACCGGTCAAGGAACGATAGACGGAGGAGGGAGCAGTCCCTTGCCGCCGTCGGTCGCGTCCGGGGTCAAATTTCGTCCAGCCCTAGCGTTTTACAGGGACTGCAAAAATGTAAAAATTCTGGACATTACCTTGCAATATTCCTGCTTCTGGACGCTGCACCTGATGCGCTGCGACGAGGTCATGATTCGTGGGGTGACCATTCTCGCCAACGCCGATCGCATCAATACCGACGGCATAGATCCCGACGGCTGCAGAAACGTCATCATCAGTGACTGCAACATCAAGACAGGAGACGACTGCATCGTGATCAAAAGCACCGAAGGAGATTTGTGCGAGAATATTACGGTCACCAACTGCGTTTTGAGCTCTCGGCATGCCGCCCTGAAGATCGGAACGGAAGCGATCGGCCCGATCCGCAATATCACCTTCAACAATTGTGTCATTCATAATACGGATGTGGCGCTTGCTCTTTATATGAAGGATGGAAGCGTCTATGAAAATATGGTTTTCAGCAACATGATAATCGAAGCACGAAGCGAGTTTCCGATCCTGCTGGATATTACCCCACGTTATTATAAAGAACCGACTTATGGGCGAATCCGCAATATCACCTTCGACAATATTACGATTACTTCCAGTGGCCGCTGTCTGATCGAAGGGACTCCGGATCATCCCATCGAGAATGTGCGCTTTCGGAACCTCATTTGGAACGTTTCGGGCCCGTACAAAACGCAGAATCCGATTAAGCCTCCTGGTGCCCGACGGGTCGATATCGATCTGGACAGAACCAATTATGCGATTCATCCTTACCAGTTTATTGCCGCACATGTCGACGGATTGCTATTGAGAGATATCCGGATCCAGAATAAGCAGTCCGATAAACTTGCAGACAGGGGATGTCTGTTCACGGAACATGTCCATCGTTTAACCGTAGAACACATGGACTCTTCGGATGTTCCGCCCGGGATGCAACCGATCTTGAACCGCAGCTCTGAATATTGAATAAGAAAGGGTGAGTGGTATGTTCAAAAAGAAGGAAATCTGTATTTTGTTGATTTTCGTTATGTTGATTGGGATGCTGCCTATTTTTAATCTGGGTTCTAATATCGCGAATGCGTTAGGTAACGACACCGTCTATTTGAACGAGGATTTCAACAACGACACAAATTCTCCGACTGGTCAAGCTCCGGGTTATGTGGATTGGTCCTCGTCAGGAAACGGGGTTGCAGATACGAATCGTTGGACCAACTTTACGACCGGTCCCAATGAATTCGTGACAGTAGAAGATTTTCCGAGCGTCTCCGACAGAAGCGTAAAGGTAACCAAGGTTACCAATGACACGTACAAGGCGGAATCCACCGTAGACTTTACTGCGCAACCGTTAAGCGGAATCGTGGTTATCGAGGTCAAAGTCATGTCCAGCGGTACGATGTCCGGAACACAGGTCGCCCCCTATATCACAAACGGTACTGGTTCAACCATCGTCAAAATGCAGTTTAGCGGGGGATACATCAAGACAAATAATGGCGGTACTCAGCAGAACGTTCAAGCTTTTACGCCGAACACTTGGTATGACCTGAAATTTGTGATTAATACCGGTTCATCACCAACCTATGACCTGTATGTAGACGGCATCCTCAAGGTAAACGGGTATGCTCTTGCCGCATCAGGAGCAAGTGTCGGAAAAGTTACCTTTAAAATGGATGCGGGAAATAATACCGGAACCATCTACTTTGACAATTTAAACATCTACACAACGGTTCCCGCCGGCACGGTAACGGGATTAGCTTTTGACTCGGTTACCTACAACGTGTATGTTGGCGACGTAACAAATACACAGATCAGTGCGGTTTACTCGGACAATAGCAAGCAGCCATTAACAAGTGGAAATACGTTTTCTTCCGCAGATCCACGCATTGCCTCCATGGATCCCTCGACAGGGGCTATGACGGCGAATGCAGTTGGAACAACGCAGATTTCGGTGTCCAACCCTGTGTCCGGCACGCCGGCAGTGGCAACGGTAAATGTCTATCCTAAACAATCCGTTGATGACGATTTTAACAGCATGGTAACAGGCTCTGCTCCGACAGGTTGGACTAACTTTTTGAAAGCGGGTAGTGGAACCATAAGTGTAGCAGAAGTACCGTCCGCTTCCGATAAGAGTTTAAAGTTGAGCGTCACGGGCGCTAGCGATGCAGCGGAAGCCCACAGAACCTTTTCCGGGCTAAACGGTAATGTGGTGATCGAAGCCCAAATTATGACGACCGGACTTCAATTTAGCGTTGCTCCTTACGTAATCAATAATAATGGTAAGACTTTTCTGAAAATGGGGTTTAGAAATGGTTATATTAGCTCTTTTAATAAAAAGCAAGCCGATTTGCAGCCTTTTGTTCCGAACCAATGGTACGCGTTAAAAATCGTAGTGAATACTAATGCGAATACGTATAATGTTTGGATCAACGGGGTTTTGCAAACCGTGAATCAGAAAGATCAAACTCCAATCGATATAGCAGACTTAATCACTCCTTTTGACGCTACTGCCAACACAAGCATAACCGAGGTGTTTTTTAAAGCGGATAATACTTCTTCTCCCTCCGATTGCTATGTGGATAACGTGAAGGTATATACTTTACCGCCCGGATATGTCACGGGTATTAATTTTGACAAGCCTAACTATACCCTCTATCAAGGCGATACCATAAATGCCGTCGTCAATTCGATAGACAGTGATGGAGCAGCAGTAAACGTAGCACACAGCTCCACGCTTTCCTCTCTAAATCCCGGAGTCGCCACTATTGATGCAGCGGGAAAACTTACGGCATTAAATCCGGGAAGCGCCCAACTAAATGCTTCCTATTCGGTCGGGCAAAATGTGTACCAGGCTCAAGCCAACGTTACGGTCAACTCGCTTCCGGTTCTTTCCGTACCTAATCAGCTCAGTATCGGAACCGTAAGGAGCACTTCGGTGATGATCAATTGGAAGGGCGATCCAACTTCGACAAAATACAGTGTCTATCGGGCGTATGCAGGGTCAGGTCAGTTCAGCTATATTGGCCAATCACAGCCTGGAGTCACTGCCTATATCGATAACAACGTTGCGCCAGGTACAGGATACGATTATAAGGTGACATCGGTATTTGTCACTCCCGGGGGGCAAGTGATCGAATCTACCCAAAGCGATAAACTAACGGCAACCACCGCCCTACCTATGGCCAATTTCCCGATACCAGCAACCGGATATACAGTGTACGACAATTTCAACGACGTTAATACTGGGAATGCCCCGGGCGCATGGACAACGGATATATCGGGAGGAACAATTACAGCACAGGAAGTCCCGTTTGCGGCCGACAAAAGCATAAGGATCACTAAACTGAGTTCGGTGAACGCCGTAACTGCTTCCAGGACTTTCACATCGCTGAACGGGATCGTGACGGTTGAGGCTAAAGTGAAGGCGATGGATTTGATCGGGATTAAAAATATTCCGTACATATATGACAGTAATGGCAATCCGATTGCCGACATCGCCTTTAATAACAACAATATCGCATACAACAATAACGGAGCTTTTACGAATGCCGTTACTTCTGTCAGTGCGGACAAATGGTATATCGTTCGGGCGGTATTGAATACAAACGCCAAGAATTATGATGTTTACGTTGATGGAATCAAAAAAGCTTCCGCAATTCCTTTCCTGTCCCAGGTATCCGACGTAGGCAAACTCACTTTCAGCGTGGATCCGGGCAATACAGGCTCTCTCTACTTCGACAATGTCAAAGTGTACAGCCAGTCGACTTTCATTAAAGGGCCCCCTTCACCGGTTTTCGATGTTAAAAATTACGGCGCTGTTGGTGACGGCACGACGAAAGACACTGCTGCGATCCAGGCTGCCATTGAAGCGGCTGCCGGAACCGGTGGATCGGTTTACCTGCATGACGGAATCTTCCTTTCGGGTATGATTCAACTGCGGAGCAATATGACGCTATATATCGATTCCTCCGCAACATTAAAGGGAAGCCCGTTGGCTGCAGATTACCCGGATACTTCTCCGCTTACCTATAACACGCAAATAGGCGTTACCGCCAATACAAATAAAGCTTTGGTATATGCGGAAAATGTGGAAAATATCAAAATTGACGGCGGCGGTACCATTGACGGAAGCGGTGACTTCTTTAACGGACCCAGCGGTACCGAGGCGACAAGACCAATCGCAATTTACGTTGTGCTCAGCAGTAACGTCACCGAACAGAATATCTATATTAAGAAATCGGGGATGTGGACCGTTGTCAACGCAGAAAGCGATTATCTGACTGTAAGGAACATTTATTTGGATGTGAAGTTGGGAAGCAACAGGGACGGTTTCGATATTCTGGATTGTTGGCACTTATTGTTGGAAGATGTGACGGTAAGCACCGGCGACGACTCGATCTGCATTAAGAGTGGCAAACGGCGCGGCGTTCAGGACGTGCTCATCCGAAACTCCAACGTTGTTGCGTCGGGAACCAATGGCTTAAAATTTGGAACGGCCAGCTATGGTGCCTTCAAGGACGTCCGATTTGAGGATAACATGGTCAAAGGTGTCAAATATTGCGCCATGTGCGTGGAATCGGTCGACGGAGCCGATATCTCAAATATCACCTTCGAGCGGATCGACGTTCAAGATGCAGGCAATCCGTTTTTCGTCATTCTGGGCAAGCGGAGCGACCGCGCCACAAAAGACGACTCAGCCAAGCAAGGAACTTTGAACACGGTTACATTCAAGGATATTATCGGTAAAAACATGAATACGACTTGGGGTTCTCCGATTACAGGATCGAATATGTCGGACGGCACCAAGTATACGCTGCAAAATATCAATTTCATCAATGTAGACATCACTTATAAAGGCGGCAAGACCACAGTTCCTACTGAACCTAAGGAATATGCGCTCGCTCAATATCCAGAATCCAACATTTTTGGAGATTTGCCCGCTTACGGATATTATGTGAGACACGCGGACGGCGTTACCTTTACGAATGTGACGACGAATGTTTCTCCAACGGATGCCAGGAGCGCGATCGTTTGGAATGATGTATCCGACCCTAAAGGGATTAAACTCGACTCGACTACAGTTAGCCTAATTACCGGCGAAACCCATAATTTCGCGGTAACGCAGGCGTATACAAACGGAGATACGTTGGACGTAACCGGATCAAGTTCTTTTGTATCCTCCAATCCGGATGTCGCAACAGTGGATGCCGCAGGCAAAGTAACGGCAGTTTCCGTCGGCAGCTCGGTAATCACGGTGACAAATAGCGTCTATCAGGCACAAGCAGCCGTAACCGTAACCCTTCCCCCGGACAGGTTGCCGCCGACGGCCCCTTCGAACCTGACCGTAACGGGAATAACTTCGAACTCGGCAACGTTGGAATGGAATGTTTCCAGCGATGATAGGGGAGTGAAGGGATACGCCATTTACAAGAACAGTATTGTAGTGCCGGGTGCGACTTATACGGCGACAGGAACCGGATTCAGTTCCACGATTGGCGGATTGACCTCCGGGTCTACCTGTGCTTTTACAGTCAAAGCATACGATGCCACCGGCAACTATTCGCCCGCCAGCAATCAAGTGGCGGTCACCTTGGAAAATGGCAGCTCAGGACCGGGCAATAGCGGCGGTATGAAGGACGACAAGAAAAATCCACATGTGACCGCTATAACGAGTGTGGATGCAATGCTGGACGTATCAACCGGATCCGCAAAAGCTGAAATCTCGAGTACTGTAATAAAAGCTTTGTTGGAAAAAGCGATGGTCGATAAAAAGAGTGTTAAGACTGTGGAAATCCAGATTCCCCAAATCGACGGAGCCAAAGCTTATGTACCCGCAATGCCGTTAAGTTTTGTTGCGAATTCTGAGCTTACCCATATCATCCGTTTGGCGACTCCCGTAGCCACGGTCGATTTGCCGGGGAATCTGCTCAAAGGCTCACAGGTATCGCCTTCGTCTGCCGTAACGTTTTCCGTAGAGCGAGTGAATAATAATACCGTCAGCGATCTCAAGCTCAGGGAAAAAATCGGCGACAGTCCGCTCCTGAACTTCCAGTTTAAGGTGGAAGGCAAACCCGTCAGGTTTGACAACCCTCAAGCACCGGTCAATGTCTCCATCCCCTACAAGGCTTCCACACAGGAACTGAGGGATTCGAAGCAAATCGTGATTTGGTACATTGACGGGGAAGGAAATGTAGTAAAGGTGCCAAACGGGACATTCGATCCGGATACCGGAATGGTGACGTTCAATATCCATAGTTTTGGAAGTAACCAATCCTAAGCAATGTTCCCGCCTGAAATACGAGACATGGGGAGTGTTGTTACGATTGTTCTCTTATGCTCTTTGAAATGTTCCCGAGAACAAGTGGTTCATAACGTCCAGCATCTGCGACGTCAAAAGAGATTGAATCTTATAATACGTCAAAACCGACAAATTTTGCGAAATCCTTCATGGTAGCGGCTCCTTTCGAATGTAGCTCTGTATTTGGTTTTATGTAGAATCCACTACACATTGTAACCCAATGCAACTTACGTTAGGCGAAAGAGGGCCGCCTCTTTCATTACGTTTTTAGGAGCTTATTTTGTGTCAAAAGCTCTGCGTATGCGATGTTTTAACATCGCAAGGGAGGGGTTGTGGCCGTGCGCCCTGTGTTGTAGCAATGAGAAACATCCTAAATGTGTGCCTTGTCGCCCCGGGCACGCAAACGCGCAGCCTCATTCGAGAAACTGTTCGAGCATCGCCTTCAGTTCCGGAACAAATGCTTTGCGCGTGCGGAAGAACGTTTGCCCTTCGCTTACAAGCGTGATGCTCACCAAACCCGCCGACCGCAGCGTCATCAGATGGTGGTGCGCATTTCCTATCGCCCCGCCGATCGCTCTTACCACATCGGTAAAAGTATGGTTGCCAGGGGTGGCCAGCAGCCGCAAAATCTCCATTCGAGTGCGATCCGACAAACATTTACCGACATTCACCAAGTTATCGAGCTCGGACAAGGCCGTTTGCAGCGGATACCAGACGAAGAGCGACTGCTTCAAGATGCTAAACGTATGTAACGGCGCAAAATGAACCGACGGAATCAGGTGCACCACCCGAATTCCCTCCATCTCGATCCGCAGTCCTGTCGCAAAGTGCTCCACAATCTCCACAGGGTCAACCCTTGCTGTAAGGGCGCTTTCAACCGCTTCCATCCCACGAGCAAGCTCATCTTCTACGCGTTCAAACTGAAAGTAGTGCTTCTGCCAGCCCTCCAAGAAGTAAGCGGTATCGTCGCGCTGCTTCTCGAGGCCAAGCAATATCCCTGAATCCCGCTCACGCAAATGAGGTGCAAGGTATTGGTACATTTGAGTCGCACTCAAGGAACGCAGCCAAACGAGGAATGTGTCCACGTGTGCATCCCCAATCAATACGCAAAGAGCATCCCCAAGCGCCATCTCCTCAAAAGCATCGACCTTCTCCTTGAACGCCTTCGGCAACCGCCCATCCATTTCCTGTATCCAATCAGTCCGCTTAGCCAAATATTTCAAATTCGCTCTCCTTTTGTACAAAAGAAAACTCAGCAGCAGCTCATAAACGACGGAATCGGCGACTTTTAACTCATATGCCATGGAAGCACCTCCCTAAGTTAATCATTGCACTCATCATTTAAACGATTGTTGAACAAAAAAGAAGTTCCTTATGGTCTCATCAACGTCAATGTTAGTCTCACGTTTTCTCGATGGACGAACTTATGATCTTTGATCCGAAAGCATTTTTTCACATCGGTGGATTGTAAAGTTTGAATTAGATTTCTTATTAGAGGGTGAAAAGGTGAACAAAAAAGGATTTATAAATATTAATGATACAGATATTTAATATGAAGTTGCTGGTGAAGGAGAACCAATCGTCCTTTTACATGGCGCTCCTTTGGATAGTCGTATGTGGGAACCGCAAATGGATGCTCTGTCTAAAAAAAAATTCAAAGTTATTCGATTTGATATTAGAGGCCTTGGAAAAACATTTGATCCTGGTTTACCGTTTGCCCTTTATAATGACATTCATGCTTTGCTGCAAAAGCTGGACATCCAACATGCATATTTTGTAGGGGGTTCATTTGGTGGTTATGCTGGTGTAGAATTCGCATTGGCATATCCAGACATGGTGAAAGGACTAATTCTTGCTTGCCCATCGGGATTCGTCCCAACATCTGAAGACATGCAACAATTGTTGAAAAAGCTCAATGAAGAATTGTGTTCGGGAAATATTGAGGAGGCTATAGAAATCAACCTTCATTTATTTTTAGATGGTCCAAAACAGGAGATAGGTCGAGTGCAAATAAATAGGAAATGGTTAAAAGTGATTTATCGTGAAATCTTCAGTAAAACCACGAATCCGACCAAACCGACATGGCTGGAGCCTCATCCGGGTGTACGTTTAGCAGAAGTCAAGGTACCTACTTTAGTTGTTTCTGGGGAATTAGATCATTCTGATTTTATTCATACAGCAAATATGTTAGTAGCCAATATGCCTAATGCTCGACACGCAACTTTTAAAAATTCAGCCCACTTTCCAAACCTTGATAGTCCTAAAGAATTCAACGAAATTGTAGTATCATTTTTTCAAAACAATTAATCTCGAGCTGTGGTTCCTCTGAATTTGAAACCAGGTAAAGTGTTGGAACTTGGTTGTGGACCTTGTAGAAATGCAATTTATTTAGCTCAAAAAGGATGTATAGTAGATGCGGTTGATTTATCAATGGAAGCAATTGAGTGGGGTTAGAGAGGGTTAAAGCGGACTTCTTATTTTCCCAATTAGAGTCATGGAGCGACTTCATGGTAGGATGCAAGACCCTGGTGTTCGGATTGCATCATTTTCTGGTATTTCAACGGACTAGATAACAGCAAAATAGAAACAATTATCCGGAGTGTCTTGATAGAGTATGGTGGCAATCGTGCAGGTTTAGCATGGGAAGACAAAAGCTAAGCCATCTGTCCGAATATTATAATCAAATGTGCAGAGCATATTGGGTTGCGCTTGATGTGAGAGCGGAAAGGTTTTAGCAGCTGCGGGATTGCTGAATACGGCTTAACTGAGGATCAATTATGCGAACTGCAGAAAATGTACTTGCTTAAGGAAGCAAGAGGGACAGGAATCGCGGTGGAGCTGCTAAAAACCGCGCTACAGTTTGCGAAGCAGGTACTTCAATTCAGTTTAGTGGAGACAAGGGCTGGCTTTGAGACCGCTATTTTTACAGAAGACGAACAGGACCTCGCAGCAAATGCCATTGTCCGAGTTCCTAAAATTTACAGTCAGTTGGTCATCTTCAATATTTTTTCCACCAATTTCATATTCATGAAAAAAGATACTTATGGTACTATGTTTTAAGAAAAATACCAAAACTTTGGAAGGACTAAACCGCAATTCCAAAGTGCGGGGGAGCTTTATGACGTAGGCGCGTCTTGGGGTGAATCGCATTGACGAGGGGATGTATCCTCATTCCTAACCCGACAACTAACCTCGCAGGTTTATTAAAAGGAGGAGTAGCATGAAACAACATCTTAAGAACACGATCTTCGCTCTAGTAACAGGGCTTGCTATCACTAGCCTTGGAACCCCTGCATTCGCCTCTACTTATCAGGCAAAATCCCAAGATACTTTATGGAAAATTGCAATAGCTAACAAAATTCCTTTAACTTTGGTTCTAAAAGCAAATCCCAATATTAATCCGTTGAATCTGCAACCGGGGGATCTTGTAAATCTACCCGATCTGCGCTACACCGTAATGGATGGAGATACATTCTGGATCATATCCAAGAAGCTGCAGCTTCCTTTAGATCAGCTTTTGGCAGCCAATCCTAAAGTCGATCCTAAGAATTTATACGCTGGTTTAGTCTTGACGCTGCCTTCAGCATTACCAGGGAAGAGTGTTCGTGTAACTTCCACATCGGTATCCTCTAACTCCATTTTGGTTGAAGGACAAGCTCAACCATTTAAAAAGAAGATTTCGGTGAAGGCCACCGCGTACTCTAGTCATCCCTCTGAAAATGGTTGGGGACCTATTGATTACTATGGAAATCCTCTTAAATTGGGAACTATAGCTGTAGATCCATCTATCATTCCAATGGGATCCAAGGTTTTGATTACCGGCTATGATGACATTGACAAGGATTTGCCTAGTGACGGTTTGATTGCTTACGCAACCGATCAAGGAAGCGCAATAAAAGGGAATCATATTGATATTTTCCTTCCTGGAAGTGTAGAAAAGGTATCGCGTTTCGGGTTTCAAGACGTTAATGTATATATCCTAGAACAATAAAATGAAGTAAATGGTATTCCGGGGCTATTCCGGCATGATTTCGGTGGAATGCTCGGTGAAGAATGAGTTCTACATAGAATTGTTTTTCATTTCTTATTAACTATTCCGGAAGGTGAATGGACAGGCCAATCTACGGCTACTAACAAAAAACGAAAGTCACGTCATGTGTCATATGTTACACGCGGATGGCGGGCTTGAAGGAGGACCGAACAAATGGGCGCATTCAGAAATGAGGAGAGCCAATTAAAGCGATCATCCGGCATGTCCTTTGCATTGCGATGGAAGCATGAACATTTGAGATTCAATATGATTACTGCATTCCTATCTGCTCTTGGCATCTTTGCATTGCTGCTTCTGCTCTACGGTACGTCTGCGAAGTATGTCACTTTGGTAGTAAACGGGCAAGAGAAGAAAGTACATACTCGGCAATGGGTGATGGAACGTTTTCTCGAAGAACAAGGAATTGCTATAGGGGCGCGTGAGCGTCTCTCCGCATCTCTAGATTCGAAACTCACGAACGGAGCGCGCGTTACCATTGAGCATACCCTGCCTGTTCTGTTGACCGTTGATGGTGAGACGAAGACGATGTATACGACCGGAAAAACGGTGGAACGCGCTCTGCAGGACTTGAACGTCACTCTCGGAAACCTCGATAAGGTAACTCCCGATCTGCATGCAAGCGTGTCCGAAAATACGGCGATTAAGGTTGTCAGAGTCCATAAGACGGTCAATGAAGTCGCCGAACCGATTCGATATCAAGTCGAAACAAAGAACGACCCGAATTTGCCTGCCGGCAAAGAAGTAACGATTCAAGAAGGCAAGGAAGGCGTACAGTTGAAGAATAAAATATCCCGGTTCGAAGACGGCGTCTTGGTTGAAGAAACGATTGAGGATAAATCCGTAAGCGCGAAGAGCGTAAATAAAATTGTCGCGGTGGGAACGCAGAAGTCGGTAAGATCGCTCTCCGCATCAGCGGGTGAATCGGGACAAGTTTCCAAGAACGGCGTTACATTTTCCGTCAAACAAATCATGAAAAATATCACTTTGACCGCGTATACCTCAGGTGTCGCTTCAACGGGAAAAAGCAGCGGAGATGCGGGATACGGCACTACTTTCACTGGTACACATGTTATGGAGGGGCGTACAATAGCCGTCGATCCCGACGTGATTCCGCTCGGATGGTGGGTTTATATTGAAGGGATCGGATTCCGCCGTGCGGAGGATACGGGAAGTGCGATAAAGGGACAAAAAATCGACGTATATTACGAAAGCGAATCGTATGCGAATCACTTTGGCGTAAAACGTGGGGTAACTGTATACGTTATAGGTCCCCAAAAGCCGTCGCTCGAATAAGTCTGCAGGAGCGCTTTTTTATGAGGCGAGAGGCCGATTTGGATCAATCGTGTTCCTTAAAATGCTAGCCGAAAAGAAATAACCGGAGACAAGCACTATAAGTAACATCAGCGTTCTCCGGTGATATGTCTTTGCCTTAAGCTGTGTCTACGAATGTTGATGCAGGGGTCATTTAAGATTTAGAATTATTAGTCCGGCGACACAAACATGAGTGCTTTCAGATCCCCGTAATTTGGGGATTTTTTAATTCAAAGCACCTATGTTTGTGTCGTGAGCCCACCACACAAACAAAGGCGCATAATCGTATTGCGACACAAACATATGTGCATAATCGCGGTGGAGTATAAGCAGATTTTCGCGGCAGCTGTTCACTGTTCATAAAAGTAACTGGCAGATTAGCGAAATCAATCTCTATAAAAGCAGAGAACGGCTTTCACCGTACCCGAGTATCGAAGATCGCCCTAAAACGGCCGACGAACGTGAAAGAACCCGAAAGAAGGCGCTAGTTATAGCGCCTTCTTTCGGGTTCTCTTTTCGTCAACCGACTCGATTCATAATGTTTCTTTCTAAGCTGTTCTTTTGCCCATACGACTTGTCACGGATTTCACGGTTTCTCTGGATTAATCGCCGTTTTTTCGACGATGTCGATGACGCCGCCCGCGATGACGCCGCTATATTCGTTCGCGTCGATGTTTTTGTTCGACAGCAGGATGACTTCCGTATTCGTCTTAAGATTTACCGCATGAAAGCCGAGGAAACCCGCGGTTTCACCGTTGTGCCATTTCCAATCGGACGATTTTTTCAGTCTCGCCCCGTCGGCCCAACCCAAACCGTAATTGTTAGATCCTACCGGAGTAACCATCGTGGTGAACGATGCTTGGCTGATCAGCTTGCCGGAAGTGACCGCCTGGTCGAATTTCAGAAGATCCTCGACCGTAGAGTACACGGCACCCGTGCCGAACATGTACGAACGGTCCTCGAACAACGCGGGTTCTCCATCCACTTCGAATCCGACAGCGTGGTTCGACTGTACGGGCACGTTTAAATCGATGCCGGTACGGGTCATGTTCAGCGGCTTGAAGATGTTTTCAGTAAGGTAGTTATCCCAAGACGTATGGGATGTCTTCTGAATAATATAGCCAAGCATGTGATAGCCGATGTTGGAATAGCTGAATTTCGTGCCCGGCTCCGAATCCAGTTTCAGATCGTAGTACATCTTCATCAATTCGTCGGGGGAGGTGTACTCGAACGGAGCGCTCTCCACTCGCGCCGCGAAGATGGAATCGCTGATTCCAGACGTATGGGAAAGCAGCTGGCGAATGGTAATTTTATCTCCCTCTTTGAATTCGGGAATGAATTTGCTCACTTTATCGTCCAGGCTCAGCTTGCCTTTTTCAGCCAATTGCATGATGGCGACGGCGGTCATTTGCTTTGTGATCGAACCGACGCGGAAGATCGTATCCGTGTTGTTCTTCGATTGCGTCGCGAAGTCAGAATCGCCGTAGCCTTTCGACATGACGATCTTTCCGTTTTGGGCGACGAGAAGCGTCCCGTTGAATTGCTTGCTTTGCAAAAATTGATCGATAGCTTTCTTCATGCTCGCTTGGCTGCTTTCGGCGATCGCGGGCTTCGTCACGTTGCTTGCCGCATGGATTGCCGGAGTTCCTACCAGGGCGCCGAAAGTAAGCGTGGAAAGAGTAAGGGTAGCGATTATCGTTTTTTTCATTTTTCTGTTTCCTCCATGATGACTTTGCCAAGATCGGATCTAAAGTCTTCAAATTAGTATGTTATACGCGGAATGCTAGGATTCACACTGTAATGATATTCATCATTAATTAATTATATTACTAGTTAACCAGTTGATTGGTGCAACCGCGATTACTATGAAAATATAACATTGTTTAGGTAGATAGTTAATAGACTCAGGCCCTAGGTGAAACTAGACCAAGGTCTAGGGTGTAATTCCTGGGCTCAGAAAGTCGGAAAATGATCGTTTTATCACAACTGGACTTATCAGTCCTCAAGTTCTTGTCAAAATCAGATGACAAGATATGGATAGCTATAACCAAATCATAACATCCTTTTCGAAAGGTCACTTTTCCCTTTTGATATGAGCTAACCATATCAAATTCTAAAAGATAACTTCATAACAGCTATTTTCCTATTGATATCCCCAATAAGTTCATGCAAAATGCTACATTGATCTATAGTCTAATATTAGTCATACTTTATGAAGTCAAACAAATCAATTTTATGAGCCGATCAAAACGTACCCAATTATCATCGTAAGATGTTCCTAATATTTACATTAGGCTCATAGTTTCAGAGGGCATATGACAAATTTTTCGAAAGAAGGACATCTAAGTTGGAGAGACAAAAAGTGATTCTAATTGTTGATGACGAAGAACGTATACGTCGACTTCTCCGAATGTATTTAGAACGCGAGAATTTTGTAATAGATGAGGCTTCTGATGGAGAGACTGCAATTCAAAAGGCGTCTGATTTTGATTATGATCTTATTTTGCTTGATGTAATATTACCTGGAATAGATGGAATGAAGGTTTGTACAAAAATACGTCAAATGAAGTCGACTCCGGTGATCATGTTATCAGCTAATGGGGAGGAAAGGAATCGAGTACAGGCTTTTGAATTTGGCGCCGATGATTTTGTAAATAAACCGTTTAGTCCAAGGGAAGTTATTTATAGGGTTATCGCAGTTCTGCGTCGTTCGACTTTGACTGCTTACTTTTCTAACGAAATGAAAGGAACGAGTAATGATATTATATTTCCACATTTGAAAATAGAGCATAATGCACATAGAGTTATAGCTGGTAATCTGGAAGTGAACTTAACGCCAAAAGAATTTGAACTTCTGCGTTTCTTGGCAAAGACACCCGATAAGGTTTATTCACGCGAGGAACTATTTAAAGAAGTATGGCAATATAATTTTTTTGGCGGAGAACTGCGTACTGTAGATACACATGTGAAAAGACTTCGAGAAAAGTTATCAAGGGTCTCCTCAGAAGCAGCCGCGATGATATTCACTGTTTGGGGATTCGGATATAAACTTCTTCAATCTAAATCGTAAACCATAATTGATATGCTATATAGCGTTCAGGTAATAACTTTAAAAACTCAATTAATAGCGAAGATAGACATTAGTATTCTGGCTTTAAAACATATCTACAAAAAGCATTAAAGAAGAATTCAGATTGTCCCAACCAGCCTAACCATGGTTGAAGAAGTAGGGGGATGAACCGATTAGCGATATTTGGCAGCCTCAACTTTTTATCATATTCGATAGCTTGGTGGAATGGAAGTGCAACTATGAAATGTCCTATATTTAAAGACTCCATGCGGTGGTTATGAGATCGTAACGGTTAAGATAGAAATTGGATTACTATAAAACAGAAGTACAAAAAAATGGGCCCGAGCAGGCAGATTGGTGGTTCGCCGGGTGTCGTAAGGGGAATTGATTTGCATGCTGGTTAAAGACTTAAACTTATATCGGCGTAGTTTCAATAAGTATTTTCTTAAAGGCATCATAAAGGGAAATAAGTGCAAAATTGCACTTATTAGAGCGGATCAAATAAGCTTAAAACTTGTGACGATTCGAGCTAACATCCAATTAAATCTATCAGCACAGGAAGAAAAAGATGTTCTCAATTCGTGTGAAACTTTTTTAATTTCCATCAATGCTTTTGAACCTAATCGGTTATTCAAGAGAAATGCGGAAGGCAAACTCGTGCTAAAAAAGACGTGGGAAATGATACAAGAGGAGCGAATTACCATGGACGAAGAAAGTCGAGGCTGAGGGAAATCCTACTTGTGAGTTCTTTGATTCAATCCAAGAGTTCGAGACAAAAAGAATGATTCCTGATCACAAAATGTATGAGGCGGTTGTTCAACTAATGGGACACGATAGCTAAAACACGGCGGCAGCCGTTTACATACTAACTGGCAGGGGCCGCAACAATCAGTATTCTGAATGAGGTGGCATTATCTACGATTATGTAAGCATCTATTCTGAAAATTATTCGAAGAAAATGAAGTCGAAGGTTTTGGAACAGTACCTAACTTCCCATTTAGGAAGATAAACATCGAATAATAGCCCAAAGGCGTTAGCCTTTGGGCTTTTCACTATTATCACAGAGATACGGGGTGTATCCGCTGGTCATATTTTTCCTTTAATCTCTTAATATCTGTTCTTGGAGGAACACCGAACATACGGGCGTATTCTCTGCTGAATTGAGATGCACTTTCGTAACCTACCCGAAATGCGACATCGGAGGCGTCTGCCGACTCAGATAATAACAGGCGCCGGGCTTCCTGCAATCTAAGGTGCTTTTGAAATTGAATGGGGCTCATTGCGGTTAACTCTTTAAAATGCCTATGGAAGGTTGGAACACTCATGTTTGCGAGAGCTGAAAGATCATCAATTCGTAATGGCTGGTCCCAGTGTTTAATAATTTGTTCAATCGTCTCTCTGATATGATAGGTGTTGCTTTTTTCCATGACAATTTGGGCTAATGTTCCACCGTATGACCCTTGAAGCAGCCTGTATAGAATTTCTCTTATATATATTGGAGAAAGGAAAGGGATATCTTCCGGATGATCCAGTAGTTGAATTAACCTGAGTACCGCGTCCAGAATGGTTGTCTCTATTTCACCAACATACAGCGCCCGTTTAGGAGGTTCTTTCATGGTGGTTATAGCGTCGATTTCTTTCAATACTTCAAAAATCTGATCGGATGTGAATTCCAGCTTCAAGCTCAAATATGGTTTGTCAGGTGAAGCTTTGATAACTTGACCGATCACCGGCAAGTTCATGGATGAAACCAAGTAGTTGGCAGGACCATACTCAAAACGTTCCTGCGCCAGCAGAATTTCTTTCAAACCTTGGGCAATGAAACAAAAAGAGGGTTTGTAGACCCTGTAAACGGGTTGAGTCACTTTGGAATGATGAATGAGAAACAAAGACGGAATCGCAGATGCATATACACCGTCCTGTCCACTATGGCTTGCAATGAGTTTGGAGATTTCATTCTGCTTGTGTAGGATTTCCACAGCTATAGGATCCTCCTTTACCGAATTGTTCAGTATTGATTATAAAGTATTTATATCCATAACGTTAGTACATTGATAGGATTAGGCAAACTTTTAAGATTATCGAGATAACGCCGTGTTTTCTAAATATTGCATAATAAGAGAAGGAGGTGACACATGACGCACACCGGTAGTCAAGTTTGGTTTATTACAGGAGCAAATCTAGGACTTGGTGCGGCAATCGCTAAAGAGGTATTGGCTAAAGGTCACAAAGTCGACGCCGTGGCGCTTAAATTAGAGGGGATTGAAAAAAAACTTAAGAATTCTCCGAATCTGATGATCACAAGCCTAGACATAAGCAGTGAGGAGCAGGTACGTTCGACCATTAACGAAGCGTTGAAGCATTTTGGACAAATTGATGTCCTGGTCAGTCAATATCTTAAAGGATCCCTCGCAAAGTTTGAGTACTGGCGTGAATCGGATTCAGATCTTATTTAAGAAAGGATGAAGAACGATGCAACATAGGAAATTGGGCGCTAGTGGTCTGGAGGTTTCTTCAGTAGGGTTGGGCTGTATGGGAATGAGTCAGAGTTTTGGACCGTTACCAGAAAAGAAAGATGCGATATCCCTCATTCACGCAGCAATTGATCGTGGCGTTAACTTCTTCGACACTGCTGAAGTATACGGGGTGGCTCACCATAACGAAACGTTGGTTGGTGAAGCGCTTGCTCCGTATAAGGGCAAGGTTCTCATCGCTACTAAATTCGGAATCAAAGTAGTGGATGGCACGCAGGTGATGGATAGTAAACCGAATGTCATTAGACAATCCGTCGAAGGCTCGCTCAAACGTCTTCAAATGGACACGATTGACCTTTACTATCAGCATCGTGTTGACCCGAATGTGCCGATCGAAGAGGTGGCTGGAGTCATCCAAGACTTGATTAGAGAAGGGAAGATCCGATACTGGGGACTCTCCGAAGCAGGAGTCGAGACGATCCGCCGCGCACATGCAGTTCAGCCGCTCACTGCAGTTGAGAGCGAATTCTCCATGATGTGGAGAAGCCCTGAACAAGAACTGCTGCCTACACTTGAAGAACTTGGAATTGGTTTTGTGCCATTTGCCCCGCTAGGCAAGGGATTCCTTACTGGAACGATCGATAAGAGCTCAACATTCGGCAGCGACGATTTCCGGAGCAAGCAGCCCCGCTTTCAACCGGAGAATCTTGCCGCAAATCAGATTTTAGTAGATTTAATCAAGAAATTTGCTTCTGAGAAGAGCGTCACACCTGCTCAAATCGCTCTCGCTTGGGTGCTCGCCCAAAAGCCGTGGATTGTACCGATCCCTGGAACGCGTAAATTAGACCGCTTGGAGGAAAATCTTGCTGCAGTTAACGTTGAACTGACTTCTGCAGAATTGAGTGATTTGAATGTTGCACTTTCGAAGATCAAGATATCTGGAGATCGTTACCCTGCGGGTTCAGATTATGCAAAAAGAGCCGGTAAATAAGAGGGTAAAAGGCCATACACTGCGAATGGCGATGCTTTTCTAGGAGGGATGGACTCTGGAACGAATTTGGACGAAGTCGTATGTTCTCATGACTATAGGGATGTTATTCCTATTCATCGCATTCTACTCGTTGACACCAACTCTGCCTTTGTTTATTAAAAAGATCGGAGGTACCGAAGCGCATGTGGGGCTGGCTACAGGTGCATTCATGCTGTCCGCCGTTGTTCTCCGCCCGATTGTTGGGGGACTCTTGGACAGGCTCGGCAGACGTCCGTTTATTGTTTGCGGTCTAATTCTTTTTGCATTGGCGATGTATATGTATAACTGGATCGGCGGAATTATCGCATTACTGGGTCTTCGGATCCTACATGGGATGAGTTGGGCTTTTTCGACCACCGCAATGATTACTGCAACAACGGACATGATCCCGAACGCTCGCCGTGGCGAAGGCATGGGGTGGTTCAGTTTGTCCACAACCTTGGCGATGGCAATCGGGCCCTTATACGGACTATGGGTCGTAGAGAATCTCTCGTATCACTTCATGTTTCTATTTGCTGTTGCTCTTACTGTCGTAGCAATACTATTGACTTTGGGAGCCAAAATGCCTTTTCAACCACAAAGGGAAACTAGGCGAATCGAACTTTTTGAAAAATCGGTTTTTCCTGTCACGGTAACGGTCTTTTTTCTGTTTATTGCGTATGGCGGCATTTCCGCATTTATTTCGTTGTTCGCAGACTCAATTGGGGTGAGTGCAGCTGTATTTTTTTTGGCATACGCCGCAACCCTTGCTCTGACCCGTCCCCTAGCTGGAAAGCTTTCGGATCGACACGGCGAATCCTTTGTTATCGTGCCTTCACTTATCATTGCGATTGTGGCACTGATTGTTTTGAGTGTTTCGAGCGGAATGATGGGTGTGATTGTTTCAGCGGTCCTTTATGGTATCGGTTTTGGATCTGCTCAGCCGGCTCTTCAAGCAGCTACTATTCGCCTTGCACGCCCGGACCGCAAAGGGGTCGCGAATGCTTCTTTACTAACAGCAACCGATCTCGGCATTGGATTGGGTGCGATCTTACTGGGGGAGGTCTCCCAGTATCTGAACTATCGGGTTTTGTTTATGGTAAGTGCGGTATCGGTCTTCATCTGCTTCTTGTTGTTCATGATCTTTGTGAAACGCTTGTTGAAAGATAGCGCGGCGGACTCACCTAAAAACAATTATTATCCATCTGTTGTAAGTAAGTATGAAGAAAAATAATCAATCAAAGGCGAAGAGCATGCTATGCAACTTGTGAAGCTCGGAAATACTGGATTGAATCAGCAGGCCAATTACTGAAAAAGCATTGGATCTCGGTCTACAATAGTTCATCCAAACCCCATAACGCCTAATCATTTGGTTAGGCGTTATGGGGTTTGGATGAGCGCCAAAAAGGCAAGTTAAAGATGTTAGGATATTTTCTACAATAATTAACAAGCTAGAAACAAATCAAGAAAGGATGCTGTCTTTTATGTCTAATATTCAGGTTAAAGTAGTTAGTTATACCAGCGCCTTTGGCGAGGGGGGCATGCAATGAAAGAAGTTATACTTTGGACCGGTGCCGGACAGATTGGCATGTCGATAGCTAGAAGAATTGGTTTCGGTAAGAGAATAATTGTTGGTGATAAGAACCTTGATAATGCCAAGGCTATTGCAAAAATTATGAAAGAAGCCGGTTTTGATGTGGAGCCTATCGAAATGGATATTTCATCTAGAGAATCTATTATAAATCTGATTGCAGAAGGTCAGAAGTATGGTGAAATCACTGCTCTTATCAATGCAGCGGGCGTGTCACCTAGCCAGGCACCTATTGAAACGATATTGAAGGTCGATTTGTACGGAACCGCAGTATTGTTAGAGGAAGTAGGAAAGGTCATAGCTCCTGGAGGCGTTGGTGTGACAATATCCAGTCAATCTGGACAGAGAATGCCTCAATTAGGAATTGAAATTGATGAACAGCTGGCAATGACGCCGACTGAAGAACTGCTTAGTTTGGAATTCCTTCGTCCAGAAAATATCAAGGATACATTGCACGCTTATCAAATGGCGAAACGGTGCAATGTGAAACGCGTTATGTTTGAATCTATACGTTGGGGCAGGAAAGGCGCTCGTCTTAATTCCATTTCTCCAGGGATCATTGTAACGCCATTGGCTATAGACGAGTTCAATGGTCCAAGAGGTGAGTTCTATAAGAATATGTTTGCAAAATGCCCCGCCGGTCGTCCTGGAACAGCTGATGAGGTTGCAAATGTGGCTGAGCTGATGATGATGCCACAGGGAGCTTTCATCACCGGGTCTGATTTCCTAATCGACGGTGGAGCCACGGCTTCCTATTTTTACGGGCCACTGAAACCAGAAGAATAATGAAAGAAACGTGCGGCGGAACTTGCAAACAGATATGGAGTTGCCTGCTCTCAAATCGCACTTGCCTGGTTGTTGCAAAAACAACCGGTAACGGCACCTATTGTCGGGGCAGCAAAGTTGTCTCACCTTGAAGATGCTGTCGGCGCGCTTTCGGTGAAGTTAAAATTCGAAGAAATTGCGTATCTAGAAGAAAAGTATGTACCTCATCCAGTAGTAGGTGCAAACTGATTTTCAAAATGACTGCCGTACTCTGGCAGCCATTGTCTTTCCATCGCATTAGGATGGACTTTGGAATATAGCAAGTAATAGGAGGAATTGAAAATGCAAAAAGTGATTTTGAACAATGGTGTTGAAATGCCGATAATCGGCTTTGGTGTATATCAGATTCCAGATGCAAATGAATGTGAACAAGCTGTTTATGATGCCATTACGACAGGCTATCGTCTGATCGATACTGCTGCCTCGTATTTAAACGAAGAAGCGGTTGGCAGAGCTATCAAACGTAGTGGTGTGCCAAGAGAGAAATTATTTATTACGACAAAACTTTGGGTTCAAGATACGGGTTATGAGAACACAAAGAAAGCATTCGAAAAATCACTCGGCAAATTGCAATTGGATTATTTGGATTTGTACCTCATTCATCAACCATTTGGTGATGTTTTCGGTTCTTGGCGTGCTATGCAGGAATTGTATCGTGAAGGAAAGGTCAAAGCAATTGGAGTGAGTAACTTTAGAGATGACCGTCTCCTCGATTTAACTCTTCGCAATGAAGTCTTCCCTGCCGTAAATCAAGTTGAAACGCATCCTTTCTGCCAGCATATCGAAAGTGCAAAATTGATGAAAGAGTACAATGTTCAAATCGAGTCTTGGGCACCTTTTGCTGAAGGAAGAAATGATCTCTTTCATAACGAAGTTTTAGTATCTGTATCTGAAAAGCACAGAAAATCCGTTGCCCAAGTGGTTTTACGTTGGTTGACCCAAAGAGGGGTTGTTGTCATTCCAAAGTCGGTACGGAAGGAAAGAATCATTGAAAACTTCAATATCTTCGATTTTGAATTAAGCCAAGAGGATATGAAAAAAATAGCTGCATTAGATACGGGGAAAAGTCTGTTCTTTTCCCATAACGACCCTGAAATCGTGAAATGGATGGCTGCACGTAAACTTGATATTTAATGCTGTTGCTCCAATTTGATTAATCATCTTGGGCCATTTTTTTTGGAAGTAGATATTCCTATGGGATTGCCGCGAAAATATTATATTGAAGTTGAGGATGATTTTCTGAGTGCAATAGAATGCCAACAGCCGGGAGTTGCAAAAGAAACTTGCTGAGGTATATTCAGATGTACTTTCACTACCAGGATCACCAATTATTTATCCTTATTTTTTTGAAGTGAAGCACACCGAAAGGGATAACGGTTTCCGTGTTTTGACTTTTTAATTACACTTGATGTGCATCCAACAATTAGCCCTCATATCCTTGTCGGTGAAGATATTTTTACATATCGGATCTCGCCATCTGGAGTTGAACTTAAGAAATTTGAACATCTTAAAGGTCCAATAAGAAAGATTTTCCACAAAACTACAAAAATCTCTTGATGTAACGAGCTACTAAAATTCAATATTAAAGGGGAGGGCTGCCGCGTTGCAGCTCTTTTCTACGCTCCCGGGCAGCATTTCTATAATAAAGAAATAGGGATTGATGAGACTGTTTTCATTACAATAACGTCCTAAGCTCACGTTGATATTTATTCATATGCGCTAATGTCGGAATAACCCGCTTGGCCATACGAATGCCGCCGATCTTTATGTTTCGGACTACATGGTAAGGGGCAGATAAAAGCGCATGCAAGAGGTTAATATCAGAAGAGCTTAATTGTCGGTATCTCTGATAATAGTCGATCCAACGAAGCATCTCCGTACCGTTCCAAACAAAATTTCGATGAAGAATATGGGACAAATCCTTCATTCTTGTGTGGAGAGAACTGTTATCAAAATCGATTAAATGTAATTTTTGTCGTTTGTCTTTAATCAGATTTGGATAATTGTAATCGCCATGTACAAATGCGGAAGCCTTTTGTTCTGCATCGATGGCCTCTAAGACTTTTGGCTGATGTAAAAAGACCAGCACTTCCTCACAAAGCGCTGTTAAATGCCCTGAATTTTTGTACTGGCTGAGCAGTTGTTTATATTCCGAAACTTCATGGTTCAGTCCCGAATATCGGATTCTTGCGACCGGAGCTTCGGCTGTAGGGAATCCTTCAGCAATAGAATGGAACTTGGCTAACGTTCGAATCCCATTCTTTAGGTCTATCCTCCTTGTAAAGTCCGGTCTCTGTCCATCTACCCAATTCGTTAACGTGTACGAAATGCCGTCATGACTCATATAGGCGGATTGCTCCACTGTAGGATAAACCTTTTGACCACGGGTAAATCCATGCTCATCCATGCAGGATAGGATGCGGGTAATAAAACGAACCTCCTCTTCAGGGAAGACGTAACTTTTTAAACAGTAGCTCGCGTCAGCGGTTCGAATCCTGTAAACATCTTGTATTTGAAAAGTTTCTCTGATTTTTATTCCATACATTTGTTCTATCCTTGACCTAATGGATACCCTCATACTCAATTCCCCTTATTGATTTATCCATTCCTCTAATAAATCTATTGCTTTCAATCGGAGAAGCCATGTTTGTTCCATAATGTCTAGCATTTCACGGCTTTTAGGGCTATTAGGGAAACGACTGGCCTGCCAAGCTTCCCGGGGCAATCCATACAAGGAAGAAATCAGTTTGCGCTCAGTCTTTTCAAAAGGATAGATTTCTTCGTACCCTTTCAACAACGATTGTATGAAGTCGGGATTAAATTGAGTCGTGTTCATGAGGGCTTTGGCTACATCAACGTAGATAGAGCCAACCTTAATATGATCCCAATCGATGATGAAAAGCTGGTTGTCATCAGAAATAATGACATTAGGCGAAGTAATATCATTGTGTATCAATGTGGGACGGTCCAATTCCTTCTTCAAGAGGTCTGCAATCTCCGGGGTCCTTAAGTCGGTCCAGGCCCGATCCGAAATTATTTTACAGTGTTTTTCATATTTTGTGTACCAACTGTTGTACTGTTTATTCGTTTGGATTGCCTTTGCCATTCGTCTACGAAAGAGGAGGTCTTGAATTTTCCATATTCGGATTTGTTTAGTAGTGAAAGGCCCCTTAGTGTAAAGGAAACGACTGGATGTTGTATGCAAGGTGGCAAGGGCCCTGCCGAGTGCTTCAAAATCTTTTTGGTTTTCTAAATTCCTTCCGTTTATCCAAGGGGTTATATAGAAGGGCCTTCCTTGGTTCATAGTCCATAACTTTCCGGAATTGCTCGGGAGCCATTTGGGCATGTAGCTGAAATCGCATTCCATCAAAAGTTGTATATAGTTTGCAGTTGTTTTTATCTGATGTATGGTACTCGAGCGGAGGAATAAATTCCGAAAAAAGGGTTTTATCGCATAAGTTCCCCTTTCGGTTTGTATCTGAATGATGGCGTTTTTTCGGTAAAAGGATGCGATTGACTTTGAACTCAACGGGATCAGATCGAAGTGGCGAGTGATATTGCGAATTCTAGTTTTTGTATAGGAATTTGTCATGAATAACCTCGCTTCATTCAAGATGGAGGAAATAAGAAGATCGAGAGGAGAGCTATTAGCTAGGTTATTCATGGAGAGGGAAGTATGTATGGTCTAACGCCACGAGTTCAATTAAAAACTTGACGTTTCAGGCAGCGCATAGAACCGATTCATAATTAACATAAGTAATGGCAAATTTTATTTCGGGAGTGGTAGTAAGCAAGGAATTACTTTCCGGGATGGATACGAAGGACCGAACTGATTTGGTCGTATGCAACAGGACTAAATGAAATAGCATTACACTGCGGAAATTCTTTGTCAGCATGAAGTTAGAAGCCTGAACATTTATTTCGTAATTAAAGATAAATCAGGTGATATCCTTTATGGGCGACACAATGGAAAGACAGACTTATTTTTTATATTAGAAAAATCAAGTCATATAATGTGTAACAATATATACGAGTGGTGTCGGGTGACTAGAACATAGTAACATTAAATGCCGCATAAATTGCGGTTTTTTTGTTATATGTTACCAAGTTTTTGTCAAAACGAATTGACAAGAACTTGGTAACAATCCTGACATTACTCGCTGCACAGCGTTATAATTGAGGTAACCAAGAAGAACATTAGCGCAATAACCAGGGAGCACTCGCTTCGCGGCAGCTGCTCCCTGGTTTCCTTTGCATATGCACTACTCCTATATGATTTCGCGATATCTAATTGTTCTAACGAGACACGATAGCACAACAAGAGTAGGGAGCAGGCCGGCACGGTGCTGCTCCCTACTTCATTGGAGTAACGGGCAGATTTGGAGATATTGTGGTAAAGTGTGGATATTGAACGAATAAATTCCTGGAAGAGGAAGTGTTCTTGTGAAACTAAACCATCTCAATCTAACGGTCAGTGATGTTAAAGCTACAGTTGATTTCTTGGTAAAATATTTCGGATTGCAAATTGGAAACACACGCGGCAATACATTCGCTGTATTATTTGACGACGGTGGGTTAGTGCTTACCTTGATGAAAGGCAATCAAGTCAGCTATCCCAACACCTTTCATATCGGCTTCATTCAAGAAAGCGAGGATCGGGTGAACGAAATCAATCAACATATGAAGGATGATGGGTTTGATGTGGAGCCCCCACAACGATCGCACGCATGGACGTTCTACGTCCAAGCGCCTGGTGGATTTACTGTCGAGGTTCTGTGTTAATTGATTACGCTAACGGAGAACGCGAATGAAGATTCAGCAGGGATCCGATGACCGGAAACTGAACCTTACCAAGTATGATACGAATCTATTTCGAAGGGGAAATACATATTTCATGCTTTATTTGTGATAAGCAGCTTGGTATTACCGACCAACCACCTGGTGGATATTTTTATGAAGATGAACATTGGAAAGTCTGTCAATTCCCAGCACAGCAATCTGGAAAGGGAGGTATTGGGTGATTAATTTATGATAAATAAAAAAATAATGATGGAAAGTGTTTATAATCAACTTGCCATTGACTATAACTGTTCGCCAGATGATTTTTTAAAGGACGGATTTATTTTTACTGAAGCAAGCGAAAACAAAGATAGACGACCATTTCCCTGGGTAACTCCTCGCCTCGAGATGGTCACAACAGGACGTAGTGTAGTGATAAATGCATCAAGAGATATTTTGCCTTATATCCGCGAACAACTTGAAGGTAAGACTCGTTATGAAGCACTTTGTATGCCATTCGTTTATGGCATAAGTCCATACTTTCTTCCTGATATTGGGAAAATTACGAAGTTGGCTAACCCTGATGGGTTTGAATATGAGATTGTTGAAAGAAGTAGAATTAACAAGCTTTATGATATTGATGGCTTTCACAACGCTTTACAATATGATGAAAATCACCCACGTCCCGATGTATTAGTTACATTGGCAAGATATAATCGCAATATTGTCGGTATAGCAGGAGCAAGTGCCGACTGTAAGACTATGTGGCAAATTGGGGTTGATGTATTGCCTCCCTATAGAGGTAAAGGGCTTGCCGTTTCGCTTGTAAATATGCTAACACTTGAAATATTAAGACGTGGGTATATTCCTTATTACGGTACTGACGGTAGTAATGTGGTGTCACAGCAAGTGGCGGTCAGAGCAGGTTACTTTCCTGCATGGGCTCATTGTTATAAAACGAGACTTGGCGGTGTACTGGTACCGCCTGTGTGTTGAATGCTGGGGTCTTGGGCTGTAAATTTACAATGGCGTACTTCCAAGCTGTTATCAAAGTAATTTCAAGTTCGGAGATTGCGTGATCTAACGGACATGATAGTTGAAATAAAGACAGCGTCAGCTAAGATGAATAGCTGACGCTGTCTTTTGAATCTCTACCAACGTTACATCAATATTTCCGTTGAGGAAATGGACCAAGAAAATGGTACAGATTGTCTTGCGATATCAATACTAACGAGGAGCAGATAGTTACACCAGAGATTAATATGAATTTACCTTGAAGCAACGTTCTTTTCGTTAGAATTGTTCACCATTGCTTGATAAGCCAAACCCCATTCAGCCATTACATCGATAATTGGTCTGAGGGTATTTCCTAAATCAGTAAGAAAATATTCTACTCTTGGCGGGACTTCTGCGTATATCTTGCGTTCGACGATTCCATCCTCCTCCATTGAACGTAAATTTTGTGTTAAAACCTTCTGACTAACACCCGATATTCCATTTCTAAGTTCATTGAAACGTTTTGTTCCACTCAATAATTCACGAAGTATTAGAGTTTTCCATTTATTGCTCATTAAACTAACTGTAGTTTCTACGGGGCAAAGGGGTACTTCTTTTTTTGTAATCATAAATTAACCTCCAATAGTTACTTAAAGGTACCTATACAACTATAAGGTGCCTACTTCACGATATATACTAATGGGTTTATCATAAGTTTATGATTCAAGTGTCGATATGTCCAGTTGGATTTGTGTCATTATTGAATTTATGGAGGACTGGAAAAGCGAGGGAGCTTCTACGCAAAAATTGTTTGATACTTTGATGGATTCATCGCTTGAGTAAGTTTGAGAGGAGCTATCCCCGATAATCACAAATTGTTTGATCTATGGAGGAAACTGCAATGAGTAAACAGACCATCACTTACGATCTCAGAACTTTGCCCGATGGTTCCCGACTACAGTCCGTGACCGCAAGCCCAATAACAGTGGGGGAACGACAGGCACTGCGCGTTACACTGACGGATGAAGCTTCAAAGGGCGAACCCAACGTTGATTTCATCGATATGCCGACATTCTTGATGATTCCTGGAGATTTCAAGAACGGTACTATCTCAGTAAACTTGTTCAGCCAGTTACGAGACGATGCTCCAGCTTATGCGCGCGCGTTCGCAGGCCTGGCATACCGTATTAGCGATAGTGGGGATTCCTTTGAAGCAGTCTACATTCGTTCGTTAAACGGCTTAAAGACAAAGCCAGAGTCACCTCGCGATAAGCGTGCTGTTCAGTATTTTACATACCCTAACTGGCGGTTCGAACGTCTGAGACAGGAATATCCAGACGGTCGTTTTGAGGCGGGAGCGAACATTGGGCCTGCCGAATGGGTTAATCTCAAGTTGGAAATTGACGAGACGCATTTGATAGTATTTGTCGATGGAGTAGAGTGTCTTTCATTAAACAAAACTAAGGCGGAGGTAACCGAAGGGAATATTGGTCTGTTTGTAGATATCGGGACCGAGGCTTTCTTTTCTGATCTTCGAATAACCCAACGTTAACACCCTCCAAAGGTGGTGCATTGTATTCAAGAAACGTTAAGCTAACGGCGAACGATAGCACAATAAAGAGGGAGTAGTTTGCCGTGGCAGCTGCTCCCTGTTTGCATTTTAAGTACACGGGCAGGAAAGTAGAGATACCATATGGAATAAATATACAATTGAAGCGTATTAGGAGGTTTGTAAAATGGCGTTTCCGACACATATTGTATCGGCAGGCGGAATTGTAGAAGATGGAAATGGAAATATCCTATTAGTAAAGGCCCATGACGATGGTTGGGTGTATCCTGGTGGGATAACTGAAGTTGGAGAAAACCTGATTGATGGCGTAATTCGTGAAATCAAAGAGGAAAGTGGAATAGACGCTACTGTTTGCCATTTAATTAGTGTTGTTTCGAATACTGCGATCCATAAATGGTATGACGGTGTGACTGATGTTCCTACTAAGGTCATGTTTGATTTCGTGTGCAAAGCTGCGGGAGGAGAACTAGCTACTTCTGAAGAAACGAGCGAGTGCAGGTGGGTTCCCAAAGAAAATGTTCTAGATTTTATTACTTTACCTGCAATCCGCATGCGTTATGAAGCTTATTTGAACTTTAATGGATCTGTGAATTATATAGAGTACGTTACTACGACAACGACAGAATGTAATGTCAGACTTCAAAGGCACGTTTAGTTGATAAATCCATGCGCTAAGTGGACACATTAAAAGTTCAAACTAGAGGATGAGATTAAGTTGAACCCACCATGGCCATTTGAAGATCCAGAAAATGTAGCTGTACTAGAGAAAATCGTTCAGAAGTCCAGTTTTATATGTAACTCATGATGAAGACGATGGTATGTGGCAATTTCTCGATGGTGATGAAGTAAAGGAAGAAGAAGCACGGTTGTTATCATTAATACAAATGGTCAACATTGATCCAAGTTTGATACAACTCTTCGATCTTCCGCTGGATTGGATTGTATGGAGAGGTAATAAGGATAGTGAATGGATTAGAGCACCAAAATAAGCATTGCCATTACACTAACGGGACACTAAAGCGCAATAACCAGAGAGCAGCTTGCCTCGCGGAAATTGCTCCCTGGTTTCGGTAAAATAACGGGAAGGATATTGTGAGACTCAGTTTAAGAATAGCCTGCAGTAAAAGAGCGGCTCGAAAGATTTTTATTATGAGTTCTTATGAAAACTAAACTAATTTATAAGTGTGCTTTCAGCCTGCTTCACTTGTTTCGTTATATTCAACAAGCCCGATCTCTGTCTTTTATGATAATAAACATAGGAGCCTGCGATCATCATATAGCCAATAATGAAACTCAATCCGCTCGAAGGTCCGTCCACAGCGATGGTTGAATACATAGTGCCCGTCAAATCGAAGGCTAATCCAGCATACGCCCATTCCTTAATTCGTGGAAAGCCTGGGATAAGAATTGCTACGACCCCTAATAACTTCGCAATTCCGAGAAATGGAAGAAGATATGCAGGGAAGCCTAGATGCTTGAAGAGTTCAACCGCATCAGTTGAAGAAATGGTATCGGCAACTGCGCCCATACCCATAAATAAAACAACTAGCCCGGTAAAAATCCAATAGAGAATCATAATTTTTTTCATTGAAAGTCAACCTCCTTAGTTTGCATTAATTGTTTCTTTGGGATGGTTAAGCGCCGATTAGGGTAATCAGAGCATTCCAAGTCGTATTCACGCATTAAATATACCCGGCTGGAATATTCATGTAAATGAATATTATGGTGTGTTTTTTTTCTTCAATAACAATACAAAATGAGGGTCGTATAAGCTTACACTGATACACCTTATGAGTTGATTGGAATGTAGAGCATGCTGAAAAGCTCTAAAATATGGTCAAGATATGTTGGAATTTCGGAAGGGGCTAATCAATCCATTGCAACATAAGGACTATGCCTTGGAATCTATTATGGATTTATATCTTGCCCAAACCGAAGGAATTGATGGAATTGATTGCGCAATAAACCGTTATCAGTTAGAAGAGATAATGTTTCCTGCTCATAATAGAGCGGATATATGTGCCAAAGCAGGTTATCCATCCATTGCTATCCCTGCAGGGTATGGAACGAACGGCAGACCATTTGGCGTTACTTTTGCCGGAAAAGCTTTTACAGAACCTTCTCTAATTCGCATAGCCTATTCTTTTGAACAAAAAACAAAACTTCGCAAAAAGACTATATTCAACTAACTGGGAACAATCGTGGAGAACTGCCTAATTGACAGTTCCTTTTTGATATTTTTAATTTAACAGGCATATAAACGTGTAATCGTGTGAAAAATGATGTAAAAGCGAGAATAACAAAGCAAATGTAATCTGAGTTGTATAGGAGGTTAAAAATGATAAAACAAATTACGGTTGTAGCAAACGCTGCTTATCCGTTGGAAGGAATATTGACGTTGCCAGATTCTCATACTGACATATTCCCGGCGGTTGTATTTGTACACGGTTCCGGTGCTCTTGATAAAGATGAAACCGTTGGTGCAAACAAGCTTTTTCGAGACCTTGCGGATGGACTTGCAAATCAAGGCATTGCATCGCTTCGGTATGACAAACGAACCTTCGCTTATGGCAAGCAGATGGTTCAAGAACTCGGCGGTAAACTTTCCGTCAAAGAAGAGGTCATAGAGGATGCGATTGCGGCTGTCGAAATACTAAAAAAAGATCCCCGTGTGGATGCAAATCGCATTTTCATAATTGGGCACAGTTTGGGCGGGACGCTTGCTCCCAGAATCGATGCCGAAGGCGGAGACGTTGTAGGATTAATAATTTTAGCCGGCACTTCTCGAACGCTTGAAGAAGTCATCCTAAACCAAAATGAAGATTCCATAAAGCATCTTGAAGCATCTCAACAAGAGATAGCCCTAATTCATGTAAAAGAACTTAAAGACAAGTTTGATTGCATATCCGACATGAAGGTTGAGATGGCACAGCAGACCATTTTGTTTGGTTCTGTTTATGCTTGGTATTTTAAAGAAATGAATCAACATCCCATTAAGGATTATGTATCACGAAGCAAAAAACCGATTTTCGTCGTACAGGGTGATAAAGATGTACAGGTTTCGATCGAAAAAGATTTCAATCGATACCGTGAAATATTGAAAGACCACCCCGATGTCTCATTCAAGCTCTATCCCGGTTTGAACCATATGTTTATGAAAGCAGTGTTTGGTACGTTGAAAGACATTTGGGATGAATATAATATCCCACAATCCGTGGACAGGAATGTTTTAGAAGATATAGTAAAATGGATATTGTCGAAATAAGACAAAGTTACCGGTGAGCCGGAAAGACACGATAATTCAATAACAATGAGTTCATCAGCTGCAATTATCACCCTATCCGAGAAATCGGACAGAAAAAAAGCTCAATCTCAATGAAAAGATGAGGATATGCCTTTTTAATTAGATTTAGTCATTTTTTGTTCATATTATTTTGTCATTCTTTTGACTTTTGATAAATGAAGTTAACTCAATCACGAAAGCTCTGATAATATGGATTTAAAATAATAGAAAATGAGCATGTGAAAAGGCGGTTTATCCAGTGTTGTTATTGATTGCAAGCATCGTCATGGTTGTCATTTATTCAGGATACATGGTTTTTAATACTTACAACAGAAAAGGAAAACTTACAGGCATGGCTGGCATGATGATTGCTATGACCGTAGGTATGATGTCCAGTCTTGCACTTGGTTTTGAATTGGGTGCTATACAACGTGATTTAACAATATCTTCTATAGTTGCAATTTTGTTCGGTTTGGGAGTTGGTTACTTTATAGGGAAGCCAATAAGTCTTATGGCGTCTTTAGATGGTATGTTGGCAGCAATTATGGGTGGAATGATGGGAGCGATGCTCGGTGTCATGATTGGCGTTTCCTATATGATGGTGTTATTTGTTGACATCATTTTTATTTTTATAATGAGCATTGCCCTTCAATTGACGGGGGAGGTAAAAGGAAATTCCCAGGTTGACCAGGTTGCAAAAACAAAAGGGATTAACATACCGTTTATTGGAGGCGTACTCATTGTTGCTATTGGAGTCGTAGCTGTGGGTGTAACGCTTATTTTTAATTTTCAAGGAAATCATTCATTAGTAAACCAATCACAAAATTTGCAATCTAAAGTGCCGACATCTTCCCAAGAAAACGTAGGCTATCAAATTAAAACTGTAGATGTTAATTCCCGCGGATTTGGTATTGAGAATATTGTAGTCAAAGCCGGAGTACCCACGAAAATTAATTTCAAAAAAAACACAGGATTGACTTGTATTAGGAATGTTGAATCTGAGGACTTGGGAGTAGATGTGCAAATTGAAAAGGGTGATAACTTCATTACCCTTGATAACTTAAAACCTGGAACATACGAATTTCACTGCGGTATGCATATGTATTTTGGAACCATCACTGTCGTTGCCTAATAACGGGTCTCCTCAGCGATTTTTTGGCAAAATGGAAACAAGAAACCGTTGAAGAAATCAATTTTATTCTGGCTATACTAAAAAGAACTGTTCATCGCTAGCGATGAACAGTTCTTTTTTTCATTGAACCTCCCAATTACAGAACACGGCGGGCTGTAATATAGTGCGAGTTCCAATACGAGTTCAGTTTTGTAATTTTTACGCCACCAGCTCCGTACGTATTCAGCATTTCGTTGTTGCCGATGTAAACGCCAACATGTCCTACACCTGGACGGCCCGGTACGGAGAAGAAGAGTAAATCGCCCTTCTGCCAGTTGCTCTTGGATACGTAACTGCCAACTTTGGACTGCTGGGCAGCTGTACGCGGCAAAGAGATTCCGTATTTGTCATAGATGTATTTCGTTAATGTCGAGCAATCGAAATTACGCGTCTGACCGACTTTGGCACCGAATTTATAGGGTGTACCTAAATATCTTTGTCCTAATGCAATAATCGAATTGGCTTTAGATGAAGCGGAAGTTGCAGAAGCGGATATCGTATCAGCTTTAATAAGCTGGGGGCTACTGATAACACCACCTGAGATGGCAATGGTTGTCCCTAGTGCGAAGATAGCCAAGCGCTTGCTCCATATTTGATGTAATTTCATAGTTAATCCCTCCTCAAGGTTGTGTATGGCTCATCCGTATTCGAACCTAGTGTAGCACAGCTGGAATCTCCTAATCATTGTTAGAGATGTCGGAAACCGTTAGCTGAAGGGGGAAGGAGCTTGTTTATTAGAAAACGATGAGAATGTACTAAAGAAATTCTTCTTGACAATGAGGACATGGGGGATGTCGAAACGGTTGAACTCAAAATAAGGAAGCAGAGCGCCGCTGTAGCCCTAACGGCCGGCGAACGCGAAAGACCCAGAAAGACGGACGCATGTTAGCGCGAGTGCCTTTCTGGGTCTCTTTTTGTTAACCGACTCGATTAACAATGTTTCTTTCTAAGTTGTTCTTTAGCCCATACGATTTGCCCCGGATTTCCTGTTGCCACCAATTTTTGCGAGAAAATCTGCTAGTTGCTTTTACGGAGTTTCCGGTTTCTTTGGCTTAACCAACGTTTTTTCGACGATGTCGATGACGCCGCCCGCAATGACGCCGCTATATTCATTCGCGTCGATGTTTTTGTTCGACAGCATGATGACTTCCGTATTCGTCTTAAGATTTACCGCATGAAAGCCGAGGAAACCCGCGGTTTCGCCGTTGTGCCATTTCCAATCGGACGATTTTTTCAGCTTCGCCCCGTCGGCCCAACCCAAACCGTAATTGTTGGCCCCTACCGGAGTAACCATTGTGGTGAACGATGCTTGGCTAATCAGTTTCCCGGAAGTGACCGCTTGGTCGAACTTCAGAAGATCCCCGACCGTGGAGTATACAGCACCCGTGCCAAACATGTACGAACGGTCCTCGAACAACGCGGGTTTGCCGTCCACTTCGGATCCGACAGCGTGGTTCGGCTCTACGGGCACGTTTAAATCGATGCCGGTACGGGTCATGTTCAGCGGCTTGAAGATGTTTTCGGTCAGGTAGTTATCCCAAGACGTATGGGATGTCTTTTGAATAATATACCCAAGCATGTGATAGCCGATGTTGGAATAGCTGAATTTCGTGCCCGGCTCCGAATCCAGTTTCAGATTGTAGTACATCTTCATCAATTCGTCGGGAGAGGTGTACTCGAACGGAGCGCTCTCCACTCGCGCCGCGAAGATGGTATCGCTGATTCCGGACGTATGGGAAAGCAGCTGGCGAATGGTAATTTTATCTCCCTCTTTGAATTCGGGAATGAATTTGCTCACTTTATCGTCCAGGCTCAGCTTGCCTTTTTCGGCCAATTGCATGATGGCGACGGCGGTCATTTGCTTCGTGATCGAACCGACGCGGAAAATCGTATCTGTGTTGTTCTTTGAATGCGTCGCGAAGTCAGAATCGCCATAGCCTTTCGACATGACAATTTTTCCGTTTTGGGCGACGAGAAGCGTCCCG
>Ga0209566_100263_pt1 | contig 49431 bp, 47 predicted proteins | sample Araplavi_mTSA_r2_2_FD_184287 | JGI IMG/M metagenome (GOLD analysis project Ga0209566, IMG submission 184287) | Arabidopsis root microbial communities from North Carolina, USA - plate scrape CL_Cvi_mTSA_r2 (SPAdes) (version 2) | ecosystem: Host-associated > Plants > Roots > Endosphere | place...
GAGGGGGTCACCGATACGACCTGGTCCACGCCCATGAGCCGGTAATCGAACGGTTCCTGCCCCGCTTGAATCCGTCCCAGCAGATCGGATGGAAAGGGCTGCTCACTGTTGCTCATAATCGTTTTCCCGGCATCGTCGATGATGTACACGGCGCTATGGCTTGCCGATTCCAGCTGGGCAAACAACGCTTTGACATAATCGACGTCGATCAAAATAACCACGCTGCCCAAATGTTCAGATTGCGAATGAATCGGCAGCGATTGTATGTACGTAATGACCTTCTTCTCGGTTGGCTCCATACTGAGTGTAGCGACCGGCAAATAGGACATCTTGTGCTCCTGCTCCAGCAGCTTGCGCCACTGCTCATAGGGCATATTCTTAAATGCGTAGTAGATGGAATAAAATTTCTGCGAATCCGTCAGCAAATCCGGCCTGACAATCGTATCGCTGGCGGCGAAGTAGACGTAATAATCAAAGATGAAATTGCTGGTCAAGTTCCGGTACTTGCCAAGTTTATCCCGCATGAATTCAACAAATTGGTACTTGTCAGATTCACTTGAATGGACCGGAATCTTCAGCATGTAATCCATCTTCGGGTCAAAAGCGACCTGCCGCATCAAGTTATCTACTTCCGTTAATTTGTTGTCGAGCGACAGCTTCAACTGCTCCAGCAGCGCCGCATTGGAACGAATCGTGCTTTGTTCCAGGCTTTGCTCCACTTTGGCATACAAAAACACGCCCATGGCAAGCGGGATCAACAGCACGAGCAAGCTGGAGGCAATCATCGTCAAAAGCGCACTCTTACGACTGGCAATCAGACACGAAATCAGCGGAATTTTCAGAGCAAGTCACACCCATCTCATTGAGGTTATAAAAAATTATAACTGCGCCTTTCCTCGTGTGGCAATACCCTAAATCGGCTCAGAGGCTCGAATGCGGGTGCATGGCGGGCGTTGATAAAATAAATCAGTCCAGTATAAAAATGATCAGCGAACATGACGAAGACCCTTGGAGCGCCAAGAGTCTTCGTTTCTTGCCTATTTATGACATCATGTCATTACCAAGCAAATGTCATTGTGATGATTACCAAGAGAATGAAAAGCACCAGCACGGCTGCTGCATTGCTTGCACCACCGTAACCTACTCCTGTTTCTGCTGCAACTCCCATTTATCACACCTCACTTATCATTATTATTCATGCAAAGCTAAATTGGCGTGGGTCCATTAGATGGCGAATGTTGTCAGAACGATAACCAGCAAGATAAAAAGAACCAAGACGATGGCTGCACTATTTCCTACAAAACTCATCCAGATTACCTCCTTGTGTAATCAAACTGTAGTGACTATATACTGTACGAAGTTCCGCCCGTAAATGCTTGGACGCTTTCCCTAGTTTTTTTCATGAACATCAATTTGAAAAGGCGGAAGCTGACAGGCCGAATTCCGTATGAAGTCCTTGAAGCCCTTCATCCGTGACACGGATGGCCCGGCCGTTAGGTCTTCTTTCAATCCATTGCAGCTCGAACATCCGCCTCGTCAGCGCTGCCCCGAGACTGCCCGCTAAATGATAACGCCGCTCGCTCCAATCCAGGCATTGGCGGGCATAATGCCGGCGCTTCTTCGGATCTGACTCCGTGTCCATCCCCCAGCTGCGCAATTTCGCTTCGCCTTGCAGACTTAGCACATAATCCTGACCCGAAACCTCCAGATAGCCCAGCTCAAGCAATCGATCCGTGAACGCTACGCCAACTTTGCCGGCCAAATGATCGTAGCAAGTACGCGCCTGGCGCAGATGCTGAAGCTCATCGGATTCGCGCAGCGAACGCACGGGCTTGGGTGGCGCGATCGCGAGCAGCGATTCGAGCGCCTGCGCAACTTCAGGGGCGGCCAGGCAAAAATATTTGTGCCGCCCGTATTTCTCCTGCGCCAGCAGGCCGCCCTCAACCAGCTTCGCTAAGTGTGCGCTGGCCGTCTGCGGCGATACGCGGGCTGCATGCGCCAAATCGCTGGCAGGCAGCGCTTTGCCGCCCAGCAGGCTCATCAGCATCGCCAGCCTCGACGGATCGCCGATTAGAGCGGCAATGGCGGAGACATTGGGGTTAATAACCATCATAATCCCTTCCTTTTCACATTCATTATTCGTCGTTCATCGAAGTATGTTTATGGTAACATAACAATTGGCATACATAAAATACGCCTAATCGGTGGCATTGGCGCTATTAAGCCGTGGCACGGATAGGCGTACTTTTGGAAAATCGGCCGGAGTTTGATTACAATATCAAATGTCAGGGATTGATCCCGGCAAAACAGGGGAGAGAAGGCATACCTATGTCACGTTTACTTTTTTTGGCGCTATTCGTATTAAGCCTAATTTGGGGCGGCTCTTTTTTCTTCATAAAGCAGCTGCTGCACGATTTTGGTCCGTGGACGATCGCCTTCCTCAGATCCAGCTTCGGGCTGATCACAATTACGGCGATTATGCTCGTATTGCGCAAACCTTTTGAGATTGGCAAAATCCGGTGGGTACCGATGGCCATTATGGCTTTGGTGAATACAGCTATTCCTTGGGCTTTAATCGGATTTAGTGAGACCAAATTAACGAGCGGCATGGCCTCGATTCTCAATGCCACAACGCCGCTGTGGACGATTGTCGTCGGCGCGCTCGTGTTCAAAACCGCTGCCAACCGAATGCAGTGGATCGGCATGGGGGTTGCTTTTCTCGGCCTGATCATCCTGCTGGATATCAACCCGCACTCCATCATCTCCGTCCACCTGGTCGGATTCTTCAGTATGATGGCCGCTACGCTGTGCTACGCGTTCGGCTCGCAATTGTCACGGCGGCTGAAAGGAGTCTCCATGTACCAGATTACATTCGGCACCCTGCTGTCCGCTATGCTGGGAAGCGGCGCTGTCGCGTTCACCGTCGAGCCCGTGTCCCTGCAGCACCTTGCCTCCTTCACCAATATCCTGATGGTGATCGGTCTCGGCGTGTTCGGCTCGGGAATCGCTTATATTCTTTTTTATTTTATGGTGCAAAAGGGGAGCCCGCAGTTCGCCACAATGGTCACTTACCTCGTTCCGGCGACTGCGCTCATCTGGGGAAGCACGCTGCTGAACGAGCCCCTGCATTGGAGCTTGTTAGCCGGACTGGCTTTCATTTTAGGCGGGGTTTTTCTAACCACCCGCAAGCCCGCCCCGCGAGCTGCCGTCATCCTGAAGGAAGCCGAGTAAAATATAGCTGACAAGCAGCCCAAGACCATGGGCCCACCGCCTCCGCAACTTGCCGGAACGACTGGGTTCATGGTCGTATTTATGTCCAATTGAGTCAAAAACAGCAGATGGAGCACGAACTTTGTAATATCGCATTATGTTAACTGAAGGAGTTCGATCATGAAGAACAAATTTGCATCCTTGTTAAACTGGGAAAAAATTAGCGAACAGCTTGAATTCTATTTGGAAGCGACTATTTTCAGATGGAAAAACCGATTAAATCCGCTAACGAATCGAATCGGTTTTGGCATTTATTTTTACAAAAACATTACGATCAATCTCAATCGCCTGAATAAAGAAATTCTAGAAATTGCCGAGGACAGCACAGCCATTACGCAATTCAGCAAGTCGGCGTTCCCCAGCTTCATCTCCGTCGTCGACGGCATTAATGCATCGACGATGTTTTCTAACTTGCCGGGTCATGTCGTGAACCAGATCACGTCTTTGATCAGCAAACTCCCAGGCTACCAAGCACTGCAGTCTATCTCGCGCAAATACGGGTACAAGTGCGAGCTTCACTATAATCAGGGAAGAATCTTTTTCGGCTCGTTGCAGATTCATTTTGAGAAGATCGCCTAGCCGGGCGAGCACGGTGCGGACGGGCGCTGTGCGGGCGGCTCGCTTTTGGAGGGGATAGCGGAAACACTTTTCCGCTATTCCCTTTTTTTGCTCCCGCGCGGATGACTGCCTTACAACCGCTGGCTTCCCCCGCCAAACATCCGCCGCATAAAAGCCAAGCTCACCGGCATTTCCACATCCGGCTCCCGCACCGTGCACTCCGCGGAAATCAGGCCTTCGTAGCCTGCTGCCCGCAGCGCCGGGACGAACTGCTCGTACGGATACTGCCCCGTTCCCGGCGAAAACCGCCCCGTATCCGCAATGTGGATATGCTGCAGCCACTCCTTGTTGTCGATCAACGTCTGCAGCGGCTCCGCTTCTTCATCCATATGATAAAAATCCGCCAACACCCGGATGCTCGGGTGGTTGACCATTTGAGCGAACCTGACCGCCTCCGACACATTGTTGATCATGTTCGACTCCTTCTTATTCAGCGGCTCGATCGCTAGTGTAGCGCCCGTCCCCGCAAATGCATCGCCAATTTGCTCCAGCAGCAGCACAATTTGCTCCTCGGCTCGGGACATCTCCCAGCCTTCCGGGCAATTCCGCGATCGTCCGCTCCCAAGCACGACAGTTTCAGCGCCAACCTGATGAACGGCATTGGCCGCCTTTTGCACATAACGCCTCACACGCTCCGCATCGACTTCCGGGCCCACCACCTTGAGATCCCCCGGAAAAAAAATATTAAACGCACGCACCGGGATCGGGCTGTTCACATACAAGGGGAGCTTTTCTGCAAACTCCTCGTCATTTTCAAGATTCAATGAAGCTAACGCACATTCAATGTAATCAAAACCCATTTTTTTCAATACCTCTGCACGCTCAATCCCGCTGCACCATCCGAACGCATACATGTCCATCCATTCCTCTCGTGCATATTTTTCATCCAAGAGTATGATCAAACACAAGTTAGTCATTTCAAATGTAACCGATTACAACACGGACAGGCAAGCATCATTTACAAGTAGTTCCAGTTTGTGTCCACTATACGCCCGCTCCACGGATTCCGCAGCGTTTCACACGATGCTATATCGGCTCGACTAATTGAAGCGGCTTCCGAATATAATGGGGAACACATGCCGGATTAGCGGATGAAAGGAGGAACCATTCATGGATTCCTATAATTTGCAAACTTCAGATCAGCGGTTGACAGCTCGCGCTTCAGCTCTCATAGAATTCATTCAAGCTGCACACGCCACGCTACACCAGGAAAGCGATTTAACACCCAATAACGCTGTGGTCACTGACACGATCTCACACTTGTTAAATCGGATTCGTGAGTTGTATACAGCTGATGAGATTCAAAGTGTTTTGGAAAATGAAGCCGTCCAGCATCTCCAAGCCGAGCTGCTAGCCAAATTGGCGGAGGCCGAATACCAGGTCGAGCTATTTGAATCCCAGTATTACAGCAGCTTGAAGCCGATTACAATAACGGATCTGGAGCAATTTAAGAACTGGAATAATTATGTAAATCTAATCGAGCGGGAACTGGCCCATCTTCCCCATGAACTTCAGCATGCGTCCCCGATCGTGTTCATCGGCAGCGGTCCTTTACCCTTAAGTGCCTTACTCATCTCGCAAAAAATGCACGTGAACGTGATTTGTATTGATACGAACCCCGAAGCCTGTGCCAACGCGCAGCTGTTACTGCAGGGCCTGGGCTTGGACGATCGGATCACCGTTGTCCATACGAACGGTACGGCATTCGATTATGCAGGGTACCCGCTCATTTTCATTGCCAGTCTTGTCACGCACAAGACCCAAGTCTTCGGGCAAATTCAGCGGACGAATCCAGACGCTATCGTCGTCGTCCGTTCAGCCGAAGGGATGCGGCAGTTGGTCTATGAGAAAGTGCCTGAAGAGGAGATTTCCGCAGCCGGCTGGAGTCTCTTCTCGAAAGCATTACCCGCGGACGCCAAAGTCATCAACTCCACTTTATTTTACCGGTACCACGCTTAAGTAAAGGCATCCAGCAGGTCATGCGCTCCGAGTGGCGCCATCCTCTTGTACGCTTAGCCATCGCTGGACCTTCGCGCCGACCACACCTTCGAGTGCTCACACGCTTAGCCGCTGTGCGCTTGTTCGGTGAGGTGGCTGAGCCAGCTGCCGCAGCGTGCAACCTATCCTGCAAATATAGCAGGATTTTTAAACCAAAACGGCCTAACCAGACACTTATCCTCCAATTCCAGCAGGATAAGTCCATCGTTTAGGCCGTTTCTGCCATTAAACAGCGAATATCCTGCCATTTTTGCAGGATATTCGTCCATCCCCCCGCTCGCGCCCTGCATATCCTGCTACTTTTGCAGGATAGCAGCCAGCGCAGCGCCTTCGCGCCAACCGCACCATCGCGCCCTCGCACCCGCGGACCTGCCGTCCATGCGCTGCCCGCAGCGACTCGGCCAAGCCCCGTTGGATCGCGGTACTCAACGTCCCGCTGGGCTTCCACCCACGTTCACGCACGTTCACCAGGCGCAAACCAGACTTTGTGAAAATCCAGCCACCCCGAAGGGTTGATCGTCACCCCACGCACCGACTTATGATGCGAAAGGTTGGTTTTCTTTTGAACGAGATAAAGCACCGCATACGAATCCCGGATTCGCGCCTCTAAGTTCGCAAGCCGTATCTGACGCCCCTGCTCCGTTGGCTCACGGAACAAAGCCTCCGTTTCCCCCTTGACAACAGCCGCCATTTGCGCATCAAACGCAGACATAAAGTAATTGTTTTGCAAATACATCTCCAATTCGCAAATCACTTCCTGACTGTACACGTTGCCATACAACTGCCCGTCATACGATTGCAAACCCTGATGATCCGCCATATCAGCGAGATGCTTGATCTCTACCGCCACCTTGACGCCAAAAGCCTGGCAGCGCTCTCGAATCCATACCGCGTCCTCCTCATGGTGAGCGGTTGTCGCCAAGCGGAACGGCTCGCCTTGATAGCCGCTTTCCCGCAGCAGCGCATGAATGTCCGCATCACTTATGCGGTCAAGGTAACCCGTGCTGCCGGGCTGCGCATGCGGCCGGAAGCCCTGCGCCGGATAGATCCGGTCGCCGCCCAGCTCATCAATCATCCGCTGCCGGTCAATCATCGCATGCAGCGCCTTGCGGAAAGCGAAATGACGCGCACGCCCCGCTTTCTTTTGATTAAAAACGAGCAACGTACAGCAGGCGTAGAGCGACTCCACGTTGCACCACTGCCCCTCGTAGCCGCCCAGGGACTCGTGCCTGGCCTGAGCGTCGTAACCGCCTTGAGCCACATGGCGCCCCCGACCCTCACGCTCCTCCTGCGCTTCACGCTCCCCCTTCACATCGTAGCCGCCGCCCTCGCCCGCATGCTGACCAAGGTCGCCCTCATCATGCAGCGCGCCTCCACTCGAGCTCATGACAGACGTCCATTCCGGTTCCCGCAACCGGCCGGCTTCCGATTCGGGGAAGATCATCACCTCGACGCGGTCTAACTGCGGCCTGCCTTGGAAATGACCTGTAAATGCCTCCAGCACGCAGATCCCCTCATCCAGCCGAATCAGCCGGAACCGTCCCGTACCGACAGGCTTGCCCGCAAACGTATTCGCCTGCTCCCGTACCACATCCTCGGGTACGATACTCGCAGGCAAAGTAGCCAGCAAGCGAAGCAACAAATAGTTCGGCTTGCACAGCCGCATGTGCACAGTCCGCTGATCCCAGGCTTCGACCAACTCCATATCTTGGAACATCCAACTGGACTCGAAGCTGTCCGGTTGCAGGCGCAGCCGGTTCAGCGAGAACACGACATCTTGGGCGGTCAATTCCCGGCCATGATGGAACATCACACTTTTTTTCAAATAAAAAAACCATTCCCGCCCATCCGGACTGCTTTCCCACGAATGCGCGATACAAGGAATCACCTTGCCGCTATCCTGATCATAGTGGACTAAAGTATCGAATACCTGCGCGGCGATGTGCGCATCGAACGTGTAATACACCAGCGCAGGCTCGAGCGTCACGATCGGCCGGTACACGGGAAAGCGCAGCGTATCATACAGCTTGTCAGAAACCGTCGCCGTGGAGATCCCCATCCCTTCGGACAGCCAGTCCCTGAACTGATCTTTGACAGCAGCGCCCCCGAAGCGGTTCATCAGCTCCATCGCTTCTTTGACATTTCCCTGCCCCATCTTGTCTTGGGCTTCACGCAGAACAAGCTCATTCGCGTCCTTCCATAACGTCAACGCTGACATATTTCCACGCCCCCGCCCGGCCTGCCATTCAATCCAGCCTAATTCGGATAGCTTGCGCACGATCAGTTTGACGTAACGAGGCGAGCAATACCATATATTGGAAAGTTTATCGACAGTAACAGGGAAAGGCTTCCCCACTTCTTGATCCCGGTAATAATGATTTAGCTCTAAAAAATGCAATCCAGCCGTCATTTCGCTCCTCCTTCGATAAAAGGTGAACTGATTAAACTCAATCATACTCTTTTTAACCCTTTTCGGATAGCTATACTAAAATCATATCGATTATTCACCTGATCAGGAGAATCAACGCGTTTTGATGCATGAAAACAGGAGGGACTGCAGCGTATGAGCAAATCTTGGAGAAACATATTCACTTTACCGCAATTCCATCCCGTAGCCTGGGGAGTTATCATCGGAACCTTCCTTGCGCGGACCGGATTTTTTATGACACTGCCGTTTCTGGGCATCTACTTAGGAAAAGGCAAAGGAATCGATCCCGCGCTCGTCGGCGCCATTCTGGCTGCCAGCTTGCTGGCGGGCACACTGAGCAGCTTTGTCGGCGGCGCGCTGTCCGACCGCTTCGGACGCTATCCGGTGATGGTGAGCGCCATGACCGCGTGGAGCATCGTCCTCCTCGGCTTCGCTTTCGCAAGCGACGTCTGGCTCTTCTTTCTGCTCAGCGCCATGAATGGACTGTGCCGCAGCGTCTTTGAACCCGCGGCGCGGGCTTTATTGGCCGACGTGACGCCTGCCGAGCGGCGCAGCGCCGCTTTTAACGCACGCTACTTCGCCATCAACGTCGGCGGCGCCATCGGCCCCTTGGTCGGACTCAAGCTTGGCGCCGGGAGCGCGTACCCGCTGCTGCCCTTTGTGAGCAGCGCTGCAATCTTTCTCATCTACGCCCTCGTTCTCATCATCTTCATGTTCGCGTTCAAGGAGCAAGTGCCAAAGAAGTCTGAAGCCGTCCCGATAAAGACGATGTTCAGCATTGTGTTCACAGACCGGATCTTTCTCTACTTCTTGCTGGGCAACATCTTCGTAGCAGGTGCCTATTCGCATCTCGATACGACGCTATCGCAGTATATCGGACACAATCGGATCGAATCGTATTCGTTTCTATTCGTCATCAATACCTTATCCGTACTGGTGCTGCAATACCCGCTTGCCAAGCTGATGAAGCGATACGCGCCGCTTACGGCTTTGAAGGCAGGCTGCCTGCTGTTCGGATTAGGCCTGTTCGGCTTCGGCATCTTCGACCACATGGCCGGGCTCGCATTAGCGATGGTCGTCTTTACGACCGGCGAGATTCTGTGCTTCGTCATCGGTGATGTGCTAATCGGAGAGATCGCGCCCGCCCATCTGCGGGGAGCTTATTACGGTGCGAGCGGATTGGCGTTTATCGGCCAAAGTGCATGTGCCTGGATCGGCGGCATTCTGCTGAAGCTGCTCGGCTTTGACCAAGGTCCGCTGCTGTTCACGATCCTCATGCTGCTTGCTTTCGTCGCTTTACCGTTCTTCCACCAAGGACAGCAATTACGGGAACGACGCATCCATCCGGAACGCACAACTGGAAAAAAAATCTCGGCGCACAAAGCCTGATTTGCATGCAGATCTCTATTCTTGGGTAACCTATGTCCAAATTCGTTATTGGAAATTGGAGGGAAATTCATGATCGCACGGATTCGCAAAGAATTAAATAATCCGTCCGATTTCTTCTATGATATCCTGAACAACGGTTACTACGAGATGGAGATTTGCTTTTTCCCTTCCCTCTGCGACCAGAACTTGATCCAGGACATCCTGCTTTCCCCCTATTCCTACAATTTCGATCGCGATCAATTTTTTCGCATGATTCATTCCAATCCCAATTTCGCCGAAGCCGATCAGCCGGAAATATGGACGGAGCTGCTGCTGAAGGGCAGCGTGTTGTTCCAGCTCGAAGACCGCGTGTACCGCTTCGACGTGCAGCGCAAGCTGCAGGATAAGCCGGACACGACGCAGATCGAGTCCGCACTGCAAGGACCGCAGACGGCGCTTACGGAAGATCTGGACTTGAATATCAGCCTGATCCGGATGCGGTATAACGAGCCGACGCTTTGCGTCGAGCAGCATATCATTGGCGTCACATCCAAGACCCGTGTGACCGTGCTTTACGACAAGAATGAAGTCAACCAGCATGTGCTTCTTCAACTCCAGCAGCAAATCAGCCAGCTCAACATCAAAATGCTGCGCGCTGCCGGCCAATTGGTGAAGCAGCTCTCCGGTAAGTACAAGCTGTTCCCCGTTATGATTCAGACGGAACGCCCCGATCGGATTGCCGCCATGATCCAGAGGGGGAAGATCGCGATTCTGCAAGACGGCAACCGGCTGGGGCTTATCCTGCCGGCTCGCTTATTTGATTTTTTGCATGCGATGGATGATGATTATGAATCTTTCTGGATGAGCAAACTGCTGCTCATCCTCCGCTATTTAGCGATGATTCTGACCTTAATGCTTCCATCACTTTATATTTCAATCGTTTCTTATAATCCCGAATTGCTGCGTGTCCAACTTACCTTATCCATCGCAGGGAGCCGAGTGGTCGTCCCATATCCCTCATTTATAGAAGTTATTATCATGCTATTTATGATAGAGGCGCTCAATGAAGCGAGTATCCGGCTTCCCCGTTCCATCGGCTCTACAGCTACAACTGTAGGGGGATTAATTCTGGGGCAATCGATTCAACAAGCGGGACTCGTGAGCAGCATTATGATTATCGTCACTTCCGTTGTGGCGATATCCAATTACGTCATTCCGAACAACAGCTTCAGCTATTCCATCCGGTTCGTCAAATATTTGTTCGTGACCATCTCGATCTTTTACGGATTGTTGGGCGTCGTTGTGTTATTTTTTGCCCTAATCGTGTATTGGTGTAATCTTCGCAGCTTTGGTGAGCCGTATCTGAATCTTTACAACCCCAAAAGCAAGAGTAGGCATGGAGGAGGCAAATGAGTGGGATCCCGGCATACGTATTACCATGTTCTTTATGTGGGGATGATCAACATTATGATGTTCGTCCCCTACTTTCTCATCAAGGAGCGGTTTCACGGCGCCGTCTTGGGCATGCTGATTGCGCTGGCGATCGGTACGATTCTGTCGCTGGTCTCGATGGCTTGCTATGAACGCTTTCCCGGACTCGGGTTTCCAGAGCTGTGCGATCTGTACCTCCCCCGCTGGCTAACCGTCACCATCAACTTGTATGGCGCTTTGCTCACCTGGCTGCCGGCAGGAGCCATCGTCATTTATTCATATTCCGAAACCGTACGTATGTTCTTCTATCCGGAAATGAACCCTTTTGTCAACTTGCTGCTCATGGCTGGTGCGGCGGTATGGGCGAGCAGCCGTTCAACTCGGACGGTGCAATTCGTCCATGAAATGATGATTATTATTGTTTCGCCGCTGCTGATTATGTTTCTGATGAAAGCCATCTTCAATCCGGGTATGGATTGGAATGCGATTCGCTATGTATCCGGTTATGTCTCAAAGCCGCCTTCCTTCATCACCATCGCTGCCGGAAGCTTTTTATTTTCCGGCTTTATGAGTCTAATCGTTTTCAACCGGTTTCATCAGCAAGGCTTTCGCTTTCGTTTTCGCTGGATCGTGCCCGTATTCGCAACTTTCTTCCTGGCAGTAACCTTTTTTGTCCCCATTGGCTTTCACGGCACGGAGGCTGTCGAAGACTACGTCTATTTATGGAGTATGACCGCTGATTCCATGATCATGGAGTATGGCTTCATCAATCGCGTGCTGTTCGTATTTCTCTTAATCTTTACCGGTGTGTCCCTGCTGTTCATCATGAATACGTGGCATGTCGCGATCCTGCTCATCCGCCATTCCATCAACCGCTTTGCCTTGGTGGAGGAGGCGCCGGTCAGTAAAATCAACCTCTGGATCGCCTTAGCGGCCGCAGGGTTGTCTTTCGTGTATATGCGGTTTATCAATGTAGATCGAAACCAGATGATTTCGGAGGTTTGGCTGATCACGCGATTTTTCAACGAGATCGTCTTTCTTCTAATCATGCTTTATTTCGTTTGGAAAAAAAGAAAAGAGGGTTCCACCTCATGAGAAAAGCGCTGCTCTGCTTCTTTCTTCTGGTCTGGATCAGCGGCTGCGAATTTAAAGATATCGACAAGCGTTTTTTTGTAGTGGCCATGGGGGTTGATGCGACAGGGAAAAAGGATAAGCCCTACCTGGTCACCCTGCGGTTGGCCATTCCCGCTTCCAAAGTAGGCGAAGGCCTTGCGGAAAGCCAGATTGAGAAAGTGGAATCTCCCAGTATCGCCGAGGCGATCCGCAATCTGAAAGCCCATGTCGATAAGGAGTTCGATTTCGGTCATTGCCGGGTATTCCTGTTCGGGGAGAAGCTGGTTGCGGAATCGATGGACGAGCCCCTGAACTGGCTCAGCAGACGCCGGGATGTGCAGCTCATTTCCTTCCTCGCTGTTGCAGCACCGAACGCCTTCCATGTGTTATCCGCCAATCCGACGACAGAGCGACTGGCCGGCAACGCCTTTTTTCTCACCTTCGGCGGAGAAGGAACGGTCTCTCCCTACACGGTGACGGAGTATTTGTTTGACAGCTTCCGCAGGTTCAAGGAGAAGGGATTAGATCCTTATCTGCCCATCGTCGGCTTTGATGGAGATTCTTATGTCGCGGAACGGCTTGTCTTATTGAACAAAAAAAAAGAGATCCTGACGCTGGATCCCGAGGAAACAAAGCTCTTCAATTTAAGTGCCAATAAATTCAGCCGCTCCGGTATTGCCGCCGACTACAAAGGAAGACGGCTGGCCTTGTTCATTTCGCGCTTGTCCCGGGACATCTCCATCGAGAAAGGCGAGGTGCCCATCGTCCATCTCCGTCTCAAAGTCACGGGGATGGTGGAGGAAAGCACCGCGAGTTTAATGAGCAATAACTTGGCTAAAGCAGAATCCATTCTGGAACAAAGCGTGAACAAACAGCTGGAAGCGCTGCTGGTGAAAATTCGCGATGCCGACGTTGACCCTTACGGCTTCGGCCTTCGTTATTTGGCCCAATATTTCGGCAGTGAGCAGGATTACGAATATTGGCGGAACGTCTACCCGCGCGTTCAATTTCAAGTCGACACGCGGGTCGTCATCGAAAGCACGGGGCTCGTCCGCTAGGCGGACAGCTGCCGGTCTAGTCCTGCTCCAGCGCACGGATCATTGCGGCCATCAGCTTCAGCAGCCGCGTGTGATCCGCGTAAGCTGCAGTGAAATAGTGCGACAGCTTGTCGGTGTGCTTGCGCTGTGAAGCCTGCGCTGCAAAGCTGGCAGCGTACTCATCCGCCTGATGGGCAGGAAGCAGCTGTTCACTGAACTGCACCAGCCTGCTAATCGGCCTTCCCATAGCGAGCAGCTCCAGCGCTTCCGCCAGATCGGCGGATTCCAGCCGTCCGTGCGCTCCCTTCGCCGGGGGGCTCGCGGCCAGCTCGTCCAGCAGCGGCGTAAGCTCGGCGTAGGCGGCCAGCGACTGCGCCAAGCGCGGGACGAAATCACTATCATCGCTGTCCAAATAAATATCCAATCGTTCATAGAGTTCCTGCAAAGTATAATAGGTTTCCTGAACATCCAATCCGATATCCGTATCCAGCTCGATGAGCGTATCTGCAAAAGATTCATTTTGGACGCTGATCTGGAATTTGGTGTATCTTTCAATCACAGCCTCCGCCTTCACAGGCAGCGCCGGAGCCTCTTGCCCCTTCGCATAGTGCTGCCGGACGCTTTCGGATAAGCGTCCCTTATAAGGCTGACCGTCTTCCCCAACCATCTGGAACGTCCTCTTGGCCAAATTCAATACGGTCAAACTCCCTTTAACTGCAAATTCCTTTGCAGTCACAGTCACTTCATTGATCATCGCACAGGCGCGCTGCAGCTCCTCAACGCTCAATTCCGCGGTCCGCTGCTCGCCGCTTGGTGCGGCCCATTCCAGCCGCAGTGCTGCCGGCTTCGCCGCCAAGACGCTTAATATGCGCTCATAAGCCAGTACTGTCGCGGACGGCAATTCGGCACAGTGCTGCTGCAGCCGCTCCAAACTCCGGGTATCGCTGACCAACTCGGCCATATGCGCTGCCGCCCGTGTAACGGGCGTGACCCCGAATAAATCGGCTGTGCCGCAGGAAACCAGATGCAGCGAGCGCTCTCCCCGCGCCGCCTCATAGAAGGCGTGCTCTCCCTGCAGAGAAGCCTTCTTTCTGTTTCCTGTGCTGCGGTCATCCAGCATGTGGATCAACTTCTGCAAGGCGGCTGCCAAATCGTCCACCATGGCGTCTATCCCTTCACTTGCGCCGTCCGCATCCGTGAGGTATAGATGAAGAACATCCCTACCTTGATGATCAGCTTCCGTCTCGATGGCCTTCCAAGGCTGCCCAGACACTTTCCCCACCTCATCGCTCTCTCAAAATATAGCTATATTATAGTATAACTATCTGTACAAGCGAAAGAGTGTCGGCATCGACATACGATTGTCAATTTCGATAACACCTGCCGATTCATACTTGTCGATTCGTATGGTATAAGTTAACATTGAATTCATATCCATGCTCAAATTAGAATAATTAAATACCTACAAACTCTAACAGCGAGGTCATCACCATGCTGCTACATACCAGCTTGCCGTTTTCAACGTTTTTCAGCTTTTTAGTCTTTTTACTGTTAATGGTGTATACGCTGCGGTTTCGCAAAGCTCCGGGAGCCAATTATTTTATCATTTCCATGTTTTTTAGTGCGGTTCTGGCCGTCGCAAGCATCGGAGAGCTGCTTTCAACAGGGCTTCCCGTGAAACTGCTGTGGCGTAATTTCGAACAATTTCCGTTGTTTTTTGCTCCACTGTGCTTGTATGGGATGGTTATGGAACTGACCGGCATCGAAGTCAGAAAGGTTCGGAAGCAATTAGTTTGGCTTGCGCTTCCATGCGTCATTTATTTGCTCCTGATCTTCACAGACCCGCTCCATCATTTGATGCGCAGTCACATCGATCTCGAGCCGTTCGGAGATGCTTTCCGAGTCCGGATCCAGTCTACGAAGCTAAGTATGTTGTTTATCTTTTATACACGAATCGTTGGCGCTATTGCGATCATCAGACTGCTTTACAGCCTAAGAAGTGTATCTCGCTATAACCGGATTCAATATTGGCTCATTCTTGCCAGTGCCATCATTCCACTTCTATTCAATACTCTGGCTAATTTCTTACCGTTTGAAGCCAGTGTATCCGTTTCTTCCGTACCTGGCGGGCTGCTGCTCTGTTTGGCAATCTTCCATTACAAGCTGCTGCGTGTGCGGCCCGTCGCCAAAGATATTATTATTGAACATATGAATGAAGGCGTGCTAGTGATCGATACGAACGGTATCATTCTGGACGTGAACCCGTCAGCGAAGCGACTGATTGAGCAGATCGGCTTGAATGCCTCCGGCCGTAAACTGCTGGGGTCTAACCTTCGATCCCTCCTGGACATGCGGCCGCACTTACTTGTTCAATACGATCATAAGGATACAACGGAATCAGCAGAATATCGCGTGGACCTCCCCCCCTATCATTATTCAGTTAGCCTGATTCCCATCCGCTCGAGAAATCAGCAGATCGGTACGCTTTTTATATGTACGGATATCAGCGAGCGGGTCGCTTATGAAGAGGAGCTCGTCAAGCGGGCGACGATCGACGGATTGACACAGGTCTTTAACCGTCAGCATGTCCTGGAGCAGACCGCGATATGGATGAGCCAGCATGACCTGCTCTCCTTCCTGTTGATCGATATTGATTACTTCAAATCCATCAACGATCAATACGGCCATCGGGCAGGCGATGAAGCGCTCGCTCAAGTAGCCGCCATTATTCGGGACACAGTAGGAGCTAAGGGTATGGTAGGCAGGATGGGCGGTGAGGAGTTCGCCGCAGCTTTGCCCCAGGTCGATCTGCCGGAGGCGCTTGCTATAGCGGAACGTGTGCGGCACAATGTGGAACAGGCGGAAATATCGAATCATGAAGACGGCACGCTTATCCGCTGTACGGTCAGCATTGGGGTGACCGCGACGAGAGCCGTCCAATCATCATTTACCGATATTTACCAGGAGGCGGACGACTTGCTGTACCGCTCTAAACATAAAGGCCGTAATCAAATTACGGCACCAAGATAACGAGCAGGCTGCTGAAGCCTGCTCGTTTGTTATGTAGGGATAATTACCGGCTGTTCACTTGCTTCAGGAATTCCCGCATGAAGCCGGGCAGATCCGGCCAGGCATGCCCGGAGACGATATTGCCGTCTACGCACAGCGTCTCCTTCGCGTACGTCGCGCCAAGCGATTCGACATCCGGCTTGCAAGCCGAGTATGCCGTCATGGAGCGGCCTTCGAAGTAGGAGCGGTTGCCCACGACGCTGAGAATCAAGGCTGCGTGACAAATAGCGCCGACCGGCTTATTGGCTTCAAAAAAGTGGCTGACGATGCGGGGCACATTGTCTTCCAGCCGGATATATTCAGGAGCCCGGCCGCCCGGAATAATCAACCCGTCGTATGCCGCAGGGTCCACTTCGGAAAAAGCGATGTGCGCGTTCAGCTGATAGCCTGGTTTTTCCGTGTACGTGTCCCAGCCTTCAAAATCATGGACGACCGTCCGTAATGTTTTCACGCTTGGGGCGGCAATTACAGCTTCATACCCTTCCTCCAATACGCGAAAATAAGGATAGTAAACTTCAAGCGACTCTGCAGCGTCTCCGGTGAGAATGAGAATTTTTTTGGACAATTCGATCACGCTCCATGAACAAATTAGGACACGTCTCTATTTTCATGGAAGAACAGAAATCTGTAAAGAGATGTAAATTGCTGATATTTGTAGAACAAGCATGATTCCGCCTATAAATTTTGTGTTGCTTTGTTCAGTTCCTCCGCCGAGCCCGCAACCTTCATCGAAGCCGATCCAACCTCATGAATGGCACTTAGCAATGATTCTATCTCTTCTTTAACTTTATCAAAGACCGTTATTCCTGTCTGCAGCGAATCCGTAATATGTCCAAACACTTCTTTGGTAGTTCCTGCTTCTGTCTGCACGGAAAACGTAAGCGATTGTACCTCACCGATTGCTTGCACAACTTGTTGCGTGAACGTTTCGGATTGCTCGATCAGATGACCAATTTCATGCAATGCCTTGTTCGTATCCTCCGACAGCTTCTTCACTTCGTTCGCTACGACACCAAAGCCGGCACCGTGCTCCCCGGCTCGTGCCGCTTCAATGGCCGCATTCAGCGAGAGCAAGTTTGTCTGCCTGGCGATCTCTTCAACCATCTTGACGATGTCTCTAATTTGTTCAGATGATTGCTTCAGCTGCACAACCATCTTCTCCATCTGCGACGAGCTTGTATTGATGTTCTGAATACCACTCTCCAGCTCATTTAGTTTTTTCTGTCCGGTGTCGGCTAGCGTCTGAGAGCCTTTAGAGACATTGACACTTTGCAAAAAAGAATCGTATACGTGATTGCTGGATGCGCTCAACTGCTTGGTCGACAAGCTGGTCTGTTCCGTCAACGAGACAAGATTCTGGCTAATGAGACCAATGCTGCTTTTTAATTGCTGTTTAATCTGATTATTTTGTTCCTCTCTATGTTGAAGATTCTTTTGTTCGTATGCTTCTAACACAAGCTGCTGCTCAAAATTCAGCAATTTCATGATGGCGTTCCCGATCTTGGCACTTTCCTGGCTGTCCGTAATATTCTCATGAATGATGCGCAGAAACCCGTTTTGCAAATTTTGAAACGCCCCCATATACCACTTCGGCTGTAAACCGATTCGCTGATGAACTTCCGCAATCCGCATTCGCTTTCGAATAAACGCTGCATCGATCATACCGTCGAACAATTCAATCATATGCTGTCGCAGCGTGCCTTTTAACCGTTCGATTGTACTGTGGTCCGTAATGATTCTTTTCAATTCATCGATCTCGATAATCGTTCCATAGAACCCATCAACAGCCGTATCAATATTGGTAACGATTAAAGGCTGAACCGCTTTTACCAGTTTCAAATCTTCTGTCGTTAAGTTAATGAGTTTCAATTGAATACTTAGTTGGGAATGACCTGTGGCATCAATGCTTACGGCTTGATCGTAATTCAATTCGCTAAGAGTTGTGTTATTCGTGCGACTAAAAAGAGAGGATAGCACATTCTTCAAAAGTAACTCACCTTTTCAACTGTGTTTTGTATTCCATTCATAATGTACTTAGATGTATTACTATAAAGCAGAAATATTAGATAAATATCGTGAAAGTATTTCACAATTATTTTTTTGAATAATCTTACATTTTCTGTAAAAAACCTAAATTGAATTCCGCTGCCCTGAGGAGTGCTATAATATTCCCGTGGGAGTTGATATGATGAATGAAGATCTGCTGAACGCATTTAGTGCTTTGCTGGATGAGAAACTTGATCAGAAGCTTGAAGAGAAGCTTAATGAGAAGTTTGAACCTATGAACCTGGGCATTCATCGGCTTGAGGAGAAAATGGGTCAGCTAGAGGGGAGATTCGATCATTTCGAGGGCGGATTTGAGCGGCTGGAGGTCAAGGTCGATCATCTCGAGAGCAGATTTGAGCAGCTCGATGTTAAGGTGGATCGAATCAAAGGTAAATTGGATCAACTTGCTTCAGAAGATCAAGCTGATGTAATGGCTGTGCTACACATCATGAATAAAAAGCTTGACGATATGAAGCACGATGTGGAGTTTACCTATGAGAAGACTTCGATGAATGAGCTTGAGATTAACAGGCTTAAACATCAATAACATAAATGCTCTTTATACTCATATGGGTATAGGGGGCATTCTTGTTTTATTGGATTATTTTATACGAATAAAAGACGTGATCTTATGACGAGAGCCCTTGCCTGGTGAACGAAACTTCATCCTATGCCCTCTCTATCTCGTAACTATACCTGCAATCAACTGCCTCAGATCCTGCACGCGCTTCGGCGTGTCTGCGGTCGAGCTGCTCAGCATATCGCATAAGGCAACAAGATCCTCGAGCTTGGATATCAGCTTCCAGTTGGTCTGGAGCGGTACTCCTTGGGCCTTATAAGCTTGAATAAAATGACGCTCAAACGCAGACCCCTCCTCCTCATACCGCAGGATGTTGCCAATATCCGCATAGCGGTTCCACGAAAAAGCGTCCTCCCAGTCCAGCACTGCAGACACCTCGCATCCGTGCGGACCTTGCTTCATCAATATATTCAAGCCGTTATAATCCGAATGGACGAGATTAGGCAATTCCGCTGCTTCCGACAATACATAGCTATGTGCTTGGCTGAAGGTCCATAACGCTTGCGCAAGCTCCTCTCCGAGCCACTGCCCGCATCCCCTCACGAAGAGGCAATGCTCGATAAAAGCAAGGAAGCGCTCCCCATCCATGCGCAGTGGATGCGCGATTCGCAGATCCCCGCCGAAAAACCCTGAACCCGGCGTCGCATAGCTGTGAATCTTGGCCAAGGTGCTGCCGGCCGAGGCTGCGGCCGAGGCGATTTCCTGCGCCGATCCGCTTTGGCGTACATCGCGCAGCAGGAAGCCCTCCTTCCACGCCAGGATCGCCCAAGGCTTGCCTGCTGCGCTGCAGCTCGTGTCCATGTACAGGAAGTCCGCGACCGATACGGTGTCCCGAACAAGCTGCGCAATGGCCAGCTCCTTACGGGCAATCTCCGCATCCCCGCGATACAGGCGCAATACGCAGGGCTGCTCAATCCCCGCCAGACGGAGCTTGAAGTTCGTATTGCTGAGCCCGACGCCGATGCGCTCCACACAGGTGACCCGCTGCCCGGCAAATGCCGGCCGTACGAGTTCATTCACCGTCTGAAGGTCAAGCTCTACGGCCTGTGCGTCCTGTGTCCGCTCCCAGTCTTCTTTTGGCATCTCTCGCTCCTCCTCATCCCTGACAAAACATAATGAGATAAAGATCTTGTCAAGGAAGTCAACAAGACCCTTATCTCATTGTAAAACGTTACGCCAGATTCCAAGCTGTATGGATTTTCGGCACGTCGGCGATTAATTGTTTGGTGTAGCGATGCTGCGGATTTAAAATAATATCTTCCGCCAGCCCTCTTTCCACGATTTTACCTTTTTCCATAATGTAGATGGAATCACTGACATAATAAGCTAAGCCCACATCGTGCGTAATGAAAATAATAGTCATATTATTCTCATCGCGCAGCTTAAGAAGCATATCCAGGATGGTTGAGCGCGAACAAGCATCCACCATGGAGGTAGGTTCGTCGGCGATAAGCACCTTCGGGTGCAGCATGAAAATACGGGCAATCATTAGCCGCTGCATCTGTCCGCCGGACAGCTCGAACGGGTATTTGTTATACAATTCCTCGAATTTGAGGTTAACGAAGGAGCACGCCTCTTTCATCTTGGCGAATTGCTCTTCCTTCGACAGCCGCAGCCCCTGCAGCTTAATGCAGTCGACCAGCAGCTTCTCGACCTTGTGGAACATATTGAACGAGGAAAAAGGATCCTGGAAAATCGCCTGAATATCTTTCCAATATTCTTTGCGGCTCTTATGGGACTTCAGCTGCCGCGGCAGGCCTTTATATTCAATCGTCCCGTCCGTTTCCTTCAATAAGCCCATCATAATTTTGGCCAGCGTCGTTTTGCCGCTGCCGCTCTCCCCGACGATCGAGATGATCTCGCCTTCGTGGAAGTCGAAGTTCACATCCTGAACCGCCGTTGTTTTATGCTTTCCGTATCCGAATATTTTCGTGATCTGTTTCCCGGTAATCAGTATCTTGTTGTTCCTCTTCATGTCTATACCACTCCTTTAACGTCCGGATATCAAAATGACATCTGTAGATACGTCCATCCACAGTTCTGCTCTCGATTTTGCCGGTTCGGCATGAATCCTTGGCAAAGGAGCAACGCTCGGCGAATCTGCAGCCGACTATCGCTTTCTTCAAGTTCGGCGGAGCGCCTGGAATCGCCGCAAGCTTATGCCCTTTCATGCCTTCTTCCGGAACGATAATGGAACCCATCAACTTCTTCGTGTACGGATGAAGCGGATCAAAAATCATTTGATGCGCCGTACCCCGCTCCACAATTTCTCCGGCATACATAACCACAATATCGTCGGTCACATGGTAGAGCAGAGGAAGCTCATGCGTAATAAACACCAGTGACTTGATGAACTTTTTGTCCAGCAAATCCTTCAGCAGCTTCACAACCGCCTTCTGGGACGTAACGTCAAGCGCGGAAGTCGGCTCATCGGCAATCAACACTTTAGGGTTCAAAATGGTGGAAATGGCAATGACCGTCCGCTGCTTCATCCCGCCGGACAGCTCGTTCGGGTACGAATTCAGCACGTTCGGCGACAGATTCAGCGTCTGAAACCGCTCCGCCGCCAGCTCCCACACCTGCTGCTTGCTCAGCTCCGGACGGTGCTCTTTCATAATATCTTCAATGAATCGGATGATTTTCATCGTCGGATTCAACGCATTCATCGCCGCTTGAGGAATATAGGCGATTTCCCGCCCGGAAACCTGCTTCCTCAGCTGTTCTTTACTCAGCTTCATGATGTCGGTGCCATCGACAACGATCGAGCCTTCCCCATAATGGAGCGGCGCGAAATAAAATCCCATTAAGCTGAGTGCCAAAGTCGACTTTCCACATCCGGACTCGCCGGCGATTCCTAACGTCTTGCCTTCTTCCAAGACAAAATCGACACCGTCCACCGCAAACACTTTCTCTTTCAACCGGGTTTTATAAAAGGTTTTTAAACCGCTTACTTCCAGTATGTTTTTGCTCATTGGCTAGCTCCTTATTTTAGGATTGAAAATCTCATCCATGCCCGTATTCATCATATACAGTGAGAACGTAATGACGGCGATGGAGAAAGCTGCCGGAATGAACGCCCACCAGGCGCCAGCGACAGGGGCCTCAAAGACCAAAGCCCAGTTCAACAGGATGCCAAGGGATATCGTGTTATACGGTCCCAATCCTAACATCGAGATGGAAGCCTCCGATAAAATCCCCGATGCCGTTTGCAGGACAAACGCCATGACCACGTAAGAAGCAATGTAAGGAAGAATTTCGAAAAAGATAATTCTCGGCGTGCTGTGCCCGGATATTTTGGCAATGTTGACATGATCGCGGTTTCTTAACGATGTCGTCTGCGCGCGCACCGCCCTGGCCGTCCAAGGCCAGCTCGTTAAGCCAATGATGAGCGCGGTCACCAAGGAGCTGCGGGAATTAATACTCACCGATACGAGAATCAAAATGATGAAGGAAGGAATGACGATGAAGATATTTGTCACACTTGTCAGCAAGTTATCCCATAAGCCGCCGATGTAGCCTGAAGCCAGTCCGATAACCAGCCCGATCACGGTTGCGCAGACGCCAGCGATCAGCCCTACCTTAATGGAGGTCTTAATCCCGTACATCAGCTCCAGAAAAATATCGCGCCCAAAGTTATCCGATCCCAGGATATAGCCATTGCCCGGCGGCTGAAAAGCGAGCGCCACCATCTCCAGCGGATCGTGCCGGTTCACCAGTGGATAAATCATGACGAGAGCGAGCATGACGATGATCGCTGCTGCTCCGATGACGAATTTAGGAGATTTCATTAAGATACGAACTGTATGTGTCATAATTAATGTTCCTCCATTTGAGCGGCCTTGATTCGCGGATCGACAACCCCGTATACGATCTCGATGATAAAATTCGCCAGCAGCACGGTTACCGCAATGAGCAGCGTGCAGCCTGAGATAAGCGGATAATCCAGCTGTCTGATGGCCGTAAACAGCCAAGTGCCGATGCCCGGGTAGCTGAATACGATCTCACAGATCAGCGATCCGCCGACCATCGTGCCGATGGATAAGGCAAGGCCGGTAATTTGCGGCAGCATCGCATTTTTGAAGACGTACTTGGCAATCTTCGAATCGCGGATGCCGAGCAGCTTGCTGTACAGCACATAATCCGAATTCAATTCATAAATGGACATTTCGCGCATCCCAATCGCCTGTCCGCCGATCGTAACCAGGACGATAGACAGAAACGGCAGCGTATGGTGGCGGATGACCGAAATGATAAAATCAAAGCTCAAATTCGGAATCATCTGATAATCGTAACCCCCGGAAGGCGGGAACAAATGCAGGTGCAGCGCAAAAATAAACAGCATAATGATCGCTAAGGTGAAGAACGGAATTGAGTTGATAAATAAAGCGACGGGAAAAATGACTTTGTCCAGCACGCCTTTCTTATAGGCCGCTACCGCGCCAAGTACGTTCCCCAAGACCCAGCCGACTAGAATGGCTGGTAGCTGCAGCGCAACCGTCCAAGGAATGGCGGAAGCCAGAATGTCGGTCACCTTTTTCGGATACAAGCCGAATGACGTGCCCAGGTTGCCTGTCAGCAAGTTTTTGACATAGATCACAAACTGCGTGCCGAGCGGCTTATCGACGCCAAACTCTTTCATGAACGTTTCGTATACCTTTTTAATCGAGTCGCTATCGGTCATCCCCTGTGTAACTTGCGTAGCAATCGTCGTCACCGGGTTGCCCTGAATGAGACGGGGCAACAGGAAATTCAGCCCCACAGCAATGATCAGTGTGAGAAAATACCAAAAAAACTTTTTGAAAAAGTACTTTGAATAGGCATTCAATTCATACGCACCCCAATCTTGCTGGTTTAGAAACTTCGTTTTTTAAAGAGGCCTATCATCGGGTTGTACGTCCAGTTCCCCAATATATAGGCCTCGCTTCAATTAGTTATGAATCTGATAGAGCGCTTTCACACCGGCTCCGTCAATTGCAATTTGCGGTGGAATGTTGCTGCCGTCGCCGTCAACCGGGAACCCTTTCCACACAGTTTCGTTCACGGTGTAGAACTTCCATGGACGGTACATTAACGGAACGGACGGAATATCGGTCAGCCACATTTTGGTCAGATCGGTATACATCTGTTTCAGTTGGGCTTCATCGGAAATGGTCGGGATTTTATCGATAATCGCGTCGGCTTTCTCATTTTTATAACGGCCCCAGTTCCAGAAGGCCATCTCGCCGATACCCGGTACACCATTCGAGTACATGATCGTTCTTGCACGGTTCCACGGTTGGCTCGGGCTTACACCGCCGGCAGGTGTGTTCATAATAATATCGAATTTGCCGGTTTGCAGGTCGTTCGTCCAGACCGGTGCTTCCGGGAATTTCGTTCTGATTTCAATCCCGATCGCTTTCGCGCTCTGCGCAACGATCTCCAGGGAGGCGTTCCAGTCGGACCAGCCGTACGGACATTCAACCTCATAAGGTCCGAGTCTTGTTCCGTTCAGCACGCGAATACCGTCAGCGCCTTTCTTCGCGCCGATTTTATCCAGCAGGTCGTTGGCGGCCTTGACGTCTGTGGTCCACTGCAGCGGCTTGATGGCGGCTTGATCGACGTACTTGGATTCCGAATCGGAATTGAGTGTCAGGGACGGCTGCATAGCTGCCGAGTAACCGCTCATCGCCAAGTCGGAAACCTTCTTATAGTCGATACTCATCGCAATCGCTTTACGAACGTCGGCGTTATCCAAACCTTTTTTGGTCATATTGAAGAAAATCGACGGCATGGAGCCTGGAAGGTAATAAGGCGCGTCCTTCAGATAAGTCTTAATCGGCGCTCCGCCCTTCCACATGTTCCATACTTGCGGCGTAAACTGCTGCGACATGTCGACCTGACCGTTCTTGAAGGCAAGGTCGCCTGCAGCATTATCTTTGTAGATGATATGAGCGATATACTTCGGAGCAGGCAGCTTGCCGAATAACGATTTACCCCAGTAGTTATCGTCGCGTTGAACAACAATTTTTTGATCGTTATAGAAATACATTTTGTAAGGGCCGGTACCGATCGGATCAGGGTTAATCTCCTTACGCAATGTAGCCAAGTCATTGTTAGACTTCTTCTCAAGCTCCTCCCAGATGTGTTTCGGGAGCATCGGAATAATCTCGATACTTTCGAGCACGGTGAGCTTGTTCGGATTTTTCGGGTTTAGTTTGATATTGACAGCGTTGGTGCCATCTGCAACGACATCGTCGATGTAGGTCCAGTAGCTTTTCCAGTTAATGTCATACTTCTGGCCCAGCTTGTACGTATATACGACATCGTCTGCCGTAAACGGCTTGCCATCGCTCCATTTGGCATCTTTGTTCAGTTCAATGCGGAGGGTCATATCGTCAGTCCACGAATACTTGGTGCCGAGCAGCGGTTCCATTTTTCCATCGAGTTGGTTGATCATAAACAGTGTTTCATAAATCAGCTCGCGCGAGTCTCCATAGTTGATCGGGAACCCTGGGTTACCGCTGATCAAGTTGAAGTTCGTCGGAGCCCCCCACTGCAAACCGTTGATATACATGGTTTCGTTCCGTGGTGTTTCTTTGGCGTCTGTCGTTTTGGCTTCTTGTGTTGCTGCCGGCGTTGCTAAGGCTGTGGCCGGTTGCGCTGAATCTTTCGGTGGTGGACTAGACTGTGTGACAGAAGGCGGTGGTGTGGACTCGCAGCCTGCGAAAAACACGGCAGCAGCGGCAAGCGTTAAGATCGGATGAACGACTTTCTGTAATTTCATCGATACCCCTCCATTCATATGTATCCAAGGGAAGCTTTAGCGCTTCCATATGTATATGAGAGAACGGTACGATGTACCGTGCCTCTTATAACCGCTTTTCCAGTCCTCCACATCAGCTGTCATATATTAACAATGCCTCACTCCTTCTATCATAGAATAAATTGGAAATGAAAGCGTTCCCATTTTTTCGGAAAATATCTTGAATTTTCGGTGTTACGATATGCCAGGAGGTGGCCCTTAGCGGGTGAATGGGGGCGCAGACGCGGGCGGGCTACGCGAACCAAACACCTTGGCAGGAACGGCTCTCTCGGCGCAGTGAAAAAACTTAACTACAGAGGGCAGCGGCGCGGGTTAGAGTGCTATAGTTCGATTTTGCCGAACTACAAGGCGGTTTTTCGCTTCCCTACTTCGGAATGCGCTCTGTAAGTGGGTAATCGGAGTACAGCCCTACTTACATGCTTGAACACTCCTGCAAGTGGACAAAGTCGGACTGCAGCTGGCGCAAGGTGGATGTGGGAGCGACGTCGAGCTAAAGCGAGGTCGGGACAGGATGCGAAGCGATTTCGAGCTACGGTGAAGGCGTGCAAGAGGCGGTAGAGTACACAGCTGCTCCTGTGAAGGTATGCGGGAAACGCAGCGATACAGCGCATATCTGCGTAGCCCTGCAGCAAGCTAGGCTGAATTGTGATCGATGCAACGTTAGCCTAGCATCACGACTCGGTGGCTGCATCGCGCCAGCAGCAAAAAGCCCCCAATTCACTAAAATAGCGAATTGGAGGCATCAGCAAACCGCCCCGTCTTAGATTGACGAAGCTCGCCTAAGCGTTTACCCCTAGTTTGGCAAGGTTGTTGAAACTGATTTCGAGGCTATCGAACGGATTGCGCTCATAACAGTCATCTTGCTCGACAGCAGCCCACTCCACACCGATCTCCTGGCACGCTTGAATAATGCCTGCGAAATTCATGTTGCCTTCCCCAATTTCCGCAAAACGCTGTTTTCGCTCCGGCATCACGATCATGTCCTTGAAATGAACAACCTTCATACGTCCGTCCATTTTGCGAATCCACTCGATGGGATCTGCTCCGCCAGCCTGTACCCAATAGACATCCATTTCAAAATCGACGGCATCCGGATCAGACATCTCCATTAAAATCTCCATGCCTGTCTTCCCATTATATTTAGCAAATTCAAAATCATGGTTGTGATAGATGAATTGCAGGCCGGCGCTTTTCAGCTGTCTACCGAATTCCGTGGCTTGTTTGGCAAAAGCAGCATAGCCTGCGCTATTCTCACGATACTGCTGCGGGAGCCCCCCTAATCCGACATACTTGCAATTCCACGCCTGATGCTTCTGGATCACGCCATCCATGTCGTTCAGCAGCTCGTCATACCCAATGTGTGTCGCACAGATCGTCAAGTCTTCCTGGTCTGCAAGCGCTTTAAATTCTGTATAGCCGATTGGCCCCAAACCTGATGCTTGTACGGCCTTGTACCCCATTTGTTTCACTTTTTTCAAGCTCTCACTAATGTCCTCGGGTGTTTTCAAGAAAGTGCGAAGCGTATACAATTGCGCGGCAATCCTCATTCCTCTCACTCCAATCGTCGAATTTGAATCACTTCCCTATCTATCTTAGCCTATAGTTCGTAACCAGGGTAGTCCCCAAATTCGCTTCCCTTAAGGTTGCTTGGCGGCAATCAGCTCCGGTACCGTGACCAAGGTATATCCTTTTTGTTTCAAATAGGCAATAATCTGCGGCAAAGCTTCTACCGTATTGTTTAAATTCCCCTTTTTCCCACCGGCAAAATGCTGCAAAATAATCGAGCCAGGGCGAACCTCTTTTTTGACATTGGTTAAAATTTGGGCGACGCTTTTTCCATCCCAATCCAGCGTATCGACGGACCAGCCGATCAGCTCATGGCCTGATTCGGCCGCTTCTAAGGCCAGTTGCGGAGAGACCGCACCATAAGGTGCCCGAAAAAGTGTCGGAACCGCGCCTGTAAGTTGTTTGATCTCATCGTCTGTTGACATAATTTCACTCTGAATTTTATCCGTCGCTGCTTTGGCCAAATCAGGATGATCCCAGGAATGGTTGCCGACGACGTGTCCTTCTTCCACGATCCTCTTCATCATCTGCGGATGCTGCTTCGCTTGCTGCCCGACGACGAAGAAGGTGCCTTTTACATCTTCCTTTTTGAGAATGTCCAAAATGCGAGGTGTATACTTATCATCAGGTCCGTCATCAAACGTTAATGCTGCCATGGGATGATCCGTTTTCACGTTATTAATGACTTTTACGGTCGATTGAACCTGGTCATTCATTGAATTGCGGTTATCCGCCGCGGGTTGCGGAGCCGAGCTTAATTGAACGGTGGCTGGTTGGCTGACGGCAGCACTCAGCACGGGAACAGGATGGCTGACTGCCGGTTCCCCATGGCTGCATCCCACGATGCCTATACAAGCCATCAGGATGCACGCTTTAAGCGGCTTCACGGCTTGCAGCGCCATGGGGGAACGAACCGCCTTCCACACCATCATTACTTTCACTGATTTCATACGGGAACTCATACTGACACAACTTCTTTCTCAACTTCGTATTGTTTTGGAGGGCGCGGATGCGGCTTGCAGCTTGTAAAAGCCGTATGCCAGCACCGGCAGGCAAATCGCACCCCATCCCCACCACGGTGCTGGGGCAGAGCTCTTCCCGCTGCTTGATGGCGGCGACTCCACATGCGTGACCCGCTTCAAAGAAACGATCGGAATTTGCGTCAGCAGCGCTCCGTTCTTAAGAACCTGATAAGCACCGATCACCTCTCCGGCTTCAATCGTTTTCAGTCCGCTATGCAGAACACTATAAACAGGCTTATATGTATATTCAGCATTATCTTCTTTCATACGGGTCAACACCATCGACTGGCCAAGAACACCCTCAACCCGCTCACCATAAAAAGTCGTTCCGCCTACAACCTCTCCCTTCTGCAATGTCATCTGAACATCGAGGCGGTTTAATCCATATTTTCCGATCGCTTCCACATCATGGTATTCATCTGCCTTTGAAGATTTCATGACAACCGAAATAACCGTCTTATTGTCTTGTTTCATATATTCAATCAACGTGTTATGTGCTTGATCCGTAAAGCCCGTTTTACCACCTGTAGCCAGCGGATTCTCAAAAATTAGACTGCGATCCCGGATGACCACTTGCCGCTGATCGGTCTTCACCTCGGTCTTCTCCATGCCCATCGCTGCCATCACGTCCGGATACTTCATCGCTTCCTTCGCCAAAAGCGCCAAGTCGCCGGCCGTCGTCACATGCTGGGGATCGTGCAGCCCATTCGGCGTCACAAAATGCGTATGCGTCATGCCAATGGAAGCGGCGCGCTTATTCATCAAGTCGGCAAAAGAGGCCTCATCGCCTCCGATATGCTCAGCGATCATCATTGCCACATCATTGGCCGAGATGACCAGCAGCGCCTTTAAGGCCTCTTCCTTTTGCATCCGTTCGCCAACTTTTAAATTGAACACAAAATTGCTGGCCTCTTGCAGCGTCGCCTTCTTACTCGCGGTCATCCATTCGCCGTTGGCCATATGCTCCTCCAGCAAAATAGCTGTCATCAGCTTCGTTAAGCTGGCAGGGTAAGCTTGTTCGTCTTTATCTTTCTGATAAAGAATAGTCCCGGTTGAACTGTCTATAACAACACCTGTACCACTAGCAATGGACGGTGGTAGATTCTCTCCATACGCGACTCCGGCTTGTCCTAATACTGCTGCGAGCATAGCGATAATCATGATCACTTTTTTCGACATTGCTGATCCTCCTGCGCAGAAAAAATGAAAAGAACCCACGACTAGAGGGTTCTCCACGCCATATTGATTATAAACTCCATTCATTAACGCTAGATTAAAATGGGATAAAACCATAGAATGAGAGTATAAGGGAGGTATGCCGCCATGCTTCATCTCATTATTGGGATTTTAGCTGCTCTGCTGCTTTGGAAAATTTTAAAGGTAACTTTTAAACTGTTCATTTGGCTGGTGCCGATTGGCCTTATATGCTTTTTTCTATTTCCGCACTTGTTTTGGTTTGTCGGCGGATTCGGCTTCTTGGCGCTCGGCTTGCTGGGGACATTGCTAGTCATCGGCATTGCGGGGCTGATTTTTTCGCTTGATGGCGACTGAGAAGGAGGGCGTACAGTCCGTGATCTGCGCATGAGGGCGTACTATCCGCAATGGGGGGCTTGTGAATAGCGGAAGTGTACTGCCGCTATTCGGCCTTTTTTAGGGCTCGTGCAGCATGATAACGGACCTGCGGTTCCCTTTTTGCGCGAACGCCGCTTGGTGCTTACAAAAGGCACAATCGCTGAAGTGGCTGTTAACACGCCTCTGCGCTCGCCTGCAAAGCGGCTTTTCCGCTCTGCAGCACCCAGCGTGCCCCCTTGCTCACCCGCAAAGCGGTTTTTCCGCTCTGCAGTGCCTAGCGAGACTCCCCACTCACCCGCAAAGCGGCTTTTTCGCTCTACAGCGCCTAGCGAGACTCCCCGCTCACCCGCAAAGCGGCTTTTCCGCTTTGCAGCCCCTACGTGCCTCCCGCACCGCAGCACCCCACAAACACATACACAAACAACAAACACGGCCGCTAATCATCACGATTAACAGCCGTGTTCGCCTACACACACAAGAGCTACGCTCAATCAATATCGAGCAGCTCCAAAATAACCCCTAAATCCGCTGTGCTTTCCACATAGGCATATTTATCGCCATGCTGAATCAGCGGATATCCAAATTCCTCCAGCTTGGTCGCTGTTTCAAGCATTCTATTTTTTGCTTTAAAGGCAATATGATGGACGCCGGGACCCTTGGTGTCCAGGAAATCTTTCCAGGTCGTCGGATCCTCCGTAGGTTCAATGAACTCCAGCACGAGATTTTCCATCCGGAAGAAGGAGAGCCTTACCCTTCCCTGCGTAGGCTGCCCCAAATAAGTCACCGTATCGCTGCCATCTTCGTTCGCCAAAATAATAGCAGGAACAGGAACGCCCAGCAGCTCGGCAAAACGACGGGTCGCTTTCTCCACATCGCGCACGAGAATAGCTACCTGACAAATAAAGGTCGTACCAAGAATGGTATTTTCCATATTTCTTCTCCTCTGCTCAGTAAATGACCGACCTATTCCTTCAATTTATAGCTGACAAAAGCCAACTTCCTGCTGTCCGGCGACCAGGAATTGACGTTGAGGGTTCCCTGTCCGCCGAACAGCTGAACCAACGTCCGGAATTCGCCGCCGGCGCTCGGCATGAGGCGAATCTCCACCTGCTTGTTAGGCGGGTGGTCGCCGGGAGCGACATCGCTTTTGCGATAAGTCACATAAGCAATCTGTTCGCCATCCGGAGACACATGCGGGAACCAATTGTTGCTCTCGTCGAACGTCATTTGCACCTGTTCAGTGCCGTCGGCATTCATACGCCATACCTGCATCAGGCCGGTTCGTACCGAGTTGAACCAAATCTGCTTGCCATCCGGTGAATATTCGGGGCCATCATTCAATCCAGCAGTATGTGTAAGCTGGGTTTCAACACCACCAATGACAGGGATGGTAAAAATGTCATATTCGCCATTCCGCTCCGCACAGTAAGCCAGCGTAGCTCCGTCCGGTGACCAGCCGTGCAAATAGCTGGGAGCCATCGCCGTGATGAGGACTGGAGCGCCGCCTTGCAGCGGGAACGTATAAATCCGCGACTGTCCGTCTTCAGCAGTATGATGGCTTACGGCGATGTGCGCGTTGTCAGGCGACAGCACATGGTCGTTATTGCATTGAACGGCATAGCCGGACTCAATAACAGCACTTTCGCGCGTAGCCATATGAAAAGCGTACAACTGACCCAAGCTGTTATAAATCAGGCGCTCGCCATCCTGTGTCCAATTCGGCGCCTCGATCAGCTTATCGAATTCAGCCAACACCGTGCGTTCGCCGCTTTGAATATCGATCGTCTCCAGATAGCTGATCACATTTCTGCCTTCGATCTTACGGGACTCTTTTAAAGTTTGCATGCGTGACTCTCCCTCATTTGAATTGTTCCTGCGCTAAGCAGCCTGGCTACCCAGCCAAGCCGTCAGCCTGCCAGCCCTACCGCTTGCCGAATATCCAGCAAATCGCGCTCGATCTCCAGATATTCGTCGGCGCCGCCCCGGAACTCCATCGACCAGCATCCTTGATAACCGCAATTTTGGAATAATTTCACTTTTTCCAAAAGCTCGCTCCCCTTGAAGTCGACGAATGCCCGGTCAAACTGGACATGAATCGTGAAGGGCGCTACGATCTCATCGCCAACAGCTTTGTCCGTGAGCCAGCGATTAACGTTGAGCACGACGCCAAAACCCGGCGCGGAAATTTCCTCCGCCAGCCGCTTCAAGTTGCCCGGGCTTTGCGCTGGCGCCTGATGCGTCTGCGGGCCCACCCGAAAACCGTAATCAGCAGCGACCTGCGCATATTCCCGGTACCGTTTGATGCAAAACTCAACCTGCTCCTCGGTCATATCGACCGTCTTGCCCCCGAGATCGATCCGCAGCGTCTGCACGCCCCACTGGCGGGCGATGTCCAGGTACAGGAGCGCCTTTTGATGGTTGCGCTCGCGCACATCCGGATCGTCATGCCAGACATCGGCGCCATCCACGGCAAGGTTGGCCACCGTCAAGCCTTCTTCACGCAGCGTATGCCGGATGCTCTGAATGTATGCGGCTTCCGTCGAAAGCAGCATGCCGTTCCAAATATCGGCGTGCCTAAGCCGGTAGCGGTATTTGATGCTCTCCAAGTAGCCAAACAAGCTCATTTTTTCCGAATGAAACAGACCATGAAAGGACCACGAGCCGATAGAAAAGTGTGACATGCGTACGCGCCTCCTGAAAATCGATTGAAATGTTTACCAACCTTCACTGTGCGGAGTGTCCGGGCAGCTTCATTAAATCGCCATCGGTTCGCCTTTGAAGTTCATGAAGAAGACGTCTGACGCGATGTCTTTTTTCAGCTCCAGTACTTCGAGGATATGATTGGCATTTTCAACCGGATCGCCGGGTGCCTTCTCCCCGCCCATGTCCGTCTTGATCCATCCCGGGTGAATGGCATAGGAACGGATGCCTCTGCCTTTTAGATACTTTTGAATCTGCTTGGAGAACATGTTCATCGCCGTCTTGGAGATCGCATACGGATAATCCCCGCCATGAGCGTTAGTGATGCTGCCCGCTTCCGACGAGATGTTAAGAATCGCCCGCGCCCCCTCACTCCCGCTCGGCATCAAGGGAAGCAAATGCTTGACAACCATCATCGGTCCGAACAAATTAATCTCGAACGTCCGCACGATATCGTCCAGCGGCAATTCTTCAATCGTGACACCTCGGGCAAGCAGAATACCGGCGTTATTAATGACCGCATCTACTATGATTTGCTCATCCTGCAGCTTTTGCGCTAAACGGCTGATCTGCTCTTCTTGCGTCACATCGAGCTCGACCGCCACAACTTGACCTGGATACACTTCGCCAAGTTCCAGTAATTTCCTCTCACTCTGCGGGGAACGCATGCCGGCAATCACCTTGTGCCCTCTTTGCACAGCAGCTCGAGTCAGCTCGTAGCCCAACCCCCGGTTCGCGCCGGTAATGACAATATTCATCTTCGCTCCTCCTCCTTGAATACCCTGAATCTGACACCATTAACTGAATAGGCGGTCATTCGCATACTCCGTGTTCCAATGATCCGTAGAAGCCCACAAATCGGGGAATCCCGGCATCAAATGGTCTTTAATCACTTCATCGTTAATATCGTCGAAGCCGAGCCCAGGCTTATCCGTCACACGGATGAAACCATTCTGAATCACCTGTCCGCCATAGCCCGTAATGATATCGCTCCACCATGGAACATCGGGAGCGTTGAACTCGGTCGCGATGAAGTTTTCCGTAGCCACACCCATGTGTGCCGTCGCCAAAGCTGCAACAGGCGTCTCGCACATATGCATCGCCATCGCGACATGGTAGCGCTGCGCCAGATCGCCGATCTTCTTGCATTCATACATCCCCGAAGAACAAATGTCAGGGTGAATAATCGCCACGGCCCTGTTCATGATCAGCTCTTCAAAGCTTTCCAGCGTCGATAAATCCTCGCCGGTCGCGAGCGGCGTTGTCGTCATTTGGCTGAGCCGCTTATACCCCTCCGTGTAATTGCAAGGCAGCATGTCTTCCGCCCATAGCAGATTATATTTCTCCAACCGGCGCAGCAGACGTGCAGCGTCCTCCACATTCAAATAGCCCAAATGATCAATGGCCAAAGGCATCTTATAGCCGAGAATTTCACGCATATGCGCGACCTCCTCTTCGTACCTGTCGAGACCGCGTTCCGTCATGCGGAACATCCAATAAGGAGACTGCGTGTTGACGAGGTCATAAGCCCGGTTGCGCGCCTGAAATTCCGGTCCATAGGACGTGTGTCGGCGATTTTTTATGAAATCAAAATTATAGTGCGCAGCCTTCAGCAATTTCTCCACTTCGCCAGCGGGGGCGGAAATCAGCTCTTCGTCCGGATACATCGCCTGCAGACTCTCGACGCCCAGCACCGCTTTGACCATGGTGAAACCGAAGGCATCGGCAACCTCTTTAAGCCGCCTGCCCATAGAATAACCGTCGCCTCCAAGCCCGGGCGTATTGACGCCAAGGTCGCCGTACACACGAACCTCGTCGCGGAATTTCCCGCCCAGCATCTGGCACACGGGCACCCCATAGGCTTTGCCGGCGAGATCCCACAGCGCCATTTCGATTCCAGCCACGCCCCCGGCTTGCCTACCCATCCCCATGAACGGTTTCATGCGTCGAAACAGCTTATCAACATTACACGGATTTTCCCCTAAAATGCGCCCCTTCAACATCGCTGCATACGTACGGCTGCCAAAATCACGAAGCTCCCCAATTCCTGTAATTCCCTGGTTCGTATAAATTTTGACAAGCGTGCAATGCATCGGAGCTCCGGCTAAATCGACAAACCGCATATCGGTAATTTTCAGCTCAGACGGCCTTGAATACGTGTTGACATGGTCTAAAGTCGATTCGTACTGATCGGACATCTTCCTCAGCCTCCTGTCGCTCCCCTGCCTGCGCCGATGTCTCACTCTTTGACACTGCCCATTACCAGGCCGGTGGTGAAATACTTTTGCAGGTACGGATAAATACATAGAATCGGAATCATTGCCAAAAACATTTGCGCTGCACCTGTCGTTCTCGCACTAACCATCGACAAATATTTAGACAGATTGCCGCTGAGATCGGTGTTGTTGCGAATGAATTCCTCCGGATTCACGACCACTGTCTGCAAATACGTTTGCAGTGGATAGTTTTGAATTTTGTTCATATAAATCATGCCATCAAACCAGCTGTTCCAATGATCCACAAACGAAAACAGCGTGACCGTCGCGAGCGTCGGAATCGAGACAGGCAAAACGACCCGGATCAGCGTCTGCACATGGCTGGCGCCATCGATATATGCCGCCTCCAGCAGTTCTTTCGGCAAGCTGCGCATGTAGTTCATGACGACCAGCATGCTGAACACAGGCAGCGCACCTGGCAGCACCAACGCCCAGATCGAATTCATCAGCCCCGTGCTTTTTACTACCATATAAGTAGGAATTAGACCGGCATTGAACAGGATGGTTACGACAAAAAACCATGAGAACAGACTCCTTGCCCGGAAATCCTCTTTGGTTTTGGAAAGTGGATAAGCGGTCAGGATGATCAGCAGTAAATTGATCGGCACGCCGAGCGCCGTACGCTTGACGGAAACCAGGAGCGACATGAAAAATTTCGACGTATTCGTAATAAATTGATAGGAGATGGTCGTAAAACCGACGGGAAAGAAAGTCACCTCTCCGGCAGCGACCGCCACTTTGTCGGAGAAAGAAACCGCCAGCAGGTTGATAAATGGCGCGATGCATAGAAGCGCAACCATCAGCAGGAAAATGATGTTGCATACAAGGAAGATTTTGCGTGAGGCGGAAACCTTAATTCCCATGGATTTGCTCTCCCTTCTCTTAGAAGACCCGATATCCGGTGAGTTTGTCAGCCAAGTAATAAGAGACCACGATGAAAATCAAAGATACTGCTGACTTGAACAAGCCTGCGGCCGTAGAAAGCGCGTACTGCGCCTGCTCAATGCCCAGCCGGAACACGAATGTATCCAGAATATCGCCAGTAGAGTAAACGACCGGACTGTACATGTTATAGATTTGGTCAAAACCGCCGTTGAGAATATTGGCCAGACCCAGCACCGTCATGAGCACGACCATGGAGGAGATTCCCGGGAGCGTAATGTGGCGGGTCTGCTGCCAACGATTCGCGCCGTCAATGACGGCGGCTTCGTAGAGCGCGGGGTCGATGCCCGTCAGTGCGGCCAAGTAAATGACCGAGCCGAAACCGAACGTTTTCCAAATATCAGTCAACACCATCGTCGCCGGGAACACATGGGGATCACCCAGGAAAAACACGGGTTCGATGCCGAACTTGCCGAGAATAATGTTGACAAATCCTTCGTTAGGCGACAATAGATTAATCAAAATACCTGACAAAATGACCCACGACAGGAAGTGCGGCAGATAGACCAACGTCTGGAAAATACGTTTGGTGAGGATATGCCTGACCTCGTTGAGCAGCAGGGCAAACACGACGGGAACGACAATGCCTGCGATCATTTTGCACAGGGCGATAAAGACCGTATTGCGAATGACCAGCCCGATATTGGGCATCGAAAACAACGTGCTGAAATTGTGAAAGCCGACCCATTGCTGCGGTCCGAATAACCCTTTGGCCGGAATAAACTTCTGGAAGGCAATGATCACGCCGGCCATGGAGCCGTAGCTGAAAATCGCGACCAGAACGACAGCGGGGAGCAGCATCACATACAAGGGCAGCTCTCGAAGGAGCTTATCTTTCCGCTTCAGGCTTGCAAACATGAATTCGCCACCGCCTTCTATGCTACGATTTGGGAGGTAGGGCTGATTCCGCAGCCCTGAATTTGTACGCGAAACGAAGCGTTATTTCGCCGGATACATCTTATCCATCTCGTCAAGCGTCTGCTGACCGCCGGCTTTTAGCCACTGCTGCACATAGGTGTCAAAATAATCGACGGGCTTGGCACCCCGAATAATATCAGTGAAGGTCGTAATGGTAAGCGTATCCAGGGAGGCTACGTTCGTCAGCCATACGTCAGGCCTTTGAATACCGAGGATACTTTGGACAATCGCTTTGTCAGGGATGTACTTGTTCAAGACGATCGGCAGCGAACCCGACTTCGACATCTGACCCCACGTACCGAAAGCGTTATCATCCTTGGCCAGACTTCCGTTGTCAAAGCCGACGATATAATCGTATAAAGGCTTTGCAGCAGGAGGCAGACCGTCCGCAGACCCTTTATCCAGTGCTTTCAGCAAATCTGCGGCATAAACTTCGCCCGGCTGGTCGATATAGATCGGGGACAGCCTGTATTGCTCGTTCGCCCAATATTTATCGTAGTCGTCCTTCGTCGAATAATTCACCGTCTGATCGTACAGATTCAGCATCTTGATGACGGCTTCGGGATTTTTGTAACCTTTGCGGACCATCGTCATCTGGCCGACCGCATTGCTCTCGATGCCAATCTTGTAATCGTAACCGGATTCCGTTGGGATCGGGTAAGGACGAACGATGACGCCGTCTTTTTTATAAACGTTATTGTACGGATACCACGTTCCCCAGTTGCTGCCGAACGCCATCCCGATTTTACCGCTCGTAATATCTTCAACCAGTGCAGATTCATTTTTGGACGTAAAATCTTTATTAATTAATCCCTGCTTATACATATCGGCAAGCACGGAAAGCGCAGCTTTCATGTTCGGCTGAATCCAGGCAAATGTCATTTTGCCGTTCGCATCGCGGTAGAACATGCTTTCGTCACGTCCGGGAACGCCGAACGCAGAAACAAGGCCGAGAATGCTGGCATGGTTTTGCCGGATCAGATCCTTGTTCAAGGCAAGGCCGTACGTGTCACCGTTAATGCCATTGCCGTCCGGATCGCCGGTCGCGAATTTCTTTGCCAGCTCGACCAGCTCTTCGATTGTCTTCGGCGGCTGGGAGTTCGTGCGCTTGAGCCAATCCTCGCGAATCCAGAGGAACGGCGCCTCGTGGAAGTTATCGTTCATGCGCGGAATGGCATACAGCTTGCCGTCGATTGTCGCGCCTTTGAACGAATCGGCGAACCTTTTTTGATATTCCTTGATCGAATCCGTTGCGTATTTGTTATAAACATCCGTGAGGTCCTCAAGCTGACCATTCTGCGCCAATTGCAAAAACACATTCGTATCCTGCGTTTTGAACACGTCCGGCAAATCGCCTGAAGCAATGACCGCGTTCAGCTTGTTCTTGTAAGCGTCAGTGCTGCTGTCAGCCGTAAAGGCGACTTGCAGATCGATGTTGAGCTTGTCTTTGAACAAACGGCTCCAACGATTGTCTTCCCATGTCTCCTTGTCGAGAAGCTTCGAAGCTGCGGCCGTTTGCACCGCCCATGTCATCGTGACCGGTTTCTCATACTTGCCGGCAGGGTCAATAGTTACCGAACGATTGTTGGTGGCGCTGCCTGCTTGTTCCTTGCCCGAACTCACATCGGTTCCCGTGGAAGCAGATTCACAAGCTGAAATGGTTACAACCATGCATAGGGCCACCAAAGCGTGCGGTAGAACTCTTCTGACTTTCAGCTGTTTCACGTTCATTCCTCCTGAATGTTCGAATGTAAACGCGTGTTTATTTTTAGCTAAAATATTCCTTGGATCAACCGTCGGCCAACACAAATAAACGCGCGTTCATTTTTGAAAACACGTACAAAATCTTTCTTTTACGGACTATCCACAGCTAACAAAATGAGCTCAAACAATCTCAATCCTTGACTCGTACCCCTTGAATGTTCAACCATTTCAAGACTTTATTTTGTAAACACGTGTCTATGGACTCATCATACACAACGTATAAAAGCGCTGTCAATCATTTATTTCTAAGCATTTCCAAAAGAATTTTTCTTCAGAATCAAATTACAGTTGTATAAACACGTGTTTATGTTATAATTGCACAAAACAAAATAACATCTTAGCACCATCTATTCAAAGGAGTGGGCAAGCATGAATCCAACCCATACAGGTTTCTTCCCCATCTTTGACGGACAGACATTGGCGGGCTGGCATGCCATTCCCCGCTTGCCTGTATCGCGCGCCCCTGGAGGGCCTGGGCCGGACCAGCAAGCTGATACCTATTGGCGCGCTTCGCAAACAACGGGGTCATGGACCATTGAAGACGGTGCCCTGACAGGGCGGCAGGATCCGCCAGGATGCGGCTATGGCGGTTATCTGCTTAGCGATGGCGTCTACGGCGACTTCGAGCTGATGTTCGAGGCGCGTCCCGACTGGCCAGCGGATACGGGCATTCTCGTAAGGGCCAGCGCACTCGGCTCGCAAGGGTACCAGATCCTGCTCGATCACCGCCGTTCGGGAAATATTGGCGGCATTTATGGCAACGGCATCGGCGGGTTCCACGGCATCAATTTCACTCTCGATGCGAAGTACGATGGGCAAGGTCGTCCAATCGGCCTGCGTCTGGAGGACCCTTCGACAACGATTGAGCCGATGACGCCCGACAAAACGGCCCTGCTCGACTATGCCGCATCCGGTGAGCAGTTTTTGTCGATTTGGCGTTGGAACGACTGGAATGAATTTCGGATTCGTGTCGAAGGGAATCTGCCAAGGATCACCGTTCATATCAACGGGCTTCTCATGTCAGATATCGATACGGCAGTTATGACTCATCCTTGGTACCGCCCGGAAGAAGTGCTCCAGCTGCTGGGACCGAAGGGTCATATCGCCTTCGAAGTCCATGACAACGATCCCGGTATGGGCGATGCGCGCTGGGGAGCGAATGCGGCCTGCAGGTGGAGAAACATCCGGATTCGGGAGCTGTAAACAAACGGGCCGTCCGGCGGCAGCTGCTTCCTGCCATCGGACGGCCCGAATCTATAATCTTCTGCATGAGTCTCTAACGACCAGACTGCAATCTATCGAAATCTCTTTAATATCCGGCGTGTTCTGCTCGATTTTGGCAATCAGATACGTGGTCATGCGCTTCAGCATGTCGCCGAAGTCGACACGGATCGTCGTCAACGCCGGATGATGCTTGGCGCTCATCGCATGATCATCGAAGCCGATAACGGATATATCGTCGGGAACACGCAGCCCATGCTCTTTAAACGCGCGAATGGCGCCGAAAGCAACGCTGTCGTTGGCGGCGATGATCGCGCTCGGCAGCTCCATCTTTTTGTGCAGCAGCGTCTGAATGGCCTCATACCCGCTAGTTTCATTAAAATCGCCATCAAGCACCCAATCCGGATTCACTTGCAAACCGCACATGCCCATCGCAGTCTTGAAGCCCTCATACTTGGTCACGCCCGAGAGCCGGTTCATGTCACCGTTAATGATGCCAATTTGCGAATGGCCGAGACCGGCCAAATACGCCACAGCCTGTTTCATGCCCGAATCATTGTTGAATTTGGACACGACCCGGTTCGGCTCCGGATGATCCGACAGCTCCTGATCCACAATCCCGATGACAAAACCTTCCTCGACCAGCTCTTCAATAAACGGTTCACGGTTTGCTGCGCCGATGAAGATCCCGCCGTCAATTCGGCGTTGAAAGAAAATCTCCCGCACATTCTGAATCACTTCCGTATCTTTGGCATTGCGGATAATGTGAGTCAGGACGTAATAACCGTGTGCGGACGCATGCTCAATAACGCTGACGATCAGCATATTGGTCAAAATATCGCCGGATACTGTCCCTTGGTTAATTAAAAACAGCCCGATCGTGCGAGCCCGCTTCCCCGCCAGAACTTGTGCGGATACGTTGGGGAAATAATTATACTCCTGAATGACCTTCAGAACTTTGTCACGCGTTTCGGCAGGTACATTGGAATAATTGTTGATGACCCTGCTTACCGTGCTTCTGGATACCCCGGCAAGCCGAGCAATCTCCGTACTGTTGATCTCCGATTTTTTCATGTTGCTCATCCTCTTTCATAAACGCGTGTTTACGAAAACATCATACACATGCCTAGAAAACGTTGTCAACATTTTTTATCAACGTGATGAAAATTTGTGCATATCGACGCTGCCCCCCTTGCATGAACGCGCGTTTATGATATACTTAACGCAATTCAATCATACATGCACACCATTATCCGATTGCAAAGGATGGGATTGTCATGCGCCTTGGCGGCCAAGTATTTTTGCAAGAGAAAAATCCCGAGAACTGGGCGCAAGCCCTGAAGGAAGCAGGCTTTCGGGCGACAACTTGCCCGATTAACGGCGAGTCGGATCTGCACGAGCTTGATGAATATGTCGCGATGGCTCAGCAGCATGACATCGTGATTGCTGAAGTCGGCGCTTGGAGCAATCCGATCAGCCGGGATGAGGATACAAGACGTAAGGCTATCGCTTACTGTATCCAACGATTGGAATTGGCCGAGCGGATCGGCGCGCAGTGCTGCGTCAACATCGCCGGGTCACGGGGGGAACAATGGGACGGGCCTGATCCCGACAATTTTAGCGATGATACATTTGAGCTGATTGTGGAGACGACCCGCACCATTATTGATGCGGTTAACCCGGAGCGCACTGTTTTTGCGTTGGAAATGATGCCCTGGGTTTATCCCGACTCCGCAGACACCTACCTTGCCCTCGTGACCGCCATTGACCGCAAAGGCTTCGGCGTGCATTTTGATCCGGTCAATATCATCAGCAGCCCCCGTGTCTATTACCGCAATGGTGACATCATACGTGACTTTTTCGCCAAGCTCGGGCCGTACATCCGCAACTGCCATGCCAAAGATATGGCGCTGCGCGGTCAGTTAACCGTTCACTTGGATGAAGTTCTGCCTGGCAAGGGGATTCTGGATTACCGTACCTTCCTCACTGAGCTGAGCAAGCTTAACTCTGACACTGCACTGATTATCGAACATTTGAAAACGAATGAAGAGTATCGCGAAGCTGCTGCCTATATTAGAGGCGTCGCTTCGGAGCTGAATATTTCCTTGTAGCTGAATTTCTTTTTAATCCTGACATTCGCATATAACGGAGGGTTGTTTGATGACAAAGGAATCGTCCTTATTGGAGGCGTTACTGCGGGAAGAAGAGGAACTACAGTTTGCTTCCTTCACGAATGAAACTGCGCTGGACATCGGGATGGCGCTCATTCAGCGCGCACAGTCGGCTGGGCATGCGGTCACGATCGATATTCGGCGAGGCGGGCAGCAGCTCTTTCATTACGCTTGCAGCGGCACGTCCGCTGACAACGATGATTGGGCAGCGCGGAAAGCGCGCGTCGTTGAGCGGTTCCAGCGCAGCTCCTATTATTTGCAAGTCGAGCTGCAAGCGGCAGGCCGGACGATCGCCGAGCGGTATTTGCTCGACCCGACTCAATATGCGGCGTATAACGGCGCATTTCCGATCCGGGTGCGCGGTGCCGGCGTCATCGGAACCATTGCGGTTTCCGGATTAGCCGGAGACCTGGATCATCAGCTGATCACAGCGGTGCTGCGGGATCAGTTGGATACCGGCACGGCTAGCTGAGCTAAGCCCTAACTTGCGTTTGTACCCGCCGTTATGCCCGGCAGTCCGGCAGCACTGGCCCGTAACAGCAAAGGCAGCCTGACAGCAGCCACCGTCTGAGGTGGTGCGAGCAGGCTGCCTTTTTTCACCTTTTAAAGCTTGGTCACGTAATGGCCATCCTCATCAAACGCCACTTCCTCCAGCCCCCCGACCACTTCCACGTTGGGCAGATTAGCCATTTCCGGAAGCAGCGATTCGGACACATACATATGCTCCAAGTGCAGGGTGCTATGGATGCGCACGATGCGTGCTTGACCAGACTCGGTTCCCCAGTTGCAGCGCAGCGCGACTTCCAGTGCTTCCTGATCGTTCTTCAGCACGATAGGAATCGCCGCCCGGGATAAAAACGAGCTTGTGATCACGTTTTCGTTCATTTTTTGAAAATCAATTTTATCAAACAGCCGCTTCGTCGTCAGATCCGCCAGTCCGATTCCCAAGGCGTTGCCATGCGATTCCTCGCTTAAGTCACCGGCTATGACATATTTGATTCGGGGGCTTTGCAGCTCCTCTTCCCCCAGAATGCGCAGCCGTCCGATGATGTTCGTGTCCATGCCGGTTCCGCTGATGTTTTTGCCAATTTCATCCACAACAAGAACATCGATATCTTCAAGCGGCAGCTTGGGGAACAGCTGCGCTGACATTTGCAGCAGCTCCGGCTCGCGCCCCGCGATTTGATCGCTGGCGATCGCCTCCACGTGCGCCGTCTGATCGAAGGCATTCTCCACGATCGCCAGCCCGCACAGCACGTTCACTTTGGTCAGCACAACCTCGGCAATCAGCGGCATCATATCACGGATGCCCTTCACACCGTAGCTGTGAAGCTGCAGCGCCTGCTTGTGCTTGCCGAGCCCGATCGCCGCCATCTTCATCAAGCCGCTTTCGAGCTGCAGCGGTGATTTAAAATCGGTATGCAGCTTCACCCGCCCGATTAACAGTACTCCATCGGCCTCTGAGGCATACTTGTCGGTATAGACGGGAAGCCCGCCAGCTGTCTCGCCAATCTGCACGACGTCCATGGACGACAGAATCGGCGCCTCGCAGTAAGCTTCCGTCACGCCAAGACTGTGCAGGACTTCGATCTGCCCTTCGGCGGTAGCTCCGCCGTGGCTGCCCATGGCCGGCACGATGAACGGCAAAGCGCCCGCCTGCTTCAGCGCTCGGACAGCTGAGCGGATAATAAGCGCGATGTTGGCAATCCCCCGGCTCCCTGCTGTCACAGCGACTCGCGCGCCAGGCTTGAGCTTAGCACCAATACCAACTTGCTCCAGTTGTTCGAATACAGCAGCTTCAATATTCTCGATGTGAGGTCCGTGAAAGATTTGTCGCACTTTCACCATCTTCGGCAGCTTCATACCTGACCCTCCTTGGGACGTTATCCCTGTCCGATCCAATCCGGAGCGGCGGTCCCTTTCCATTTTGAACGTATAGCTTCAAAAGAATGAGTAGACAAATTGCCCTGTTCAAGCAGCATGGCATTCTCCAGCCAACGGTTCGGATTCGCCGTACCGACAATGGCGGTGTGTACTCCAGGGACGGACAGTGTAAACCGCAGCGCCTCCCCGACAGCTTCACTCACGCCAGCTTGAAGAAAATCATAATTCAGCTGCTGCAGCCGATCCCAATATGTATGATGGTAAGCGGACTCCGGCCTTTGCCCGGACTTCCAAGCGGTATTGGCAATCGGACGTTTGACCACGACCCCCATATTTCTTGCTATTGCTTCCGGGATTGTCAAGTCGATCGCTTCTTGGTCCGCAATATTGATTGATGTTTCCAAGGAGTCGAATAAACCGGATTGCACGGCGTACAAGGCCGCTTTATGATCACCGCTGTAACCGATAAAACGCGTTTTGCCCTGCTCTTTCGCCCGCTGCAGCACTTCGATGACTTCCCCTCGACGGAGCATTTCTTCCGAGCAGCTGTGCAAATGGATCACGTCGACATACGCCGTGTTCAGGCGTTGCAAGCTTCGGTCGATGCTCAGTTCCAACATTTTCGGATCCCAGTCGGGCAGATCGAAGCCGGAGGCGTGTCCGCATTTGGTGAACAAATAGTAGTCGTCCCGGCGGTGTGAAATCGTTTTGCCGATTAATTCTTCGCTGCTCTTGTAGCACTCTGCCGTATCGATCACGTTCAGCCCGGCATCCAAGGCGCTGCCCAGCAGCCGGTCCACTACTTCCTCGCTGGCATTCATAAAGCCAATCTCCGCACCGCCAAAACCGAGTACACTAACTTCCATGCCGGTGTTACCATAGCGTCTTTTTTCCACGATTAGGGGCCTCCTTGAAAAAAGTAGTTTGATGTGTGTGTGTATGACGGGCACCCCGCCCAGCTTCATGAGGGAGCGTGCCAAACGAAGGCGATAAGGACGGGTGCGCGCCACGACGTGCTTCGGAACGCAGGAGCAGGGGCCGCATCGACGCTGTTTGCGTTGTTTTTCGCCGCTATCTGCGCCGGCACCAAGCCGCTCGCCCGCAATCGCGTGCCTCCATCAAGCTTTCCCCAAGATCGCTTCCACGCGCTCTAACACATCCGCGGACAGTTCCACGTCCACAGCTTTGGCATTTTCCTCCACCTGTTCAGGACGGCTCGCACCGACCAAAGCGCTGGCGACGTTGGATTGACGAAGGATCCAAGCAAGCGCCAAATGCCCAATGGAAATCTGCAAGTCCGCAGCCACTGCCTCGAGCTGCTTCACTTTGGCAATTTTCTCCTCTGTCAAACCGTTGCGGAAATTATCCAGTTTGGCGGCCCGGCTGTCCTGTGGAATATCGGCAAGCGACTGGTATTTGCCTGTCAGCAGCCCTTGCGCAAGCGGCGAGAATACGACCTGGCCGATGCCTTGCTGCTCCCCTAAAGGAATAACCTCTTTTTCAATATATCGATTCAAAAGATTATATACCGGCTGGTTCACGATGATACGGTCCAGCAAATATTTGTCAGCGATAGCCAAAGCTTGTACCATTTGAGCGGCCGTCCATTCACTGACACCAACATAGAGCACTTTGCCTTGGGTAACCAAATCGTCCAGCGCACGCAGCGTTTCTTCCAGCGGCGTCTCCGGATCGAAGCGGTGGCAGTAATACACGTCCACATAATCCGTTCCAAGGCGTTTCAAACTTGCATGCAGCTGCTCAAAAATATGTTTGCGAGAGAGCCCGCGATCGTTCGGGCCTTCACCCATTTTGCCAAAAACTTTGGTCGCCAGCACATAGGAGTCACGTGGGTACGCTTTCAAAACCTCACCGACAACCTTCTCCGCCTCACCCCGCTCATACACATTGGCCGTATCAAAAAAGTTGATGCCGAGCTCGTACGCTTTATGAATGGAATTCACCGCACGCTCACGTTCCACGTAACCGCCATACGTCAACCAACTGCCTAAGCTAATTTCACTTACTTTTAATCCTGAACGTCCTAATTTACGGTATTTCATTCTGCTCCATCTCCCTTTTCTTCGTAATTGGATAAACCGAACATAGACTCTACTATTATACCAATAACCGGGGAATCCGCAGAAGTAGTTAAAAATAGATAACCTAATAGGATAAGCGATAGTTGCTTACCTCCAGGTAACTCTGCCATTCTTCTTTTTAATGGAACTGATAAGTATTCTTGCCAATCGCTTTAGCCCGGTACAAAGCATTGTCCGCTTGCTTGAGCAAGCTGTCCAACTTGTGAACTCCGTTTGCGTTGTAGAGGACGATCCCAATACTGACCGATAATCGGAGCGCCGCCAACTGGGCATCCCATGTGGATAGACGATCGAGCAACTGTTCCGCCAGCTTGCGGATCTCCTCTTCATCTGTCAAATCCATCATATTCACGATGAATTCGTCACCCCCTAAACGAACGGCAATGCCGCCCTGCTGCTGGACAAATGTTTCAAGCCTATCCGCAACTTCCCTCAACACCGCATCCCCTGCATCATGGCCAAGCTTGTCATTAATCTGCTTAAAGCCGTCCAAATCAAGGAAAAATAAAGCACCGCCTGCCGTGGAACCCGCTTCAAAATCTCTAAAAAGAAACTGCCGGTTGTACAAGCCCGTCAAGGCATCTCTAAACGCCATACGCTCCAAATCCAAATAGTAGGAGAACAGCTTAGCGATGCGCTGCAGCATTTCGATGCTTTTGGCGCTGAACTCACTAGCCTCTGAATGGGCGGCGCACAAGGTTCCGAAAGCCTCCCCGTTCGCCAGCAAAATCGGAATGCCCAGGTAGGCATTAATGTTTGCTTTTATCAGTGTCAGCCTGAGATCATCCAGTTTCGCTTCCTTGCGCATATCTTCATAAATTAAAGGTACATTTCTGGAAAAATCAATCCGGTTGCACACCGTTTCGTGCAGCGGCACCGTCATGCCTTCCTGCAGCTGGATAGCCGTGTCCGTTGCAGATAGTTTCAGGATAATTTGCTCCTGCTCGGTGAACGAGGTCAAATAAATAAGCCTGTCTGGCAAAAATTCTTTAGCCATATCGAGAATGTCATTCGACAGCTCATCAAAATTCTTATACAATTGCCATTCATTTAATTGGATCCGCACTCTTTTTACACATCCTACATGTATATTGACTTCTTGATTGATTCAACAGGAAATCTGCTAAACCTTCTTTGTCATAATAGCTTTTCTAATTCGATCTCATCCCGAACTGGAATCCCATAGTATCCAATAAGTGGAATTATTGGTTTCAGCTTCCTCGCCTCATCAACCGCATTCACGTGTACGGCTTTGATTCGGTAATCCCGGTTCTGGTAAAACCGAAGGGCATCCATATTATCATTCGTAGTAATTAACCATACGCGTCTTAATCCTGCCTCAAACGTTTGTTGTTCGACGAATGACAGCAGCTTGCTGCCGATTCCGGATCCCGTTGCGACAGCGTTGATGCTCGTGAGCTCGCATTCTCCCGTATTGAAGGCGTAGGTCGCTGCACCCGCTCGGGTACCGTCTATCCAAGCGATAACGGCTTTCACATCTTCGAACCGGTACAAGCTGCCTCTTGAGACCATGATATCGCCGCCCCATTCATTCAGCCACAATTGCTTCAGCCATGCCTGATCTTCCACGCTCTGAGATCGTTTTACTTCTATATGGGCTTTTTCGCTAGTGTCCATGGTTTCCACTCCTTTGACTGCTGGCCGTTACTTCTCTTACGAATTACTTTATCTTCCACCAGCTGCGTTTTCAATGGGGAAAATGTCACAGTTTTCTCCTGGACTATCGCAATAAATAAAAAACGCCTGGAGTCATTACTCCAAGCGTTTCTTTTCAAGTATAGACTTTAATTGCTCTAAGTCCTTGCGATTAGCTTTTTTCATCATCCAGGACATAAACGGGGAAACGAATCCCGAAAATCCGCTCGGGTTTCCTCTGTTCCGCAACGTCATCCGAGCTGCATGCTCCCCTTTGCCTTCCCATGTATAGGTAGTTTCCATCGGGAATGGGCCGTCGGCTGTCCGCATGACGAGTTGTTCCCCGGCGATGTACTGGTCGATTTGATACACATAAGCGAGCTCTCTTCCTAAAAAGCTGGCTTTAAAAGCAATTTTCGAACCGAGCGCTAACGGTTTCGGCGTTTGCCATACGGCAGAATGGATATTCGCATACCATTCAGGTGCATGATCCGGATTAGCCGCATAATCGGCCACAATCGTTAGCGGACGATTGATGATAATCTCGGTGAATACATCAACCATTAGGCTAACAACTTCTCGATAGGCTGCCAGTAATTCGTATGCCAACCGGATGCGAGGTGCTCACCCGTTCCTTCCGGGAAGCTCGAATGCTCAAACCCAAGCAACGTTTCAGCACCATCTGCTTGCAACTCAAATTTGACGATAGAATACACGCCTTCTTCCCAGTTCGCCACCCGCCAAGCTTGTACTACACGCTTGTTAGGCACCAGTTCAATATTGCGCCCCAGGATCATGCCGCCAAAGCAAGAGAACGTGCCGCCTTCCTCAGCGTGAATAACCGTTGGAGCCCCTCCTGTAGCCTGACTAAACAGCTCACTGTCCGTCAGAATGCTATAAACACGTTCAGGTGCAGCTTGAAAACGAACCTCTTGACGAATCACACTGCTCATGATTAAGCACCTGCCTTAAGCTGTTCATCTTTGCTCATGAGCCAATGTTCCAGCATTTCAACACTCATGCTTTTCAGCATATCCGCGTGATCATGGATAGCATGATGCCACATAGCCGCCTCGACTTGATAGTTATTTTCACCTTTAGCTGTAAAGCCGCAATTGCAAGATAATGTTTTCATTTGTTGGATTGTCTCCTCTTCGTATGTGAATATATGATTTTGAAAATATTTTTTTAATGCATCGCTTGCTCGGACCAAGGGTCGACACCAGGATCTTGTCCTTGTCCGAGAGACTGCAGACGCGGCATATAATGCGTCCAGCCTTGAATATGTGAGGCCACTTCGCTGGCCGGCAAATCAAAGTGCGTCAATACCAACAGTGTGCCACTGCCTTGCGGTATGAGTCGGAATTCAACCGTACTGGAACCTGGCGGTACCAGCTTGGATTTTTCCCATCCCCATGTCATAACAATCTTCTCGTTGGGAATAATCTCTTTATACTCCCCCATCGCAATGTCGCTCCCGTTGACGTCGATCCGGTATTTCCCGCCAATGCTTGGGTTAAGCAGTACGTGCCGCCCCATCCAACGGACTAGTTTATCCGGATCTGTAAAAAATGAAAATAACGTCTCCGGACGACATTCGATGAAAATCTCTTTCTTAATCGTGTTGCTGCTGATTGAACTCATGTTTGCTCCTTTCCTCTTCTTCCGCGGCTTCTTTCAAACGCAACAAGCTGTCATCCCAGAAGCTCTCAATATATTGCATCAATTCGGCGAATCCTTCCCTCCTAATGCCATAAAACCGTTTGGTGCCCGCTCGCCTCACGACGACGAGCCCTGCTTCTTCGAGTACCTTAAGATGCTGCGAAATCGCTGGTGCTGACACATCAAAATGCGACGCTATGGCGCTGGAGGTCAGC
>Ga0209566_100264_pt1 | contig 49372 bp, 36 predicted proteins | sample Araplavi_mTSA_r2_2_FD_184287 | JGI IMG/M metagenome (GOLD analysis project Ga0209566, IMG submission 184287) | Arabidopsis root microbial communities from North Carolina, USA - plate scrape CL_Cvi_mTSA_r2 (SPAdes) (version 2) | ecosystem: Host-associated > Plants > Roots > Endosphere | place...
TCGCGGGACTGGCCGGCTCGCTGAAGGTGCTCGTGCTCGGCTTCGAGACGCTGTCGGACGCGTACTGGACGATGTCGGGCCTGGTCGTGCTGATGACGCTCGTCGGCGGCATGGGCACGCTGTTCGGGCCGCTGCTCGGCGCGGCGCTGATCGTCGCGCTCGAAGACCGGCTCGGCGACATCGGCGAAGGGCTCGCATCGGCGACGGGCGTCGCGTGGTTCCATTCGCTCGGCGAATCGGCGACGATCGTCACGGGGCTGATCTTCATCGTGTGCGTGCTCGCCTTCCGGCGCGGCATCGTCGGCGAGATGGTCGCGCGGATCAAGCCGCTCAGGGCCTCCTGAGCGCATGCCGCGCACGTCGCCGCCGGTTGATGCGAAGCACCATCCGGCATGCTCGTGAAGCGCGTCGCAGCGCGCTCGGGGCGGCACCGCGCGGCTGGCTGCTGCCCCATTTTCGTGCGGCGATGCACCATAGGGGTAAATGCTAAGTTGCCGTGGTGCTTAAGCCTCTTTAAGATTCACCCTAGTTCTGATGCACCGCGAAACGAATTTGCAGGTGGAGAACGAGGAGACAATCGAGGCACAAAGTGCCCGGACCCTAAAGCGCTGTTGGACGGAATCCAACAGCGCTTTTTCATTTGGTGCACGAATTTTCATCGATGGTGCAGGCGAACCGCGTTGCGTTCCGCGCGCCCGTGTTCTGCCTCGCGTCACTCGCGAGTCATCCCGTCCCCCCGATTTCATCCGTTCCTGCCGGTCGATCGCCGCCGGCGCGCAGCCGTGCGCATGCCGTCCGGGCTTACCCGGTTGGCGTGCGCAAAAAGCGTCCGTTACACTCAGCTTTCGCCGACCGTGCGGTCGGGAAAACGGTCGGCAGTTCTCCTACAAGCAAAATGCAGAAGAGGGAGTGCGGTTGGATGAGAAGCGCGGGACGAAGGATCGGGGCGGGAGGGGCGGCTGGCGCCGCTCGTTCGGGGGCGGACGTGCATCGGTATGCCCCGGCTGTCACGAGCCGCTCTGCGGCCGGCATGTGCGTTCCGATGCAATTTGCCGGCACGATGGTCTGTCCGGTCGTTGCGTTCGCATCCGATGCGTCGTTCGCATTCGCATGAACAGCCGTTTTTCCGATCCTGCATTGCCCGCGCATGGAGCCGTATCAGGCCCGGCCGGCCGACCTTCCGGCGATCGTTGCGCCCGCATCGATCGCGTTTCGCACAGCGCCGCTTTTCTCCGTTTCCTTCATCCTGACGACATTGCCGCCGCGCATCGTGGCGGTCGAACGACCGTTTCGGCACGCGCTGCGGCGCGTGCATGTGCGGTATCGCCGGGGATCGATGGCGGCGCCGGCGTTTCACGGGAAAACGAGTGTAGGCGGGGCAAGGCGAGATAGTTAAATTATTAACTTGTTTGGAGACCGGGAGCCGCCCGAGCGACCCGTGGCTTTTTCGAGCAGCGTTTGGAGACGACATAAATGAAGATGAATCGATGGATGGAAGTTCTGCTTGCCGCGGGCCTCGTGTGCGCGGCCGCCACGGCGTCGGCGCAGGTGAAGATCGGCGTGACGCTGTCGGCCACCGGGCCGGCCGCGTCGCTCGGGATTCCGGAAAAGAACACGATCGCGCTGCTGCCGAAGGAAATCGCCGGCAAGAGCGTGCAGTACATCGTGCTCGACGACGCATCCGACACGAGCCGCGCGGTGCAGAACGTGCGCAAGCTGATCGACGAGGATCATGTCGACGCGATCATCGGTTCGTCCGTCACGCCGAACTCGCTCGCGATGCTCGATCCCGTGTCGCAGGGCAAGACGCCGACGATCTCGCTCGCGGCGAGCGCGCAGATCATCTCGCCGATGGATGCGAAGCGCGCCTGGATGTTCAAGGTGCCGCAGAACGACCAGCTGATGGCCGACGCGATCGCCGGCTACATGGCGAAGCATGGCGTGAAGACGGTCGGCTTCATCGGCTTCGCCGATGCGTACGGCGACAGCTGGTACAACACGTTCAACGCGGCGGCCGCGAAGAACGGCCTGAAGGTCGTGTCGAACGAGCGCTTCAACCGTACCGACGCGTCGGTGATGGGGCAGGTGCTGAAGCTGATGGGCTCGAATCCGGATGCGGTGCTGATCGCCGGCTCGGGCACGCCGGCGGCGCTGCCGGCGAAGACGCTGAAGGAGCGCGGCTACAAGGGCAAGGTGTACCAGACGCACGGCGTCGCGAACAACGACTTCCTGCGTGTGTGCGGCAAGGACTGCGAAGGCGAGATCCTGCCGGCCGGCCCGGTGCTCGTGACCGACCAGCTGCCCGATTCGAATCCGGTGAAGAAGCCGGCGCTCGGATACAAGGCCGCGTACGAGAAGGCCTACGGCGCGGGCTCGCTGGCGACGTTCGGCGGCCATGCGTGGGATGCGGGGCTGCTGCTGCAGCGCGCGATTCCGGAAGCGCTGAAGAAGGGCCAGCCGGGCACGGAGGCGTTCCGCGAAGCGCTGCGCGCGTCGCTCGAAAGCGTGAAGGACCTGCCCGTGTCGCACGGCGTGATCAACATGACGCCGACCGATCACAACGGCTTCGATACGCGTGCGCGCGTGATGGTGCAGATCGTCGACGGCAAGTGGAAGCTGCAGGCCGAGTAAGCATCACGTGAAACCGGCGTGCGCGGCGCGAACGGCGCCGTGCGTGCCGTCGGCAGGGTGCGCGGCCCGACGGGTCGCGCTCATGCCGCCTGGAACCGCCGGGGCCCGTCGCCGGGTGCCTGCGCACCGGTCTTGCCGTCCGCGCGCCCCGGCCGTTTCCGTCTTTCGTTTCTCCGCAGCATTCTCGATACACGAAACGTATGGATCTCTCGATTGCAGCGATCCTCGCGCAAGACGGCATCACGACCGGCGCCATATATGCATTGCTGTCGCTGGCGCTCGTGCTGGTGTTTTCCGTCACGCGGGTGATCTTCATTCCCCAGGGCGAATTCGTCGCCTACGGTGCGCTGACGCTTGCCGCGTTGCAGGCGCAGAAATTTCCCGCCACCTGCTGGCTGTTGTTCGTGATGGGCATCGCGTGCTTCCTGCTCGAAGTCGGCGGCCTGATCCGGCATCGCGAACGTCGCCATCAGCTCGGCCGCACACTCGCGACACTCGGCAGCCGCTACGTCCTGCTGCCGCTCGCGGTGTTCGCGATCACGCGCAGCTTTGCCGCACAGCCGCTGCCGATGCTCGCGCAGATCGCGCTGACACTCGCGATCGTTGTGCCGATGGGGCCGTTCGTCTACCGGCTCGTGTACCAGCCGATCGCCGAAGGCACGACGCTGCTGCTGCTGATCGTGTCGGTCGCCGTCCACTTCGCGATGGTCGGCCTCGGGCTCGTGATGTTCGGCGCGGAAGGTTCGCGCACCAACGGGTTCTCGGATGCGTCGCTCGCGATCGGCAGCATGACCGTGTCGGTGCAGAGCATCCTGGTCGTCGTGACGGCACTCGTGCTGATCGGCGCGCTCTACGTGTACTTCGGCCGCACGATCGCCGGCAAGGCGCTGCGCGCGACGTCGGTGAACCGGCTCGGCGCGCGGCTCGTCGGCATCGGCACGACCGAGGCAGGGCGGCTCGCGTTCACGTTCGCGGCGGGGCTCGGCGTGCTGTCCGGGATCCTCGTCGGCCCGCTGACGACGATCTACTACGACTCGGGCTTCCTGATCGGCCTGAAGGGTTTCGTCGGCGCGATCATCGGCGGGCTCGTCAGCTATCCGCTCGCGGCCGCCGGCTCGCTGCTCGTCGGCGTGCTCGAATCGTATTCGTCGTTCTGGGCGAGCGCGTACAAGGAGGTGATCGTGTTCACGCTGATCATTCCGGTGCTGCTGTGGCGGAGCTTCGCGACGCCGCACGCGGAAGAGGAAGAGGAGTGACACGATGAAGACGATGGTACGCAACAAGACCTTCTGGGTGTTTCTCGTGGTGCTGTTCGCGCTGCCGGTGCTGCCTGGTGCGCTGCAGGTGCCCGAATACTGGATCACGCTGCTGAACTACATCGGCCTCTACGCGATCGTCGCGATCGGGCTCGTGCTGTTGACGGGCGTCGGCGGGATGACGAGCTTCGGGCAGGCCGCGTTCGTCGGCATCGGCGCCTATGCGACCGCGTTCCTGACGACGCGATACGGCGTGTCGCCGTGGCTCGCGCTGATCGTCGGCGTTGTACTGACGGCGCTCGTCGCGCTCGTGCTCGGCGCGGTCACGATGCGGCTGTCCGGCCACTTCCTGCCGCTCGGCACGATCGCGTGGGGCCTCGCGCTGTTCTACCTGTTCGGCAACCTCGAACTGCTCGGCAAGTACGACGGCATCAACGGGATTCCGGCGCTGAACCTGTTCGGCATCGAGCTTGGAAGCGGGCGCAGCCTGTATTTCCTGATCTGGGCTGTCGTGCTGGCTGCGATCGTGTCGGTGCAGAACCTGCTGAACAGCCGCCCGGGCCGTGCGATCCGCGCGCTGCGCGGCGGCGGCGTGATGGCCGAGGCGATGGGCGTGAACACCGCGTGGATGCGCGTCGTGATCTTCGTCTATGCGGCCGTGCTCGCGGCCGTATCGGGCTTCCTGTACGCGCACCTGCAGCGCGCGGTGAACCCGACGCCGTTCGGGCTGAACCACGGGATCGAGTTCCTGTTCATGGCCGTGGTCGGCGGCGTGGCGCACGTGTGGGGCGCGGTGCTCGGCGCGGCGATCCTGACCGTGCTGCAGGACTATCTGCAGACGCTGCTGCCGAAGCTGCTCGGCTCGGAAGGCAACTTCGAGATCATCGTGTTCGGCGTGCTGATGGTGCTGCTGCTGCAGTACGCGCGCCAGGGCGTGTGGCCGTTCGTCGCGAGGCTGTTCCCGCGCGGGCCGCGCGCGCATGTGCCCGAGCACGCTGATCCGTTGCCGCAGCGCGCGAAGCCGACGGCCGGCGAGCCGCTGCTCGTCGTCGACAATGCGCGCAAGCAGTTCGGCGGGCTCGTGGCCGTCAACGACGTCAGCTTCGACGTGAAAGCGGGGCAGATCATCGGGCTGATCGGCCCGAACGGCGCCGGCAAGTCGACCACGTTCAACCTCGTGACGGGTGTGCTGAAGCCGACGGGCGGCACGATCACATTCCGTGGCGAGCGTATCGACGGGCTCACATCGCGCCAGATCGTTCGCCGCGGCATCGGCCGGACGTTCCAGCACGTGAAGCTGTTACCGGCGATGACGGTGCTCGAGAACGTCGCGATCGGCGCGCATCTGCGTGGCCGTACGGGCGTGTGGCGCAGCGTCGCGCGGCTCAATGCACATGAGGAAGCGCAGCTGCTGGCCGAGGCCGCACGCCAGATCCGCCGCGTCGGGCTTGAAAAGCACATGTACGACGAAGCGGGCAGCCTTGCGCTGGGGCAGCAGCGGATTCTCGAAATCGCGCGGGCGCTGTGCTGCGATCCGACGCTGCTGCTGCTCGACGAGCCGGCCGCCGGGCTGCGTTACCAAGAGAAGCAGCAACTCGCCGATCTGCTGCGACGGCTGAAGGCGGAAGGCATGAGCGTGTTGCTCGTGGAACACGACATGGATTTCGTGATGAATCTCACCGACCGTTTGGTGGTGATGGAGTTCGGCACGCGGATCGCGGAAGGACTGCCGCAAGACGTGCAGCAGGATCCGGCGGTGCTGGAAGCGTATCTGGGCGGGGTGGAGTGATGACGGACACGACGATGCCGATTCTCGAAGTGCGCGGGCTGGCGGTCCGGTACGGGAAGGTGGAGGCGCTGCACGGCGCGGCGATCAAAGTTGGCGCGGGGCAGATCGTCAGCGTGATCGGCCCGAACGGCGCCGGCAAATCGACGCTGCTGAACGCGATCATGGGCGCGCTGCCGGTGACCGGGCATGCATCGGGTGCGATCGTGTACCGCGGGCACGACGTCGGCGCATTGCCGGTCGAGCAGCGCGTCGCACGCGGGATGTGCCTTGTACCGGAAAAGCGTGAGCTGTTCAGCACGATGACAGTCGAAGACAACCTCGTATTGGGCGCGTATCGGCGCAAGCAGGCCGGTGAAGCGAACTTCCTCGACCAGCTGGATCATGTGTTCGCCCTGTTTCCGCGGCTGAAGGAGCGCCGCAAGCAGGCGGCCGGCACGCTCTCCGGCGGCGAGCGGCAGATGCTTGCGGTTGGACGCGCGCTGATGGGCAAGCCCGATCTGCTGATGCTCGACGAGCCGAGCCTCGGGCTGGCGCCGCTGATCGTGAAGGAGATTTTTCATATCATCAGCGCGTTGCGCGGTACGGGCGTGGCGACACTGCTGATCGAGCAGAACGCACGGGCTGCACTGCAGATCTCCGATTACGGCTATGTGCTGGAGACAGGCGAATTTGCGCTGGAAGGGCCGGCGGCCGAACTTGCGCAGAATCCACGCGTGATCGAGACGTACCTCGGGTTGGCGAAGAAGACGGCCTGATCGGTGGCGTGGTGGGCGGGAAACGGGCGGCGTGTTTCACGTGAAACACGCCGTTTTTGTTTTTTGGTGAGATGTGACCCCGGCACGCGACGGCTAGTGGCCGGGGGATAAGTGCAAGGGAAACAATCGGAAGCTCTGTGCAGCGCGGACGACGATCCGGAGCATCGTTCGCCGGTGGCTGTCGCCTGTTCCACCCACTGGGGATGTTGTGCCGGGTCACAGGGGATAAGTGTCGAGCGAACTGTCCGAAATTCTGTGAGGGAGAGGGTGGGCGCGGTCGCACAGGGTGTTCCGTCCGGGTTGCTGTGCGGGGCACAGGCATCGAACGGGTGTGTTCCACGTGAAATTTCCCGGCAAGCGAATTTTTTTGCACAGGCACAACGATGTGCTGCCGGCGGGCCGGAAGCGTTGCCGGAGCGGGCTCTGCGCCACGGATTCCGCGGCCGAGCGCAGAAAAATCGCCGAAATGCACAGACCCTACCATTCGGACGGCCTTCGGGTGAAAAGCGAACCCGCTATAATTCGGCCCATACATTTCTCAGATAGGTTCGTGCGCCGTCCTGCGTACGGAATCCACCATGCTTTTTCCCACAGAATTTGACGTCATCGTCGTCGGTGGCGGTCATGCCGGCACGGAAGCCGCGCTGGCGTCCGCCCGCATGGGCGCAAAGACATTACTGCTGACCCACAACATCGAAACGCTCGGGCAGATGAGCTGCAATCCGTCGATCGGCGGCATTGGCAAGGGCCATCTGGTCAAGGAAGTCGATGCGCTGGGTGGCGCAATGGCAGCCGCGACCGACGAGAGCGGTATTCAGTTCCGGATCCTCAATTCGTCGAAGGGGCCTGCCGTGCGCGCGACGCGTGCGCAGGCCGATCGCATCCTGTACAAGGCCGCGATTCGCCATCGGCTCGAGAATCAGCCGAACCTGTGGCTGTTCCAGCAGGCTGTCGACGACCTGATGGTCGAAGGCGACCGGGTGGTGGGCGCCGTCACGCAGATCGGCATCCGCTTCCGTGCGCGTGCGGTCGTGCTGACCGCCGGTACGTTCCTCGACGGCAAGATTCACGTCGGCCTGAACAACTATACGGGTGGCCGCGCGGGCGATCCGGCGGCCGTATCGCTGTCGTCGCGCCTGAAGGAGCTGAAGCTGCCGCAGGGCCGCCTGAAGACCGGTACGCCGCCGCGTATCGATGGTCGCTCGATCGACTTCTCGCAGCTGGATGAACAGCCGGGCGATCTCGATCCGATCCCCGTCTTCTCGTTCCTGGGCCGTGCGGAGCAGCATCCGCAGCAACTGCCGTGCTGGGTCACGCATACGAACGAGCGCACGCACGACATCATTCGTGGCGGCCTCGACCGTTCGCCTATGTATACAGGCGTGATCGAAGGCGTCGGGCCGCGCTATTGCCCGTCGATCGAGGACAAGATTCACCGGTTCGCCTCGAAGGAATCGCACCAGATCTTCCTGGAACCGGAAGGGCTGACGACCAACGAGTTCTACCCGAACGGGATCTCGACGAGCCTGCCGTTCGACGTCCAGCTCGAGCTCGTGCACTCGATGCGCGGCCTCGAGAACGCGCATATCCTGCGCCCCGGCTACGCGATCGAGTACGACTACTTCGACCCGCGTGCGCTGAAGGCGTCGCTCGAAACGAAGGCGATCAACGGGCTGTTCTTTGCGGGCCAGATCAACGGGACGACGGGCTATGAAGAAGCGGCCGCGCAGGGGCTGCTGGCCGGTCTCAACGCTGGCCGCTACGTGCAGGAGAAGGACGCATGGTGCCCGCGCCGTGACCAGGCCTACCTTGGCGTGCTGGTCGACGATCTCGTGACGCGCGGGGTGGCCGAGCCGTACCGGATGTTCACGAGCCGCGCCGAGTATCGCCTCAGCCTGCGTGAAGACAATGCCGACATGCGCTTGACCGAGATTGGCCGCGAACTGGGGCTCGTCGACGACGCACGCTGGGACGCATTCAGTCGGAAGCGCGACGCTGTTTCACGTGAAACCGAACGCCTGAAGTCGACGTGGGTCACGCCGAAGACGTTGCCGCCGGAAGAGGCGACCGCGCTCCTCGGCAAGGCGATCGACCACGAATACAGCCTCGCCGAACTGCTGCGCCGTCCGGGTATCAGCTACGACGGTGTGTGCGGACTGAAGGGCGGCGAGTGCGGCCCCGCCGAGCCGCTGGCCGACGATCCGGTGCTGCTCGAGCAGATCAAGGAGCAGGTCGAGATCGGCATCAAGTATCAGGGCTACATCGAGCGCCAGGCATCGGAAATCGAACGCAACGATGCGAACGAGAACACGCGCCTGCCCGACGGTATCGATTACCGCGAAGTCCGCGGCCTGTCGTTCGAGGTGAGCCAGAAGCTCAACGAGTTCCGACCGGAAACGATCGGGCAGGCGTCGCGCATCTCGGGTGTCACGCCGGCGGCAATCTCGCTGCTGATGGTGCACCTGAAGCGTCGCGGCCTGGGCCGCCGTAATGGCACGGCCGAAGCGGCAGCGGAGCAGGGGGACGGCGCCGTCCCGACGCAACAATGACGGCGCGTCGCGCGCCGGCGGTTAATCGGGACGTACTGGAACAGATGCTCGGCGAAGGCACGACGGCGCTCGACCTCACGCTGACGGATGCACAACGCAACCAGCTGCTCGACTATGTCGCGCTGCTCGGCAAGTGGAACGCGGTCTACAACCTGACCGCGATCCGCGACCCGAAGCAGATGCTGATCCAGCACATCCTCGATTCGCTTTCCATCGTTCCGCATCTGCGTGGCCGTGCATCGGCCCGCGTGCTCGACGTCGGCTCGGGCGGCGGATTGCCCGGTATCGTGCTGGCGATCGTCGAGCCGGATTGGCAGATCACGCTGAACGATATCGTGCAGAAGAAGTCTGCATTCCAGACCCAGATGCGTGCGGAGCTGAAGCTCGCGAACCTGTCGGTGGTCACGGGGCGGGTCGAATCGCTGCAGCCGGGAGTCGAAGTGCCGGAAAAATTCGACATGATCGTATCCCGCGCTTTCGCGGATCTGTCCGACTTCGTTAAACTTGCTCGACACCTGGTTGCGCCGGGCGGATCGATCTGGGCAATGAAGGGCGTTCATCCGGACGACGAGATTGCGCGGTTGCCGGAAGGCAGCCGCGTGAAGCAGACGATACGGCTGGCGGTGCCGTTGCTCGATGCCGAACGGCATCTGATCGAAGTGGCCGTCGACGAAGCGAATTGAAGGGCCGGCGCGCGATGGCGCGCCGTTTGTTTGAAGGTAAAGGGAACACACCAACGATGGCAAAGATCTTCTGCGTTGCGAACCAGAAGGGGGGCGTCGGCAAGACGACGACATCGGTCAATCTCGCCGCAAGCCTTGCAGCGCAGGAGCAACGAGTCCTGCTGATCGATCTCGACCCTCAGGGTAACGCGACGATGGGCAGCGGGATCGACAAGGCTGCTTGCGAAGCGACCGTGTACGAGGTGCTGGTCGACGGCGTGTCGGTGACCGACGCGCGTATCCGGCCGGACGGCGTCACCTACGACGTGCTACCCGCGAACCGCGAGCTGTCCGGTGCCGAGATCGAACTGATCAGCATCGACAACCGCGAGCGCCGGCTGAAGGCCGCGCTCGAGCACGTGGCCGACGACTACGATTTCGTGCTGATCGATTGCCCGCCGACGCTGTCGCTGCTGACGCTGAACGGCTTGTGCGCGGCGCATGGCGTCGTGATCCCCATGCAGTGCGAATACTTTGCACTGGAGGGGTTGTCGGACCTCGTCAACACGATCAAGCAGGTTCACGCGAACATGAACCGCGACCTGAAGATCATCGGCTTGCTGCGTGTGATGTTCGATCCGCGCATCACGCTGCAGCAGCAAGTCTCCGATCAACTGAAAGCGCACTTCGGCGACAAGGTGTTCGACGCGGTGATTCCGCGCAACGTGCGCCTGGCGGAAGCGCCGAGTTACGGGCTGCCGGGCGTCGTGTTCGACCGCAGCTCGCGCGGTGCGCAAGCGTATCTCCAGTTCGGTGCCGAGATGATCGACCGCGTTCGCGCGTTCGAGGTGTCGTGATCCGGACATGAGCGAAGCGAGGAAGAAAGACATGAACGCGGTACCAAAGAAGAAGGGCTTGGGACGTGGCCTCGAAGCGCTGCTCGGCGGCAGTGCCGATATCACCGAAGCGGTGAAGATCGAAGGGGCACCGAACACGCTCGCGCTCGGCAAGCTGCAGGCCGGCAAGTACCAGCCGCGGACGCGGATGGACGAAGGCAGCCTGCAGGAGCTCGCGGCGAGCATTCGCGCGCAGGGCGTGATGCAGCCGATCCTGGTACGGCCCATTTCGTCAGACAAATACGAGATCATCGCGGGCGAGCGCCGTTTCCGCGCGGCACGCCTCGCGGGCCTCGATGAAGTGCCGGTGCTCGTGAAGGATGTGTCCGACCAGGCCGCCGCGGCGATGGCGCTGATCGAGAACATCCAGCGCGAGGATCTGAACCCGCTCGAAGAGGCGCACGGTATCCAGCGCCTGCTCGACGAGTTCGGTTTCACGCACGAACAGGCGGCCGAATCGGTCGGCCGTTCGCGCAGCGCGGTGTCGAACCTGCTGCGCCTGCTGAACCTGGCTTCGCCGGTGCAGACGATGCTGCTGGCCGGTGATCTCGACATGGGGCACGCACGCGCGCTGCTCGCCGTCGATGCGGCCACGCAGATCACGCTCGCCCACCAGGTCGTCAACAAGCGCATGTCGGTGCGGGAGACCGAGAAGCTCGTCACGCACACGACGAAGGAAGCGCCGGCCGTGAAGGCGCGCGCGAAGGACGACGGCGGGCGCGATACGCGCCGTCTCGAGGAGGAGTTGTCCGACCTGCTCGCGTCGACAGTGAAGATCAAGCTCGGCCGCCGCGGACGAGGGCAGGTCACGATCGACTTCGGCAACCTCGACGCGCTCGAGGGCATTCTCGTGCGGCTGCGCGGCAACGTCGCGACCGAAGAGTAGCGCGGTGCCGATGGAGAAGACGGGCGCGCCGACGCCGCGCCGGTGGCTGGGATGGCTTGCGCAGGAGCCGGTGCTGTCGGTTCTTGTGCTTGGCCTGATCGTGCTGCAATGGGTGCGTCCGCAACCATTTTCCGTGTTGGCCGGTCGCGTCGACTGGCAGACGGTCGCGACGCTGGCGGGCCTGCTGATGCTGACCAAGGCGCTCGAGTTGTCCGGCTGCCTGATGTGGCTCGCACACCGCATCGTGCATCACGTGCATTCCGAACGCGGGCTCGCGTTGTTGCTCGTGGGGTTCGCCGCGTTGTTGTCGATGTGGCTCACCAACGACGTCGCGCTGTTCGTCGTCGTGCCGTTGATGGTCTCGCTGCGTGCGCTGACGCCACTGCCGTTCCGGCGGCTCGTGATCGTCGTCGCGCTGGCGGTCAACGCGGGGTCCGTCGCGACGCCGCTCGGCAATCCCCAGAATCTATTCCTGTGGCAATTGAGCGGTGCGTCGTTCGGCCGCTTCGTGGTCACGCTCGGGCCGCTCGCGATCGCGCTGATGGCGCTGCTGCTCGTGCTGACCGCATGCGCGTTTCGCGCGAAGCCGCTCGACTTGTCCGGCGACGTCACAGCGCTGCCCGTGCAACGCATGCACGCGCTGATCGCGGCGGTGCTGTTCGCCGCGTTCGTGCTGCTCGCCGATGCGCATCATCCGCTGCCCGGTCTCGTCGGTGTCGCCATCGTGCTGCTCGCCGTCAAACGCGACGCAGTCCTGAAGATCGACTGGCTGCTGCTGCTGATCTTCGTACTGATGTTCGTCGTGCTGCGTACCGCGGCTGCGCTGCCCGTCGTGCACGACACGATTGCGAATGCGCAACTCGATTCGCCGCTGCGCGTCTACGCGGCCGGCGCGCTGTTGTCACAGGTCATCAGCAATGTACCGGCCGCGATCCTGCTGTCGGAATTCACGCACGACTGGCGTGCGCTCGCGTTCGGCGTATCGGTCGGCGGCTTCGGTTTCGCGATCGGCTCGCTTGCGAACCTGATCGCGGTGCGTCTCGCGAAGGAGCCGCGCATGTGGCTGCCGTTCCATCTGGTTTCGATTCCGTTCGCACTCGCCAGCGCGGCGGTCGGTGCGTGGCTGCTCGTTCACGGTTGAGTGACGCGGCTGCGCGCGGCACAGCCGTGCGATTCGGGTGGCGGGGCAGGTGCACAGTATTCGCGCTGGTTGCGGGGCTGTTGATAAGTCCGGCAATTCACAGTCGATCGCCTGTGGTGGCATGACAACTGATTGGATGATTCGACGCGTCGGCGTCGACCCCGATTTCGGGCATCCGATGCCGCCGGATGGTCACAGGTTTTTCCTGCTCGGCGCTTCGTGCTTGGCGTGAGCCCGGGGCCGCGTCACGGCGTGGATTCCGGATGGCGTTCGAGCCGTCCCGCCGGCATCCGCATCGGGCCTCGTTTCCTTGTCATTTCCTCGTCGCCGGATTTTTTCGAGCAAGAAATACCGGCGCAAAAAAGCGACCTTACAACTGTCATCGTACGTCGTCGAATCGCGTGTTTTTTCACATGATGAGGCGTCGTTTTACGCAGGTTTTTGTCGCGTCTAAAGCCTTGAATCACTTGCAACTATCGCTTACAATCGCCCGGATTTGTTAGCTAGGCACCCCTGAAAGCTTTCAGAAAGCTTGGGGCCGGGTTCAAGGATTTTGCGGAAGATTGCGATGGCGGGTCAGGCGCCGGACGACAGGCACGATGATCAGCGCACGCAACGCACCGCTTCGGCGGCCGGCGAGCGGCGCGAATCCGACGATGACTGGGACGCCGAGCAGCAAGATAACAACATCGTTCCGCTCACGCGGGCAGAAGCCGAAAAGCTGTTCGGCCCGAACGTGAGCAAGCCCTCGCGCGTGACCCCCTATAAGGTGGTATTCGCGCAAGTGGTTCTGTCCCTGGTTGCAACGCTGGCGTGGTGGCTGTTTTCGAAGTCGCCGGGCGCCGCTGCGCAATCCGCGTTTCTGGGCGGAGCGATCGGCTGGGTGCCAAGTGCGGTATTCGTGGCACGACTGAAGGCAGGTGGTTCGGCCACCGTGATGAGCTGGGTGATGGGCGAAGCCCTGAAGCTCGCTCTGACGATCGGGATGTTCACTGCAGTGGCGTTCGGCTGGGCCGGCGTGCACTGGGTGCCGTTCCTCGTCACGTACCTCGTCGTGCTGAAGACGTACTGGATCGCACTGGCCTGGCGGTAAGGAACAAGCAGCGTGCGGTTTCGACAACGAACCGCGCCGGCCCGTTCCCGCAATAGCGTGTTGCGGAACTGGCAAAACGATTTTCGACAATTTGGGTGGCATTAACGATATGGCAGCTAGCGAAGGCACGCGCGGTCCGGATCCGTCCGAGTACATTGCGCACCACTTGCAGAATTTCTCCACCTCGCATCAGACGTCGATTTTCGACATCCACGTCTGGAATCTCGACACGCTGTTCTGGTCGATCGTTTGCGGCATCGTGACGATCGTCCTGCTGCGTTTGGCTGCCCGCAAGGCGACGTCGGGCGTGCCGGGCCGTTTCCAGTGCGCGATCGAGATGCTCGTCGAGATGGTCGAAGACCAATCGAAGGCCATCGTTCACGGCAATCGTACCTTCATCGCTCCGCTCGCGCTCACGGTGTTCGTGTGGGTCGCGCTGATGAACTCCCTCGACTTCCTCCCGGTCGACCTGCCGGGCCGCGTGATCGGCCTGCTCGGTCTGTCGGACGTGATTTCCCACCATCGCATCGTCCCGACGGCCGACCTGAACGGCACGCTCGGCATCGCGCTCGGCGTGTTCGTCCTGATGATCTACTACAGCATCAAGATCAAGGGCGCGGGCGGCTTTGTGCATGAGCTGCTGTCGGCACCGTTCGGCGCCCACCCGCTGCTGTGGATCCCTAACCTCGCGCTCAACATCGTCGAATATCTCGCCAAGACCGTCTCCCTCGGTATGCGGCTGTTCGGCAACATGTACGCGGGTGAGCTGTTGTTCCTGTTGATCGCCCTGCTCGGCAGCATGTGGAGCTTCGGTGGCGACGCAACGTTCCTCGGCTTCGTTGGCCACGTGATCGCGGGCAGCGTCTGGGCAATCTTCCACATCCTGATTGTTCTGTTGCAGGCATTCATTTTCATGATGCTGACGCTGGTGTATCTCGGCCAGGCGCACGACAAGCACTAAGCGCGGCGTGCAAAAAAGAGTTTCCGTTTTAGTTTTTTAAATCTCAGTTCCAAGTCTTTTCACAAAGGAGTGATCATGCAAGCTTACATCGCCAACATCCAGGGTCTGACCGCCATCGGTATCGGCATCATCATCGGCCTGGGTGCAATCGGCGCCTGTATCGGTATCGCGCTGATGGGTGGTAAGTACATCGAAGCCTGCGCACGTCAGCCGGAACTCATCAACCCGCTGCAAACGAAGATGTTCCTGCTGGCTGGTCTGATCGACGCGGCATTCCTGATCGGCGTGGGTGTTGCAATGCTGTTCGCGTTCGCGAACCCGCTCCTGTCGAAGCTCGTCGCAGGCTAAGGTTCCTCGGAAATATGCGTCCGGCGTGAGCCGGCGCAGGGCGGAACGGAGACTTGGGGCGCTGATCGAATGCAACTCGATGAGCGCCTTACCGTTTCATTTTTCCGGAATAGCAGATAAGGAAACACCGTGAATCTCAACGCAACTCTGTTTGCGCAAATGGTCGTGTTCCTGGTCCTCGCGTGGTTCACGATGAAGTTCGTGTGGCCGCCGTTGATCAACGCCCTCGACGAACGTTCGAAGAAGATCGCCGACGGCCTCGCCGCCGCCGAGAAGGGCAAGGCAGAACTCGACGCAGCGCACAAGCGCGTGGACCAGGAACTCGCGCAGGCCCGCAATGACGGCCAGCAGCGCATCGCCGACGCTGAAAAGCGTGCCCAGGCGGTCGCCGAGGAAATCAAGGCCAACGCCCAGGCTGAAGCCGCCCGCATCGTCGCCCAGGCGAAGGCGGAAGCAGAACAGCAAATCGTGAAGGCGCGCGAAGCGCTGCGTGGCGAAGTCGCTACGCTGGCCGTGAAGGGCGCCGAGCAGATCCTGAAGCGCGAAGTCGATCAAACGGCCCACGCCCAACTGCTGAATCAACTGAAAGCCGAGCTCTGATCATGGCCGAACTTGCAACCATCGCCCGCCCTTACGCAGAAGCGCTGTTCCGCGTGGCCGAGGGCGGTGACATCGCCGCCTGGTCCACGCTCGTGCAAGAGCTGGCCCAGGTTGCGCGTCTGCCGGAAGTGCTGTCGGTCGCGTCGAGCCCGAAGGTGACGCGCACGCAAGTAGCCGAGTTGCTGCTTGCTGCTGCGAAGTCGCCGCTCGCGGCCGGCGCCGAAGCGAAGAACTTCGTGCAGATGCTGGTCGACAATCATCGCATCGCGCTGCTGCCGGAAATTGCCGAGCAGTTCGAGGCGCTCAAGAACGAACGTGAAGGTGCCGCCGACGCCGAGATCGTGAGCGCGTTCCCGCTGAACGGCGCGGATCTCGACAGTCTCGTCTCGGGCCTCGAACGCAAGTTCAAGCGCAAGCTGAAACCGACGGTCGAAGTCGATTCGTCGCTGATCGGCGGCGTGCGCGTGACGGTCGGCGACGAAGTGCTCGACACCTCGGTTCGCGCGCGCCTCGCATCGATGCAGGCTGCCTTGACCGCCTGAGCGCCACGCCGGCACGCAACAGAATTGACTATCAGGAGCGAATAATGCAACTCAATCCCTCTGAGATCAGCGAGCTGATCAAGAGCCGGATCCAGGGCCTTGAAGCGAGCGCAGACGTTCGCAACCAGGGCACCGTGATCTCCGTGACCGACGGTATCGTGCGTATCCACGGCCTGTCGGACGTGATGCAGGGCGAAATGCTCGAGTTTCCGGGCAACACGTTCGGCCTCGCGCTGAACCTCGAGCGCGACTCGGTCGGCGCGGTGATTCTCGGCGAATACGAACACATCTCGGAAGGCGACATCGTCAAGACGACGGGCCGCATTCTCGAAGTCCCGGTTGGCCCGGAACTCGTCGGCCGCGTGGTCGATGCGCTCGGCAACCCGATCGACGGCAAGGGCCCGGTCAACGCGAAGCTGACCGATGCGATCGAAAAGATCGCCCCGGGCGTGATCTGGCGTAAGTCGGTGTCGCAGCCGGTGCAGACGGGCATCAAGTCGATCGACGCGATGGTGCCGATCGGCCGTGGCCAGCGTGAGCTGATCATCGGCGACCGTCAGTGCGGCAAGACCGCGGTGGCGCTCGACGCGATCATCAACCAGAAGGGCAAGGACCTGATCTGTATCTACGTCGCGATCGGCCAGAAGGCTTCGTCGATCATGAACGTGGTTCGCAAGCTCGAAGAAACGGGCGCGATGGAATACACGATCGTCGTCGCCGCTTCGGCTTCGGATTCGGCAGCGATGCAGTACCTCGCACCGTACGCCGGCTGCACGATGGGCGAATACTTCCGCGACCGCGGTCAGGACGCGCTGATCATCTATGACGACTTGACCAAGCAGGCCTGGGCATACCGTCAGATTTCGCTGCTGCTGCGCCGCCCGCCGGGCCGTGAAGCGTACCCGGGCGACGTGTTCTATCTGCACTCGCGTCTGCTCGAGCGTGCGGCTCGCGTGTCGGAAGAGTACGTCGAGAAGTTCACGAACGGCGAAGTGAAGGGCAAGAGCGGCTCGCTGACGGCACTGCCGGTCATCGAAACGCAGGCTGGCGACGTGACCGCGTTCGTTCCGACGAACGTGATCTCGATTACCGACGGCCAGATCTTCCTGGAAACCGACCTGTTCAACGCAGGCATCCGCCCGGCAATCAACGCCGGCGTGTCGGTGTCGCGAGTCGGTGGCGCCGCTCAGACGAAGGTCGTGAAGAAGCTGTCGGGCGGTATCCGTACCGACCTCGCGCAGTACCGTGAACTGGCGGCATTCGCCCAGTTCGCATCGGACCTCGACGAAGCGACCCGCAAGCAGCTCGAGCGCGGCCGCCGCGTGACGGAACTGCTGAAGCAGCCGCAGTACCAGCCGCTGCAGGTCTGGGAACTGGCCGTGTCGCTGTACGCCGCGAACAACGGCTACCTCGACGACCTCGACGTCAAGCAAGTGCTGTCGTTCGAGAAGGGCCTGCGCGAATACCTGAAGACCAGCCACGCTGACCTCATCAAGCGCATCGAAGACACCAAGGATCTCTCGAAGGACGACGAAGGCGCACTGCGCTCGGCGATCGAATCCTTCAAGAAGTCCGGTGCCTATTGATCCGCGAGTGACACACTGAGGCCGCGCGGGTGCTGATGCGCCCGCGCCGCTTCGGTCAAGGAGCAAGCTATGGCTGGAATGAAGGAAATTCGCGGGAAGATCAAGAGCGTGCAGAACACGCGCAAGATCACGAAGGCGATGGAGATGGTGGCCGCATCGAAGATGCGTCGCGCGCAGGAACGCATGCGCGCCGCTCGTCCGTATGCGGACAAGGTCCGTGCCATCGCCGCGCACATGAGCCGCGCGAACCCGGAGTACCGTCACCCGTTCATGGTGGCGAACGAAGGCGCGAACACGGCCGGCATCATTCTCGTCACGACGGACAAGGGTCTGTGCGGCGGTTTGAACACCAACGTGCTGCGTGCGACGGTTCAGAAGTTCAAGGAGCTGGAAGAGAAGGGCCAGAAGGTCGAAGCCACCGCGATCGGTAGCAAGGGCCTCGGGTTCCTGAACCGCTTCGGCGCGAAGGTGATGTCGCAGGTTGTGCACCTCGGCGACACCCCGCATCTGGACAAACTGATCGGCGCCGTGAAGACGCAGCTCGATCTGTACTCGGAAGGCAAGCTGTCGGCGGTTTATATCGCTTACACGCGCTTCGTCAACACGATGAAGCAGGAAGCCGTGATCGAGCAGTTGCTGCCGCTGTCGTCGGAACACTTCGAAGCCGATGACGGTACGCCGGCCACGTCGTGGGACTACATCTACGAGCCGGACGCGCAGGCAGTCGTCGACGAACTGCTCGTGCGTTACGTCGAGGCGCTGGTGTACCAGGCCGTCGCGGAAAACATGGCGTCCGAGCAATCGGCGCGCATGGTCGCGATGAAGGCCGCGTCCGACAACGCGAAGACGGTGATCAGCGAACTGCAGCTCGTGTACAACAAGAGCCGCCAGGCCGCGATCACGAAAGAACTGTCGGAGATCGTCGGCGGCGCAGCCGCTGTTTAAGCGCGCGCCACGGACGACAACTGCGCCTTTGCGCGAGTAAAGAATCAGGTATTTAAAGGAAAAGCGATGAGTACTGCTGCTTTGGTAGAAGGCAAGATCGTACAGTGCATCGGCGCCGTTATCGACGTGGAATTCCCGCGCGACAGCATGCCGAAGATCTACGACGCGCTCATTCTCGATGGCTCGGAACTGACGCTCGAAGTCCAGCAGCAGCTGGGCGACGGCGTGGTCCGTACCATTTGTCTGGGTGCATCCGACGGCCTGCGCCGCGGCCTGACCGTGAAGAACACGGCAAAGCCGATCTCGGTGCCGGTCGGCAAGCCGACCCTCGGCCGAATCATGGACGTCCTCGGCCGTCCGATCGACGAAGCCGGCCCGATCGAAAGCGAAACGACGCGTTCGATCCACCAGAAGGCTCCGGCGTTCGACGAACTGTCGCCGTCGACCGAACTGCTCGAAACGGGTATCAAGGTTATCGACCTGATCTGCCCGTTCGCAAAGGGCGGCAAGGTTGGCCTGTTCGGCGGTGCTGGCGTGGGCAAGACCGTCAACATGATGGAGCTCATCAACAACATCGCGAAGGAGCACGGCGGTTACTCCGTGTTCGCGGGCGTGGGCGAGCGTACCCGTGAAGGGAACGACTTCTACCACGAAATGAAGGACTCGAATGTTCTCGACAAGGTCGCGCTGGTGTACGGCCAGATGAACGAGCCGCCGGGCAACCGTCTGCGCGTCGCGCTGACCGGCCTGACGATGGCCGAGCACTTCCGTGACGAAGGCCTCGACGTGCTGTTCTTCGTCGACAACATCTACCGTTTCACGCTGGCCGGTACCGAAGTGTCGGCACTGCTCGGCCGTATGCCGTCGGCAGTGGGCTATCAGCCGACGCTGGCTGAAGAAATGGGCAAGCTGCAAGAGCGCATCACGTCGACCAAGAAGGGCTCGATTACGTCGGTCCAGGCCGTGTACGTCCCTGCGGACGACTTGACCGACCCGTCGCCGGCTACGACCTTCGGCCACCTGGACGCAACCGTCGTTCTGTCGCGTGACATCGCTTCGCTGGGTATCTACCCGGCGGTCGACCCGCTCGACTCGACGTCGCGCCAGATCGACCCGAACGTGATCGGCGAAGAGCACTACTCGATCACCCGTCGTGTTCAGCAGACGCTGCAGCGCTACAAGGAACTGCGCGACATCATCGCGATTCTGGGCATGGACGAACTGTCGCCGGAAGACAAGCTGTCGGTCGCACGCGCGCGTAAGATCCAGCGTTTCCTGTCGCAGCCGTTCCACGTCGCTGAAGTGTTCACGGGCTCGCCGGGCAAGTACGTGCCGCTGAAGGAAACGATCCGTGGCTTCAAGATGATCGTCGACGGCGAGTGCGACCACCTGCCGGAACAGGCGTTCTACATGGTCGGCACGATCGACGAAGCCTTCGAAAAGGCCAAGAAGATCTCGTAAGGGTCAGGCGTAACGCAGCGGGCGCCGCTACGTCCGTGAGGGATACCTTGATGGTATCCGTTCGCGGACAGGCGCTTACGTAATACGCTCAACCCGCCGTGCATGGGATCGGAGCAGGCGCTGAAGCGCTCGTTCCGATCGACAGGAGTCGATATGGCAACCATCAAAGTAGACGTCGTCAGCGCGGAAGAGCAGATCTTCTCGGGCGAGGCGAAATTCGTCGCGCTGCCGGGCGAAACGGGTGAGCTGGGTATTCTGCCGGGTCACACGCCGCTGATCACGCGGATTCGTCCGGGTGCGGTGCGCATCGAAGTCGAGGGCGGCAACGACGAATTCGTGTTCGTCGCGGGCGGCATTCTCGAAGTGCAGCCGGGTGCCGTGACGGTGCTCGCCGACACCGCGATCCGCGGCAAGGACCTCGACGCGGCGAAAGCCGAGGAAGCACGCAAGCGTGCCGAGGAAACGCTGCAGAACGCGAAGTCGGATCTCGACCTCGCGAAGGCGCAATCCGAGCTCGCGACCGCGATGGCGCAGCTCGAAGCGATCCAGCGTCTGGCGAAGATCCGCAGCCGGCACTGAGCCGCGCCGCGTATCCCGCGAAAGAAAGCAGCCTTCGGGCTGCTTTTTTTTCGCCCCGTCGTTTTCGTCTGTTTTTACGGGTCGGATCATACCGTCCGGTCGTGCTATTTCACCCGTCCGCAGTAATTCGATGTCAGAGTGTCGTCAGCCGCGCACGGCATCATCCCGGAGAGGCTATCCGTCGCGACGGCGATGGAGCAGACACGCGTGAGCCGCATGTCGGGCCGGTCAGACAAAAACGGACGGAGACATTCATGGCAGCAGACCTTGGCGTGGGGGCGCTGATCGCGCCCGAAAACGGATTGTCGTACGTGCGCGGCACGACCGACGTGCCGCTCTCCGAAGCGACGATCGGCCGGTTCCTGCTCGACACGGCAGGCCGCTTTCCCGATCGGCCGGCCGTCGTGTTCCGCGAGCAGCAGGTGCGCTGGACGTGGCGCGAGTTCGCGAACGAGGTCGACGTGCTGGCGGCCGGGCTGGCCTCGCTCGGCATCGTGAAGGGCGATCGCGTCGGCATCTGGTCGCCGAACCGCAGCGAATGGCTGCTCACGCAGTTCGCGACCGCGCGGATCGGCGCGGTGCTCGTCAACATCAATCCGGCCTACCGGCTCGCGGAACTCGAATACGCGCTGAACAAGGTCGGCTGTAAAGCCGTGATCGCCGCCGAGCGCTTCAAGACGTCCGCATACGTCGAGATGCTGCAGACCATCGCGCCGGAACTCGCGACCGCGACGCCGGGCGACCTGCATGCGGCGCGCGTGCCGAGCCTGCGCACGGTCGTGTCGATGGGCGACGTCGCGCCGGCCGGCATGTTCCGCTTCGCGGATGTGATGGCGCGCGGCCGCCAGGCCGTCGATCCCGCGCTGCTCGATGCGATCGGCGCGACGCTCGAGGCCCACGAGCCGATCAACATCCAGTTCACGAGCGGCACGACGGGCAGCCCGAAGGGCGCGACGCTCACGCATCGCAACGTCGTCAACAACGGCCGCTCGATCGCGACCGCGATGCGCTTCACCGAACAGGACACGCTGTGCATCCCGGTGCCGCTGTATCACTGCTTCGGGATGGTGCTCGCAGTGCTCGCGTGCGTGTCGAAGGGGGCGGCGATGGTGTTCCCGGGCGAAGCATTCGACCCGGTCGCGACGCTCGCGGCGGTGGCCGACGAGCGTTGCACCGCGCTGCACGGCGTGCCGACGATGTTCATCGCGGAGCTCGATCATCCGGCGTTCGCGCAATTCGACCTGTCGACGCTGCGCACCGGGATCATGGCCGGCTCGCCGTGCCCGATCGAGACGATGAAGCGCGTCGTGTCGCAGATGCACCTGTCCGAGATCACGATCGCGTACGGGATGACGGAGACGAGCCCCGTGTCGTTCCAGAGCTCGACCGACGACCCGCTCGAGAAGCGCACGACGACGGTCGGCCGCATCCAGCCGCACCTGGAAGTGAAGATCGTCGATCCGGGCGGCGATATCGTGCCGGTCGGCGCGACGGGCGAGCTGTGCACGAAGGGCTATTCGGTGATGCTCGGCTACTGGGACGACGACACGAAGACGCGCGAGGTGCTCGTGGACGGCTGGATGCATACGGGCGACCTCGCGACGCTCGATGCGGACGGTTACTGCAACATCGTCGGCCGGTTGAAGGACATGGTGATTCGCGGCGGCGAGAACGTCTATCCGCGCGAGATCGAGGAATTCCTGTTTCGGCATCCGAAGATTCAGAGCGCGCAGGTATTCGGCGTACCCGATACGAAGTACGGCGAGGAGCTGTGCGCGTGGATCGTGCTGCGTGCGGACGAGCAGATGACCGAGGACGACGTGCGTGCGTTCTGCAGCGGGCAGATCGCGCACTACAAGATCCCGCGCTACATCCGCTTCGTCGACGAGCTGCCGATGACGGTGACGGGCAAGGTGCAGAAGTTCGTGATGCGCGACCGGATGATCGAGGAGCTGAAGCTCGACGTGCAGAAGACCGCTTAGCGCGGCATGAAGAAGGGAAAACGCGCTGGAAAAACGCGGCGGCCTGCGGGCCGTTGCGTTTTCGATGGACGAAAAAAAGCGGGCTTATTAGCCCGCTAAAAACCACACGCTACGGGGTTAGCGCGAGGAGACCAAAGATGAAACCGAGTCCGGCGGGGGGCCGGAAACGACTCCAACAGGGATGCCCCTTGGAAGGGCTTCGGTACGTGACCGACTGGCTCGCAGCGCTTCGCGTCCGCTCACACTTGGCACACGAGACCGCATCCGTGTTGAAACCGTTGAGGCCATTGTGGGCGAATTAATGACCCCTCGCGGTAACAAAGTGTTTCAGGTTGTAACGCCCGCCAGATAAGGCTTTCCGGGATTTTTTGCTGTTTTTGAGGGCCCGAAAAAGGTCATTTTTACCCATATTTTCCGCAGCGTTTTCAGCGCGTGCGCACGATGCGTTTTTCATGCGTATCAGGCTCGACGAATTGCCGATTTACACGCGAGAAAATGCGCGGTTCGGCAGATGCCGCGCATGACGATTCATTCGTCAGAAAGATTTTGAAACGTGATTGGCCGGCGCGGAAGTCGACCGTTCGGCCAGTTCGCCGGCATCGGGCCGATTTTGCCGGCGCCGGCGAGCTGCGTCGAAGTGTAACGGCGGCGATTCGGCCGCCACCGTGCAGCGATTTTCGCGGGCCGCCGCCGCGGGGTCGGTGCCCGCTAAAGTCACTGCGGGCCGCCGCGTGCGAACCCGCTTACTTCAGCCATTTGTCCGAAATCGCCTGGTATTCGCCGGTCGACAGCGCGAGATGCAGCCACTGATCGACGTACTGCTGGAACGCGACGTCGCCGCGCGGCACCATGTACGCCTTCTCGCCGAACTGGAACGGCTTGTCCGGATGCACCGAGCACAGGCCCGGATTCAGCTTTTGCTGCAGCAGCGTCTCGGACGCATCCGTCACCATCACGTCCGCCTTGCCCGCGAGGATTTGCTTGAAGATCGTTACGTTGTCCGGATAGACCGTGAGGTTCGCGTGCGTGAAATACTGCTTCGCGAAACGCTCGTTGGTGCCGCCCGGGTTCACGATCACGCGCGTTTCCGGCCGGTCGATCTGCGCGACGGTCTGGTATTTGTCGGCGTCCGCGCAGCGCACGATCGGCGTCTTGCCGTCCACGACGTACGGCTGCGTGAAGAACACGCGCTTCTGGCGCTCGAGCGTCGTCGAAACGCCGCCCACCGCGATGTCGCATTTCGCGACGAAGTCGCCGGTCAGGTTCGGCCAGCTCGTCTTCACGTAGTCGGTCTTCACGCCGAGCGACTTCGCGAGCGATTCGGCCATGTCGATGTCGATGCCCTCGAAGCGGCCGTCCGCACGGTAGTACGAATACGGCTTGTAGTCGCCCGTCGTGCAGACGCGCAGCGTGCCGCGCGCGAGCACGTCGTCGAGCCGCGAGCCGGCGCCCGGCGCGGCTGCTGCTGCGCCCGCGGCGGTCTGCGCGTGCGCGGCGGCGCAGCAAAACAACGCGGCGGCGGCGAGCGTGGCGAATGGTTTCATCGGTCTCCTCCTTCGTTTCGTTCGATATGAGCGTCCGATCATAACGGAGCCATCGCGCGCGTCATATGGCCGCCATCGCGCCGGCATGCGCTGCCTTGCGGCGGCTGTCCGGTAAAATGCCGCTTTGCCTTCGCACCGTCGCTCCTACCGTGGCCCATACCCTGCTCAACGACACCTTCCTGCGTGCGCTTCTGCGCGAGCCGACCGACTACACGCCGATCTGGCTGATGCGCCAGGCCGGCCGCTACCTGCCCGAATACAACGCGACGCGCGCACGCGCCGGCAGCTTCCTCGGTCTCGCGAAGAATCCCGACTACGCGACCGAAGTGACGCTGCAGCCGCTCGAGCGCTTTCCGCTCGACGCCGCGATCCTGTTCTCGGACATCCTGACGATTCCGGACGCGATGGGCCTCGGCCTCGACTTCCAGGTCGGCGAAGGGCCGAAGTTCGCGCATCCGGTGCGTACCGAGGCCGACGTCGCCAGGCTCGCGGTGCCGGACATCGAAGAGACGCTCGGCTACGTGACGGGCGCGGTGCGCGAGATCCGCCGCGCGCTCACCGACGGCCAGGGCCGCCAGCGTGTGCCGCTGATCGGCTTTTCGGGCAGCCCGTGGACGCTCGCGTGCTACATGGTCGAAGGCGGCGGGTCGGACGATTTCCGCACGGTGAAGTCGATGGCGTATTCGCGCCCCGACCTGATGCACCGGATCCTCGACGTGAACGCGCAGGCCGTGGCGGCCTACCTGAACGCGCAGATCGAAGCGGGCGCGCAGGCCGTGATGATCTTCGATACGTGGGGCGGCGCGCTGGCGGACGGCGCGTACCAGCGCTTCTCGCTGGACTACATCCGCCGCGTGGTGGCGCAGCTCAAGCGCGAGCATGACGGCGAGCGCGTACCGGTCATCACGTTCACGAAGGGCGGCGGGCTGTGGCTCGAGGAGATCGCGGCGACCGGCGTCGACGCGGTCGGGCTCGACTGGACGGTCAACCTCGGCGCCGCGCGCGAGCGCGTCGCGGGTCGAGTCGCGCTGCAGGGCAACCTCGACCCGACGATCCTGTTTGCGCCGCCCGCCGCGGTGCGCGAGCAGGCGCGCGCGGTGCTCGACAGCTACGGCAACCATCCGGGCCATGTATTCAACCTCGGGCACGGTATTTCGCAATTCACGTCGCCCGATCACGTCGCCGAACTCGTCGACGAGGTGCATAACCACAGCCGCGCGATCCGTAGCGGAGCCGCCGGCTGAACGCAAGCGCTGTCATGCTGCACTGCGGGATGACAGCGTTTCGTTTTCGGCGCTAAACAGGGCGCAACCCCGCACCGGTTGCCGATTCAGTGCTTGTCAAGACTTGACTTATACACATTTTCCTCGTTGCAGCGCGGTAGAGCCCTGTGTCGGTCAAATTGCCTCGCTATGGTTCGGTAATTTGAATAGCAGCCTTATGGAATAAGGCTCCGCGGGGGACCGCCACAAACGGCGAAAATCAGCGGAAAGCGCGGCCCCGCGTGCGTTGCGGCCCGTGAGCGGCGAGTTCTCAACAAAGTTATCCACAGGCTGGGCAGGGTATACGGCGATTCCTAATGCGAATCCAAAACTTAGCGCCGAATCTGACGTTTTACTTTAAGTCCGCCGCCACGATGCGGGCGCGGATGCCGGCCGCCCGTCTCGATGCGGTGCATGCCGCCGCCGGAGCGCTGCGATGAGCGGCACCTACCTGCGCGTCGCGCTCGACCATCCGCTCGCCACCCTGTTCGACTATCGCTGCGACGCGCAACCGGCGCCCGTGCCGGGCACGCTCGTGCAGGTGCCGTTCGGCAAGCGGCAGGCGGTCGGGCTCGTCTGCGAAGTGACGACTCACACCGACGTGCCGCCGTCCCGGCTGCGCGCGGTCGACGCGATCTGCACCGACCTGCCGCCGTTGTCGCCGGACTGGCTCGCGCTCGTGTCGTTCGCCGCCGATTACTACCAGCGCGGGCGCGGCGAGGTCGCGCTGCCGGCGCTGCCGCAGGCGCTGCGCGATGCGGGGCGCTGGGGGCGGCTGCTTGCGCCCGAGGTGCGCTACCGGCCGACGGAGGCCGGCCGCGCGGCGCTGCCCGATGCGTTGCCCGCACGCGGGGCCGCGCTGCGGCGGCTCGCGCAGGCGCTGGTCGACACCGGCTCGCTCGCGCTGCCCGATGCGCGCGCGCTGCACCCGAAGGCGGCCGCGACGCTCGACGACTGGGCGGCGCGCGGCTGGGTCGACGTCGAGGAGATCGGCTGGGCCGATGCGCCTGTGCCCAAAGCTGTGGATAACCTGTTGGCAGCCGGTGGACGAACTGTGCCGCCGGCGCTCACGGATCAGCAGGCCGAGGCGCTCGACGCGATCCGCGCCGCGCAGGGCTTTGCGCCGTTCCTGCTGCACGGCGTGACGGGCAGCGGCAAGACCGAGGTCTATCTGCATGCGCTCGCGTCGCTGCTCGACGCCCGGCCGGACGCGCAGGCGCTCGTGCTCGTCCCCGAAATCAACCTGACGCCGCAGTTCGAGGCCGCGTTTCGCGCGCGCTTCGCGGGTGCGCTCGCCGACGACGCGATCGTCACGCTGCACAGCGGGCTCGCCGAGGGCGAGCGGGCGCGCAACTGGCTCGCCGCGCATACGGGGCGTGCGCGGATCGTGCTCGGCACACGCCTCGCGGTGCTCGCGTCGATGCCGGCGCTCGCGCTGATCGTCGTCGACGAGGAGCACGAGCCCGCGTACAAGCAGCAGGAAGGGCTGCGCTATTCGGCACGCGATCTCGCCGTGTGGCGCGCGAAGCAGCTCGGCATCACGGTCGTGCTCGGCTCGGCCACGCCGTCGCTCGAAAGCTGGTGGCAGGCGGAGCAGGGCCGCTATACGCGGCTCACGCTGTCGCGCCGCGCGGTGGCCGACGCGACGCTGCCGACCGTGCGGCTGATCGACCTCGAAGAGGAGCGGCGGCGCGGCCGCGCGTCGATGGGCGGGCTGTCGGGGCCGCTCGTCGCGGCGCTGAAGGCGCGGCTCGAACGCGGCGAGCAGAGTCTCGTGTTCCTGAACCGGCGCGGTTACGCGCCGCAGCTCGCGTGCGACGCATGCGGCTGGGTCGCAGGCTGCCCGCGCTGCAGCGCGTACGTCGTGCTGCACAAGCCCGAGCATGCGCTGCGCTGCCATCACTGCGGCTGGGAAGCCCGCATTCCGCGATCGTGCCCCGAGTGCGGGAACGTCGACATCGCGCCGCTCGGGCGCGGCACGCAACGCATCGAGGAGGCGCTCGCCGAGGCCGTGCCGGGCGCGCGCGTGCTGCGGATCGACGCGGACAGCACGCGCCGCAAGGGCAGTGCGCAGGCGCTCTTTTCCGACGTGCACGCGGGCGAGGTTGATATCCTCGTCGGCACGCAGATGATCGCTAAGGGGCACGACTTCCAGCGCGTGTCGCTCGTCGGTGTGCTCAATGCCGACACGGCGCTGTTCTCGCATGACTTCCGCGCGAGCGAACGGCTGTTCGCGCAACTGATGCAGGTGAGCGGCCGCGCGGGGCGCGCGGGGCTGCCGGGCGAGGTGCTCGTGCAGACGCGCTACCCGCGTCACGCGCTGTATCACGCGCTCGGGCGGCAGGACTACGTCGGCTTCGCGAATTCGACGCTCGGCGAGCGTCGCGACGCGCACCTGCCGCCGTTCGTCTACCAGGCGCTGCTGCGCGCCGAGGGGCGCACGCTCGACGCGGCGCTCGCGTTCCTGCTGCAAGCCGCGGCCGCGTTGCCGGGGCTGCCGGGCGCCGATCGCGTGACCGTGTACGACGCGGTGCCGATGACGATCGTCAAGGTCGCGAACGTCCACCGCGCGCAGTTGCTGCTCGAAAGCGCGTCGCGGGCGGCGCTGCAGCATGCGCTGCGCGCATGGCAGCCGGAATTGCGCGCGCTGAAGGGCGTGCTGCGGTGGAGTGTCGAGGTCGATCCGCTGGATATCTGAGCGGCGCGCCATGCGGCCGTCGTGCCGAGCGCGCCGCACACCGCACACCGCACACCGCACACCGCACACCGCACACCACGTGCCGCTGCGTCGACGCCCGGGCCGTCGGGCAGCCCCGAACCGTCTTTTGCGGCACGGCACCCCCGGCCACCCCATCCGCCGCCACCCCAGTGCAACTCGTTTTCGTCCACCGCCACGCGCGGGGAAGGTTGCGCACGCATGCCAAACCGGCCTGCTCAGGGAAAACACCGATCCCCCGACCACGGGCAACTCCTAGGTTGCAACCGCATAAGTGGCTGATTATATTGACTAACCCAAGGGTGCAACCCATCTCGCAATTTGGTTGCACCTTTTTATTGCGTGCCGTAGGATTTCGCGCATCCTCTCACACCACATTGCCGGGCTCGCACCGGCGCACGAACCCACCATGGCAAGCACGACTCTCGGCGTCAAGGTCGACGACCTTCTCCGCTCGCGCCTCAAGGACGCAGCCGCGCGTCTCGAGCGCACTCCCCACTGGCTGATCAAGCAGGCGATCTTCGCGTATCTCGAGCGGATCGAGCACGGCCAGTTGCCGCCCGAGCTGTCGGGCCACAGCGGCGTCACGGAGCTCGCCGACGGCCAGGCCGCGGACGGCGACGACGACAACTCGCCGCACCCGTTCCTCGAATTCGCGCAGAACGTGCAGCCGCAATCGGTGCTGCGCGCGGCGATCACGGCCGCGTACCGCCGCCCCGAGCCGGAATGCGTGCCGTTCCTGCTCGGCCAGGCGCGCCTGCCCGCGAACCTGCAGGCTGACGTGCAGGCGCTCGCGACGAAGCTCGTCGAGGCGCTGCGCGAGAAGAGCTCGGGCGGCGGCGTCGAAGGGCTGATCCACGAATTCTCGCTGTCGAGCCAGGAAGGCGTCGCGCTGATGTGCCTCGCCGAGGCGCTGCTGCGCATTCCCGATCGTGCGACGCGCGATGCGCTGATCCGCGACAAGATCAGCAAGGGCGACTGGCGCTCGCACGTCGGCCACGCGCCGTCGCTGTTCGTGAACGCGGCGACCTGGGGGCTGATGATCACCGGCAAGCTCGTGACGACCAACAGCGAAGCGGGGCTGTCGTCGGCGCTCACGCGCCTGATCGGCCGCGGCGGCGAGCCGCTGATCCGCAAGGGCGTCGACATGGCGATGCGCCTGATGGGCGAGCAGTTCGTCACCGGCGAGACGATTTCCGAAGCGCTGGCCAACAGCCGCAAGTACGAAGCGCGCGGCTTCCGCTACTCGTACGACATGCTCGGCGAAGCGGCGACGACCGAAGAGGACGCGCAGCGCTACTACGCGTCGTACGAACAGGCGATCCACGCGATCGGCAAGGCGGCCGGCGGCCGCGGCATCTACGAAGGCCCGGGCATCTCGATCAAGCTGTCGGCGCTGCACGCACGCTACTCGCGTTCGCAGCAGGACCGCACGATGAGCGAGCTGCTGCCGCGCGTGCGCGCGCTCGCGCTGCTCGCCCGCCGCTACGACATCGGCCTGAACATCGACGCGGAAGAAGCCGACCGCCTCGAACTGTCGCTCGACCTGCTCGAGGCGCTGTGCTTCGATCCGGATCTCGCGGGCTGGAACGGCATCGGCTTCGTGGTGCAGGGCTACCAGAAGCGCTGCCCGTTCGTGATCGACTACCTGATCGATCTCGCGCGCCGCAGCCGTCACCGCCTGATGATCCGTCTGGTCAAGGGCGCGTACTGGGATACCGAGATCAAGCGTGCGCAGGTCGACGGCCTCGAAGGCTATCCGGTCTATACGCGCAAGATCTACACGGACGTGTCGTACCTCGCGTGCGCGAAGAAGCTGCTCGCCGCCCCCGACGCCGTCTACCCGCAGTTCGCGACGCACAACGCGTACACGCTCGCCGCGATCTACCAGCTCGCGGGCCAGAACTACTACCCGGGCCAGTACGAATTCCAGTGCCTGCACGGGATGGGCGAGCCGCTGTACGAGGAAGTCACCGGCCGCGACAAGCTGAACCGGCCGTGCCGCGTGTACGCGCCGGTCGGCACGCACGAGACGCTGCTCGCGTACCTGGTGCGCCGCCTGCTGGAAAATGGCGCGAACACGTCGTTCGTGAACCGCATCGCGGACAAGACCGTGTCGGTGAAGGAACTGGTCGCCGATCCGGTCGACGAAGCGTCGAAGGTCGTGCCGCTCGGCGCGCCGCACGCGAAGATCCCGCTGCCGCGCAACCTGTACGGCGACGAGCGTCCCAACTCGATGGGCCTCGACCTGTCGAACGAACACCGCCTCGCGTCGCTGTCGTCCGCGCTGCTCGCGAGCGCGCACTTCCCGTGGCGCGCGGCGCCGATGCTCGCCGACGACACGCTCGCCGACGCGCCGGCCCGCGATGTACGCAACCCGGCCGACCAGCGCGACACGGTCGGCACCGTCAGCGAAGCGACGGCCGAACACGTGAGCGCGGCACTCGCGCACGCGGTGGCCGCCGCGCCGATCTGGCAGGCGACGCCGGTCGACGCACGCGCCGATTGCCTGGTGCGCGCGGCCGACCTGCTCGAAGCGCAGATGCATACGCTGATGGGCCTGATCGTGCGCGAAGCCGGCAAGTCGCTGCCGAACGCGATCGCCGAGATCCGCGAAGCGGTCGACTTCCTGCGCTACTACGCCGCGCAGATCCGCGACGAATTCTCGAACGACACGCACCGCCCGCTCGGTCCCGTGGTCTGCATCAGCCCGTGGAACTTCCCGCTCGCGATCTTCATGGGCCAGGTGGCCGCCGCGCTCGCGGCCGGCAACACGGTGCTCGCGAAGCCGGCCGAACAGACGCCGCTGATCGCCGCCCAGGCCGTGCGCCTGCTGCGCGAGGCCGGCGTGCCGGCCGGCGCGGTGCAGCTGCTGCCGGGCGACGGCGAGACCGTCGGTGCGGCGCTGGTCGCCGATCCGCGCACGCGTGCGGTGATGTTCACCGGTTCGACCGAAGTCGCGCGCCTGATCAACAAGACGCTGTCGGCGCGCCTCGACCCGGACGGCAAGCCGATCCCGCTGATCGCGGAAACGGGCGGCCAGAACGCGATGATCGTCGACTCGTCGGCGCTCGCGGAGCAGGTGGTCGCGGACGTGATGCAGTCGTCGTTCGACTCGGCCGGTCAACGGTGTTCGGCGCTGCGCGTTCTGTGTCTGCAGGACGATGTCGCGGACCGCACGCTGACGATGCTGAAGGGCGCGATGCACGAGCTGGCGCTCGGCAACCCCGACCGGCTGTCGACGGACGTCGGCCCGGTGATCGACGGTGAAGCGAAGCAGACGATCGACACGCACGTCGCGGCGATGAAGGAGAAGGGTCACGCGGTCACGCAGCTGCCGGCGCCGGAGGCCTGCGCGCACGGCACGTTCGTGCCGCCGACGCTGATCGAGATCGGCAGCATCGACGAGCTGAAGCGCGAAGTGTTCGGCCCCGTGCTGCATGTGGTGCGCTACCGCCGCAGCCAGCTCGACAAGCTGCTGGAGCAGATCCGCGCGACCGGCTACGGCCTGACGCTCGGCATCCACACGCGGATCGACGAGACGATCGCGCACGTGATCTCGAATGCGCACGTCGGCAACATCTACGTGAACCGCAACGTGATCGGCGCGGTGGTCGGCGTGCAGCCGTTCGGCGGCGAAGGGCTGTCGGGCACGGGCCCGAAGGCCGGCGGCGCGCTGTACCTGCAGCGCCTGCTCGCGACGCGTCCGTCGGGCCTGCCGCGTTCGCTCGCGCAGACGCTGATCGCGGACGGCGCGGTCGAAGGCGATGCGCGCGGCAACCCCGCGGCAGCGCTCACGACGCTGCGCGACTGGCTGATCGAGCAGCGCGAGCCGGCACTGGCCGCGCGTTGCGACGGCTACCTGGCGCAGGTGCCGGCCGGTGCGACCGCCGTGCTGACCGGCCCGACGGGCGAGCGAAACACGTATACACTCGGCCCGCGCGGCACGGTGCTGTGTGTCGCGGCGACGCCGGGCGGCGCGCGCGCGCAGTTCGCGGCAGTGCTGGCGACCGGCAACCACGCGCTGTTCGCGGGCGCGGCCGGCGAGGCGCTGGTCGCCGCGCTGCCGGCGTCGCTGAAGGCGCATGCGACCGTGCGCAAGCAGGCCGATACGCCGTTCGACGCGGTGCTGTTCGAAGGCGACAGCGACGAACTGCAGACGCTCGTGAAGGACGTCGCGCAGCGGCCGGGCCCGATCGTGTCGGTGCAGGGCGTGTCGGTGGGCGCGTTCGAGAACGGCGATGCGGAAGATTACGCGCTGGAACGGCTGTTGACGGAGCGCTCGGTGAGCGTGAACACGGCCGCGGCGGGCGGCAATGCGAATTTGATGACGATCGGCTGATCATCCTTGCCGCTCGGATCAAACAAAGGAAGCGGCTAGGCGATCCCGAAGCCGCTCCATTTACCCTGGTACCAAGGAGATGCTATGCAACACACGATGAAAAAGGTGGCAGGCGCGACGTTCGTCGCGGTCATGTCGCTGGCGGGGACGGCCCATGCAGATGACGTGAAGATCGGTTACGCAGGGCCGATGACGGGCGCGCAGGCGCACTACGGCAAGGATATGCAGAACGGGATCGTGCTCGCGATCGAGGATTTCAACGCGACGAGCCCGAAGATCGGCGGCAAGCCGGTGAAGTTCGCACTCGACACGCAGGACGACCAGGCTGACCCGCGCACCGGCACGACGGTCGCGCAGAAGCTCGTCGACGACGGCATCAAGGGCATGCTCGGCCACTTCAACTCGGGCACGACGATTCCGGCCTCGCGCATCTACGCGAACGCGGGCATTCCGCAGATCGCAATGGCGACCGCACCGGAATACACGCAGCAGGGTTACAAGACGACCTTCCGCATGATGACGTCCGACACGCAGCAGGGCTCGGTGGCCGGCACGTTCGCGTCGAAGGATCTCGGCATGAAGAAGATCGCGATCGTCGACGACCGCACGGCCTACGGCCAGGGTCTCGCCGACCAGTTCGAGAAGGCCGCGAAGGCCGGCGGCGCGACGATCGTCGACCGTGAATTCACGAACGACAAGGCGGTGGACTTCAAGGCGATCCTGACCAAGCTGAAGGCGGCGAAGCCGGATCTGGTCTACTACGGCGGCGCGGATTCGCAGGCTGCACCGATGGTCAAGCAGATGAAGACGCTCGGCATCACCGCCCCGCTGATGAGCGGCGAAATGGTGAAGACGCCGACGTTCCTGAAGATCGCGGGCAACGCGGCCGACGGCACGATCGCCTCGCTGGCAGGCCTGCCGCTCGAAGAGATGCCGGGCGGCAAGACGTACGCCGACAAGTACAAGAAGCGCTTCGGCGAAGACGTGCAGACCTACTCGCCGTATGCGTACGACGGCGCGATGGCGCTGTTCAACGCGATGAAGAAGGCCGATTCGACCGATCCGGCGAAGTACCTGCCGGTGCTGGCGAAGACCGACATGGCCGGCGTGACGTCGACGCACGTCGCGTATGACGCGAAGGGCGACCTGAAGAACGGCGGCATCACGATGTACAAGGTCGAGAAGGGCGAGTGGAAGCCGCTGAAGAGCATCGGCGGCAAGTAAGCAGCCCGTGACGTGACGAACGGGCGGCGGCGCACGTCGCTGCCCCGCCGGTCATGCGAAAAAGCCACCTGGCCGTCGGGCCGGGTGGCTTTTTCTTTTTTTGCGGCCGGGCAAGCGGCTTTAAGCGGATTTAAGCGGCTTTAAGCGGCCATATGCGCCTATTCGCGACGCACACGCAGCAGGAACTTCTGCAGCTTGCCCGTAGGCGTGCGCGGCAGCGCCTGCACGAACGTGAACTCACGCGGAATCTTGTAAGCGGCGAGCCGCTCGCCGCAGAACGCGCGCAGCGCGTCCGCGTCGGGTACCGTGCCCGCGCGCAGCACGACGTGCGCGACGACCGTCTCGCCCCAGTCGGGATGCGGGACACCGACGACGGCCGCCTCGGCGATGTCCGGGTGCGCGCCAAGCACGTCCTCCACTTCCTTCGAATAGACGTTCTCGCCGCCCGTCACGATCATGTCCTTCAGCCGGTCGACGATGAACAGGTAGCCATCCTGATCGATCCGCGCGATGTCGCCGGTGCGATACCAGCCGTGCGGCGCGAACGCGGCGCGGGTCGCGGCCGCATCGTCGAGATAGCCGAGCATCATGCTGTCGGTCTTCAGCCAGATCTCGCCGGTCTCGCCCGGCTGCGCGTCGACGCCGTCCATCCGCACGACGCGCAGGTCGACGCCCGGGCCGCCGTGGCGGCCGATCGAGCCGGCCTTCGCGATCTGCTCGTCCGGATACAGCGTCGTGCCGGCCGGGCCCGCTTCCGTCATGCCGTACACCTGGAAGAACGCGTCGCTGCGATACGCGCGCGCGAGCCGTTCGGCCTGCGCGGCGCCGATCGGGCCGCCGCCGTACAGCCATGCCCGCACGCTCGACAGGTCGAACGCCGCGAAACCCTCGATCGTGTCGAGCGGCAGCAGGTACGACACCGGCGCGCCGAAATACAGCGTCACGCGCTCACGCTCGACGGCCTGCAGGAACCGCAGCGGATGGTATTCGCGCAGCAGCACGACGGTGCCGCCCGCATACAGCGTGCCGCCGAACCAGTTGTTGAGCGGCGACGAATGCCAGATCGGCATCGCCATCAGCGTGCGCTCGTTGCGGCCGATGCCGGTCGCGAGGGCCGCCTGCATCGCGGCGAGCGTCACGGTGCGGTGGCTGTGCACGCAGCCTTTCGGGTGGCCGGTCGTGCCGGACGTATAGAGGATCTGCGCGATGTCGCCGTCGGCCGGCTCGATGCCCGCGAGGCCGTCCATCGTTGCGCACAGCGTGTCGAAGCACGGCACGCCGTCGAGCTCGCCTTCGGTCACGAGCCGTCGCGCGGGATGCACGATGCGCTCGACCACCGGCGCGAGCGTCACGTCGAACAGCAGCACCTTGCTGCGGCTGTGTTCGAGCACGTAGTCGACTTCCGGCGCCTGCAGCTTGTGGTTGATCGGCACGAACGTCGCGCCGAGCCGCCACGCGCCGAACATCAGATCGACGAAGGCCGGCGTGTTGAAGCACATCGCGGCGACGCGGTCGCCGGCCGCGACGCCGAGCGCGCTCAGCACGGCCGCCGCGCGGTGCGAGCGCTCGCGCGCGGCGGCATAGGTGATCGTCGCGGATTCGCTGACGAGGAACGGCTTGTCGGGCGTCGCGCGGGCGGCGCGGTCGAGGGCGGCGACGAGGTTCATCGGGGCTCCGGGCGGGCGAACGAAGGCGAACGGGGGGAACCGGGCCGGACGAACGGGCGTCAGGCCGGGTACGCGCGCTGCAGCAGCGCGGCGACGTCGATCGCGTGCGGGTCGAAGCCGCCCGCGATGCGGCCCCAGTCGGGCGCGGCAAGCCGTGTCGCGACGAACGCGTCGGCGACGGCCGCCGGCGCGTCGCGGCGCAGCAGGCACGCCTGCGCGACGAGCGCGAGGCGCTGCGCGAACACGCGGCCCGACGCCTCGAGCGTGTCGGCCGGGGCGTCGAGCATCGCGCGCAGCGCGTCGAGCGCCGCGCGGATGCGCGGTTCGCCCGCGCCGAGGTCGGCGAGTTCGGTGAACAGCGCGGCAGCCGCGTCGGGCTCGCGCGACACCGCGCGCAGCACGTCGAGGCACATCACGTTGCCCGAGCCTTCCCAGATCGAGTTGACGGGCGCCTCGCGGAACAGCCGCGCGATCGGGCCGTCGTCGACATAGCCGTTGCCGCCGAACACTTCCATCACCTCGCCGGTCAGCTCGACCGCGCGCTTGCACACCCAGAATTTCGCGGCGGGCGTGACGATGCGCTTCCATGCGCGTTCGCGCGGCGAGTCGTCGCGCTCGAACGCGTCGGCCAGACGCATCGCCAGCACGAGCGCGGCTTCGCTTTCGAGCGCGAGATCGGCCAGCACGGTGCGCATCAGCGGCTGTTCGGCGAGCGCGCGGCCGAATGCATGGCGCTGGCGCGTGTACGCGATCGCCTGCACGACGCCCTGGCGCAGCATCGCCGCACTGCCTAGCACGCAGTTCAGCCGCGTGTAGGTGGCCATTTCGATGATGGTCGGAATGCCGCGTCCTTCGTCGCCGAGCATGATGCCCCACGCGTCGTTCAGCTCGATCTCGCTGCTCGAGTTGCTGCGGTTGCCGACCTTGTCCTTCAGCCGCTGGATCTCGACCGCGTTCTTCGTGCCGTCCGGCCGCCAGCGCGGCACGTAGAAGCACGACGGGCCGCCGCCTTCGGTCTGCGCGACGACGAGGTGCGCGTCGCACATCGGCGCGGAGAAGAACCACTTGTGGCCGCGCAGCCGGTATTCGCCGCCGCGCCCGCCCGCGCCGACGGCGGTCGCGAGCGTCGTGTTCGCGCGTACGTCGGAGCCGCCCTGTTTCTCGGTCATGCCCATGCCGAACCAGATCGAGCGCTTGTCGGCGACCGGCACGTCGCGCGGATCGTAGTCGTCGCTGTAGAGCTTGTCGCGCAGCAGCGCCCACAGCGCGGGCTCCTTCTGCAGCACCGGGATCGCGGCCTGCGTCATCGTCGCCGGGCACAGCGTGCCGGCCTCGATCTGGCCATGCAGGTAGAAGCCGGCCGCGGTCGCGGCCCAGCGGCCGCGGCGCGACTCGCGGAACGCGAGCGACACGAAGCCTTCCTGGCGGTACCGGCCGAGCAGCGCGTGCCACGCCGGGTGAAAGTCGACGCGGTCGATGCGCCGGCCGCGCCGGTCGAACGTGTTCAGTTCCGGCGTGTGACGGTTCGCTTCGTCGGCAAGCCGCGCGGTGTCGGCGCTGCCGAGCCACGCGCCGTATGCGTCGAGCTGCGGCACGGCCCAGTCGGCGCCCGCGCGGGTGAGCGCGTCGCGCAGCGCGATGTCCGTCGTGAAGAGGTTATAGTCGACCAGTTCGTCGAACTGGTTCGTGACGGCGTGAGTCGATTCGGTCATCGAAGTTGTCTCCGGTCTCATGCTTCGCGGGCGGCCGGCGTCATGCCGCCCGGATGACGCTTCGGCGCCGGTTCCGGCCCCCGGTAAAACGCATGCCCTGCTGATTTCCAGAGTAGCAAATATGCCGCCGCGACATGTTCAGGTTCCGGCGCCGCCCGGCCAGCCGGCGGCGCAACCCGCGCCCGCGTTGCGTCGCCGGCCGCGCCAGTCGCGCGCGCAGGCGAGTTCCGACGCGCTGCAGCAGGCGTTCGTTCAGCTTTTGCTCGAACGCGGCTACGCGAAAGCGACGATCCGCGAGATCGCGGCCGTCGCGGGCGTCAGCATCGGCACCTTCTACGAGTATTTCGGCGACAAGCAGAGCCTCGCGGCGCTCTGCATCCATCGGCATGTGCTGGCGCTGGCCGACCGGCTGCGCGACGCGGTGGCGGGGCTGCGCGGCGCGCCGCGGGCCGAACTCGCCGCCGCGCTCGTCGACCTGCAGGTCGACGCGATCGGCGCCGACGCGGCGCTGTGGGGCGCGCTCTTCGCGCTGGAGCGGCAGGTGTCGCCGCTCGCCGCTTACCGCCGGCATTACGACGCTTACGTCGCGCTGTGGCGCGACGCGCTCGCGCACGCGGCCGATCCGCCGCCGGCCGCGCGGCTCGACGGGATCGCGCGGATGGCGCACACGCTCTGCTACGGCGGGCTCTCGCAGGCGCTGCTGACGCTCGGGCCCGCGTTCGACCTCGCCGCGCTGCGCGATGAACTGCGGGCCGTGCTGCTCGCCTATCTGGCGGCGGCCGGCCGGTAGCATCTCTTTAGGGAAATGCCTGATTCGCATGTCGGTCGGGCAGGCGAGCCTTGCCGCCGTGTGCTTCTCTCCAAGGGCCATGAGAAAAATACATGGCCGCCATGACGAAGTTTCGTTTGTCCGCCGATATTGGCTCGGGCTAAATCATGCGGCAGATGCAGGCCGCGCGCGTCGCGCGGGGCCGCCCGAAGGACATCAGAAGGAGGAGTCATGCGAAGCGCCACCGCGCCCCGTTCGAAACTGCCCGACGTCGGGACGACGATCTTCACGGTGATCGGCCAGCTGGCAGCCCGGCACGATGCGTTGAACCTGTCGCAGGGGGCGCCGAATTTCGCGCCCGATCCGGCGCTCGTCGAAGGCGTCGCGCGCGCGATGCGCGACGGGCACAACCAGTACGCACCGATGGCCGGCGTGATGGCGCTGCGCGAGCGGCTCGCGGAAAAGACCGAGGCGCTGTACGGCGCGCGCTACGACCCGGCCACCGAGATCACGGTGATCGCGAGCGCGAGCGAGGGGCTGTACGCGGCGATCAGCGCGCTCGTGCATCCGGGCGACGAGGTGATCTACTTCGAGCCGTCGTTCGACAGCTATGCGCCGATCGTGCGGCTGCAGGGCGCGACGCCCGTGGCGATCACGCTGTCGCCGGAGCATTTCCGCGTGAACTGGGATGAGGTGGCGGCCGCGATCACGCCGCGCACGCGGATGATCATCGTCAACACGCCGCACAACCCGACCGCGACCGTGTTCTCGGCCGACGATCTCGAGCGGCTCGCGCAGCTCACGCGCGACACGGGCATCGTCGTGCTGTCCGACGAAGTCTACGAGCACGTCGTGTTCGACGGCGCGCAGCACCAGAGCGTCGCACGCCACCGCGAGCTGGCCGAGCGCAGCGTGATCGTGTCGTCGTTCGGCAAGTCGTTCCACGTGACCGGCTGGCGGGTCGGCCATTGCCTCGCGCCGGCCGAACTGATGGACGAGATCCGCAAGGTGCACCAGTTCATGGTGTTCTCGGCCGATACGCCGATGCAGATCGCGTTCGCGGAGATCCTCGCGCGGCCGGACAGCTATCTCGGTCTGTCGGCGTTCTACGAGGCCAAGCGCGACCTGCTCGCGCGCGAGCTGGCCGATTCGCGTTTCGAGCTGCTGCCGAGCGAGGGCTCGTTCTTCATGCTCGCGCGTTTCCGGCACTTCTCGGACGAAAGCGACAGCGATTTCGTGCTGCGCCTGATCCGCGACGCGCGTGTCGCGACGATTCCGCTGTCGGCGTTCTACACCGACGGCACCGACGCCGGCGTGATCCGGCTCAGCTTTTCGAAGGACGACGCGACGCTGGTCGAAGGCGCGCGGCGGCTGCGTTCGCTGTAAACCCCGTACGGCATCCGGCCACGGGCATCCGGCGACGGGTACGTCGCATCGACCAGACACAGGAGATCACGATGAAGCACACGGCCACCCTGAAACTCGCGTTCGCACTCGCGTGCGCCATCGGTTCCGGCGCGGCGCTCGCCGATGCGCAGACGCTGCGCTTCGGCCTCGAGGCGCAATACCCGCCGTTCGAATCGAAAGCGCCGAACGGCGACCTGCAGGGCTTCGACATCGACGTCGGCAACGCCGTCTGCCAGACGGCGAAGCTGTCGTGCAAATGGGTCGAGACGTCGTTCGACGGCCTGATTCCCGCGCTGAAGGGCCGCAAGTTCGACGCGATCAACTCGGCGATGAATGCGACCGAGCAGCGGCGCCAGGCGATCGACTTCACGACGATCATCTATCGCGTGCCGACCCAGCTGATCGCGCGCACCGGCAGCGGCCTGCTGCCGACGCCGGAATCGCTGAAGGGCAAGCGGGTTGGCGTGCTGCAGGCGTCGATCCAGGAAACCTTCGCGAAGGCGCACTGGGAGCCGGCCGGCGTCGCGGTCGTCGCGTACCAGGACCAGAACCAGGCGTATGCGGATCTGGTCGCGGGCCGTCTCGACGCGACGCTCGTGCTCGCACCGTCCGGCCAGCGCGGCTTCCTGTCGCGTTCGGACGGCAAGGGCTTTTCGTTCGTCGGCCAGCCCGTGCACGACGACCGGATCCTCGGCAGCGGCATCGCATTCGGGCTGCGCAAGGGCGACAGCGCGCTGAAGGCGAAACTCGATGCGGCGATCGACAAGCTGAAGGCGGACGGCACGGTGAAGTCGCTCGGCCTGAAGTATTTCGGCGATATCGACATTTCGGCGAAGTAAGCGGGGCAGCGCGCGATGCAGAACCGGAACACGACCGCCGCGGGCGACGAACCGGCGGGCACGCCGCTGTTGGGCGACGCGCTCGAAGCAGCGCTCGTCGCCGAACTGGGCGATGCGCTCGTCACGCGCGCGGCCGACATCGATCCGCGTTATTTCACCGCCTACAACGAGCCGGCCGGCGCGCGGCCGCGCGCGCTGGTGCGCCCGCGCAATGTCGGCGACGTGTCGCGCACGCTTGCGCTGTGCGCGCGGCTCGGCCAGACGGTCGTGCCGCAGGGGGGGCTGACGGGGCTCGCGCGCGGCGCGGTCGCGCTCGGCGGCGAGGTCGTGCTGTCGATGGAACGCTTCGCGGGCGTCGAGGCGCTCGACGCGGCGGCCGGCACGATGACCGTGCGCGCCGGGACGCCGCTGCAGACGGTGCAGGAAGCCGCGGAAGCGGCGGGTTTCACGTTCGGTGTCGATCTCGGCGCACGCGGCTCGTGCCAGATCGGCGGGATGCTCGCGACCAACGCGGGCGGCACGCGCGCGATCCGCTACGGGATGATGCGCGAGCAGGTGCTCGGGCTCGAGGCCGTGCTCGCGGACGGCACGGTCGTGTCGTCGATGAACCGGATGCTGAAGAACAACGCGGGCTACGACCTGAAGCAGCTGTTCATCGGCAGCGAGGGGACGCTCGGCGTCGTCACGCGCGCCGTGCTGCGGCTGCATCCGTTGCTCGCCGCGCCGGCCACGGCGCTCTGCCGCGTGCGCGACTACGACGCGGTCATCGCGCTGTGGAATCGCGTGCGCACGCTGCCGGAGGTCGTCAGTTTCGAGGCGATGTGGCCGGCGTTCTACGACTACGTCGCGCGCCGCACGCCGGGCGTCTCGGCGCCGTTCGTCGGCGACGACGGCTTCGCGGTGCTGATCGAATGCGCGACGAGCGCACCGGGCGGCGATGCGCACCAGGCGCTGGAAACCGGCCTCGCGGCGGGAATCGAGGCCGGGCTCGTGGAGGATGCGGTGCTCGCGACGTCGGAGCGGCAGGCGCGGGACTTGTGGACGCTGCGCGAAGGCCTCGCGATCGACGCGCTGCCGCATCTGGTCAACTTCGACGTGAGTTTGCCGACCGGCGAACTCGGCGTGTTCGCCGAACGCTGCGAAGCGGCGCTGCGCATGCAATGGCCGGATGCCGTGTGCCTGTTCTTCGGGCACGTCGGCGACGGCAACGTGCATATCGGCGTGTCGCTGGCCGGGATGAGCGATGCGGACGCCGACGCGCTCGATCACTGCGTGTACGCGGTGGTGCGGGACATGGGCGGCTCGGTGTCGGCCGAGCACGGCATCGGCGTGCTCAAGCGGCCCTATCTCGCGCACACGCGCAGCGACGCGGAAATCGGGCTGATGCGACGCCTGAAGGCCGCGCTCGATCCGGGCGGCATCCTGAATCCCGGCAAGGTGCTTTGACGGCGGCGTTGCCTGCCGCCGCCGGGCGCCCGCCTGCGTGATTCGTCAGCCGTCCACCCAGCGCAGCGCGCCGATCTTCAGGTGTTCGACGACGCTGCGCGCCCATCCGAGCTCGGCATTGAGCAGCACGAGCGCGTGTTCGTTCTGCAGCAGGAACAGGCGCGGCACCTGGTCGGCCTGCGCGGCGTTGCGCAGCGTTTCGAGGCGCTCGCGCTCGGCGTCGAGCCGGGCGATCCGAAGCTCGAGCTGGTGGCGGGCATCTTCGGCGTCGAGCAGCGGCAGGAAGGCGAGGCCGGCGCCGAACGCCGGGAATTCGCGCGCGGGCTCCGCGAGCAGCGCATGCAGCCACGCCTGCCCGGCCGTGTGCCCGGCCTCGGTTAGCGCATACAGCGTGCGCTCGGGAAACGCGCCGTCGCGCTCGGTGTCGTGAACGGCGATCAGCCCGTCGCGTAGCAGCCGGTCGATCGTCTGGTAGAGGCTCGTGCGCTGCCGGACGTTGACGACTTCGTCGTACCCGCGGGCCTTCAGTTGCTGCAGCATCCCGTACGGATGCATCGGCGTTTCGGTGAGCGTCGCGAGGACGGCCAGCGCGAGCGGGGATGGACGACTAGTGGACATGAATAGTTATCACATATCTAGTAATAATATAACTATTCTCAACGAAACTATCACATTCCACAAGGGTTTCAGCCAAGGTGCGAGCGCTTCGCGGCCGGTGCGACGGTTTCCATCGTCGCGAGACCGTGCACGATGCCGCAATCCTCGACCGAATGCTCGCCGACGCACTGCCGGCGCAATTCGGTGAGCTGGTCGCGCAGATGCGTGAGTTCCGCGAGGCGCGCATCGACGTGGCCGATGTGTTCGTCGAGCAGCGCATTGATCGAATCGCAGGGATCGGCCGGCGTGTCGGTGAGCTGCAGCAGCGCGCGGATTTCGTCGTGGGCCATGTCGAGTGCGCGGCAGTTGCGGATGAAGCGCAGCCGTTCGACATGCACGTCGGTGTAGTTGCGGTAGTTCGAGTCGGTGCGTTCCGCGTCCGGCATCAGCCCCTCTTTCTCGTAGAAGCGGATCGTCTCGGGTGTGCAGCGGGCCGCCTTGGCCAGTTCGCCGATCTTCATGTCTATCTCCCGTGCAAGGGTTGACCTTGTAGTGGCTTCAGGGTGTTAACTCTACTCCGTCAAGCCATTGAAAGCCATTGAGGAGGTTGTCATGACCGATGCCCAGCGTACCCACGACCCACGACACCGTCATGCCGGCGGCGCCGATGCGTGCTGCGCCGATTCGCGCGACACGCAGACGGCGACCGTTGCCGACGCGGTGCCGGCGGCCGGCGAGCGCGCGCACGGCCACGACCATGATCACGGCGACCACGGCGACGCGCAGCGGCACGGCGCGGCGTGCACGCACGACCACGGCGCGCACGATCATTCGGGTCATGGCCACGATCATGCGGAAGGCAGCGGCCATGTACACGGCGACGCGTGCTCTCACGACCACGGCAAGCACGACCATGCCGGTCACGACCACGACCACGACCACGACCACGACCACGCGGCCGGCGACTGCTGCGCGCCTGCCGCGCTGACGCTCGCGCCGCTGCCGGTCGCGCAGGCGACCGCGTCGGGCCACGTGCGCTCCGCGTTCCGGATCATGCAGATGGACTGTCCGACCGAGGAAACGCTGATCCGCAAGAAGCTCGGCGGGATGAGCGAAGTGTCGGCGCTCGAATTCAACCTGATGCAGCGGATGCTGACCGTCGAACACGTGCCGGGCGCCCAGCCGGCGATCGAAGGCGCGATCCGCACGCTCGGGATGACGCCCGAGGCCGCGGCGGCCGGCGCGCCGGCGTCGCGCGTCGTCGACGCGCCCGCGAAGCCGTGGTGGCCGCTGGCGCTGGCCGGCGTCGCCGCGATCGCATCCGAGGGCGCGACGTGGGCCGGGCTGCCGGTGTGGCTCGCGGCGGCGCTCGCGCTCGCCGCGGTACTCGCGTGCGGGCTCACCACGTACAAGAAGGGCTGGATCGCGATCCGCAACGGCAACCTGAACATCAACGCGCTGATGAGCATCGCGGTGACGGGGGCGATGGCGATCGGCCAGTGGCCCGAAGCCGCAATGGTGATGGTGCTGTTCACGATTGCCGAGCTGATCGAGGCGAAGTCGCTCGACCGCGCGCGCAATGCGATCCAGGGCCTGATGCAGCTCGCGCCGGACACCGCGACCGTGCAGGACGCCGACGGCTCGTGGCGCACGATCGAGGCCGCGCAGGTGGCGCTCGGCGCGGTCGTGCGCGTGAAGCCGGGCGAGCGGATCGGGCTGGACGGCGAGGTCGTCGCCGGCCGCTCGACGGTGAACCAGGCGCCGATCACCGGCGAGAGCCTGCCCGTCGAAAAGACGACCGGCGACGCCGTGTACGCGGGCACGATCAACGAATCGGGTTCGTTCGAATACCGCGTGACGGCGGTGGCGGCCAACTCGACGCTCGCGCGGATCATCCACGCGGTCGAGGAGGCGCAGGGCGCGAAGGCGCCGACGCAGCGCTTCGTCGACCAGTTCGCGCGTGTCTACACGCCGATCGTGTTCGCGGTCGCGCTGCTGGTGGCGGTGGTGCCGCCGCTCGTCATGGGCGGTGCGTGGCACGACTGGATCTATCGTGCGCTGGTGCTGCTCGTGATCGCGTGCCCGTGCGCGCTGGTGATCTCGACGCCGGTGACGATCGTGTCGGGGCTCGCGGCCGCGGCGCGACGCGGGATTCTCGTGAAGGGCGGCGTCTATCTGGAAGAAGGGCGCAAGCTCGCCTGGCTCGCGCTCGACAAGACCGGCACGATCACGCACGGCAAGCCGGTGCAGACCGATTTCGACCTGCATGCGACCGATGCCGATGCGGTGCGGGTGCGGCACCTCGGTGCGAGCCTCGCGGCGCGCTCCGATCACCCGGTGTCGCAGGCGATCGCCGCCGCGGCCCGTGACGCCGGCACGACGGCATTCGCCGATGTGCAGGATTTCGAAGCGATCGTCGGGCGCGGGGTGCGCGGCACGATCGACGGCACGCGCTACTGGCTCGGCAACCATCGGCTCGTCGAGGAGCTCGAACGCTGCTCGACGGCGCTCGAAGCGAAGCTCGATGCGCTCGAGCGGCAGGGCAAGAGCGTCGTGGTGCTGGTCGACGAAGCGCGCGTGCTCGGCATCTTCGCGGTGGCCGACACGATCAAGGACACGAGCCGTGAAGCGATCGCCGATCTGCACGCGCTCGGCATCCGCACCGCGATGCTGACGGGCGACAACCCGCATACCGCGCAGGCGATCGCGAAGCAGGCCGGCATCGACGACGCGCGCGGCAACCAGTTGCCGGAAGACAAGCTCGCGGCGGTCGAGGAACTGGCGGCCGGCGGCGCGGGCGCGGTCGGGATGGTCGGCGACGGGATCAACGACGCGCCGGCGCTCGCCCGTGCCGACATCGGCTTCGCGATGGGGGCGATGGGCACCGACACGGCGATCGAGACGGCCGACGTCGCGCTGATGGACGACGACCTGCGCAAGATTCCCGCGTTCGTGCGGCTGTCGCGCGCGACGCATCGCGTCCTGGTGCAGAACATTGGCTTCGCGCTCGGCGTGAAGGTCGTGTTCCTCGGCCTCACGGTCGCGGGGCTCGGCACGATGTGGATGGCGGTCTTTGCCGACGCGGGCGCCAGCCTGATCGTCGTGGCCAACGGCTTGCGGCTGCTGTCGTCCTCCGGGGCGTTCGGCGACGCGCAGGCCACGCGTTGAGGAGCGGGCGATGAGCTTTCTGAAGCGAATCCTGGGCGGCCATGGCGGTGGCCACGGCAATGGCGGCCACGGTGGCGGAGGCCACGGCGGCGGAGGCGGGCATCACGGCGCGCAGCGCCAGGACGCACACGGCGGCCACGACGCGCGCGGCCGCGATCGCCACGGCTGGGGCTGGCAGGCGCCGGCCGACGCCAGTGGCGGGCGAGGCGGCCAGGGCGGCAACGTGCCGCTGAGCCAGCTCGCGTGTGCCGGCTGCGGCGCGCTCAATGCGGCCGATGCGCGCTTCTGCGCGCAGTGCGGCGCGGCGCAACGCGGCAAGGCCTGCAGCCGCTGCCATGCGGCGCTGGCGGCCGACGCGCGGTTCTGTCCCGGCTGCGGGACGCAGGCGGCTTGAAGAGGTCCGCGCGTTCGTGCCGGCTGCGCATGAGCACAGGCCGGCACGCTTCGTTCGACGGCCGGCGTACCAGCATGCCCGATATCGTCCCGGGCATGCTCGCGCCGGCAATATCGTCGCGGTCCGTCCAGATACACGGCTCCACGACGCCCCCTTTGCTCAGCGCAGCGGCAGATGAATTTCGGTACGCAGGTCGGCCGGCGCCGCATCCATCGGCGTGTTGAGGTACAGCTCGAACGGCGGCGCGTCGGCGGCTTCGCGGCCCGAATGACGCAGCCAGTCGCCGTAGAGCCACTGGTAGGCCGTCTTCAGGTCCGCGTACGGCCCCGTATGCAGCAGCACCGCATATTCGCCGCCCGCGACCGTCGCGCGTTCGACCGGCGGCACGGGCTCGACGTCCGGCGCGCCGTCGGCCGGCATGAAACACGCCTTCGCGCGCAGCTGCGCTTCGGGCGTCGTGTCCGGATCGTCGTAGAAAATGCCGATCATCTTCGCGCCCGGGCCGATCAGCCCGTGCTGCCCGACCCACGCGCCGATCCGCCCGAACGCGTCGCCGACCTTCATGTATGCGCCCGTGTGCGCCACCGCGTAGCCGCGCAGTTCCGGCAGCCGCCGGATTTCGACTTCATGCTTGAACATGTCTTCCTCTCCTCTTTGTAGTGGATAGATGGGCCGGTGGCTGCCCGTGCGCCGGTGCTGCGCGGGCGGCACACCGTATGCGTCGCGAAACGCCCGCGCGAACGCGTGCGTCGAACCGTAGCCCGCGCGCCGCGCGATCTCGTTGATCGGCCGCGCCGTGCACACGAGATCCTCGGATGCGCGCACGATCCGCATCCGCCGCACCGTCAGCACGATCGATTCGCCGTACAGCGCGCGATAGACGCGCTGCCAGTGATACGGCGACAGGCACGCGACTTCGGCGAGCCGGTTCAGGTCGAGCGGGCCGTCGAGGTGCGCGCGGATGTATTCGTGGACGCGCGCCACGCTCGCCGCGTAGCGGGCCCAGGCAGGCTGGTCGGGTTTCGTTTCGACGGTCATCGGCGTATCCGGGCAGGAACCGACGCCACGGTAGCACGGTGCGAATTGATAAATCTTGCGGAAATACGCGGGCGCGCCGACCCGTCGGGCCCTTTTTCATTTTGACGAAATGGGGTCTTGCCCCTCTGCGATCTATGACTAAAGTTAAAGACGGTGAAATCGGGTGATCGCGTCATTTTTCTCGGGTAAGTTGCTCCGTCGGGGCAGCACGCTTTTCGAAGTACGCAGGTAGTTCGTCGATGTCCAATCGCAACACCACGTTTTCGGGAGAAGAAGAAATGGATGCTTCCAGCTTCATCACGTCGCTGCAGACCACGCTAGGGGGGTATCTGCCAAAGATTGCCGGCGCGATCGGCATCCTGGTGATCGGCTGGCTGATCGCCGTCGTGGTGCGGGCCGGCGCGATGCGTCTGCTCGGCGCGCTGAAGGTCGATCAGCGGATCAACGAAAGCACCGGCCAGGGCGCATGCGTCGAGCGCATCATCGCCGGCGGCCTGTTCTGGCTCGTGCTGCTGGTCACCGCGGTGGGCATCTTCAACGTGCTCAACCTGTATGCGGTCTCCAACCCGTTCTCGCTGCTCGTCACCCACATCGTCAACTACCTGCCGAACCTGATCGGCGGCGCGGCGCTGACGCTGATCGCGTGGCTCATCGCGTCGCTGCTGCGCAGCCTCGCGAACCGCGCGCTGAAGGCGAGCAAGATCGACGAAAAATTGTCCGAAGGCGCCGGCTTGCAGCCGATGAGCGGCTATCTCGGCGACGTGCTGTTCTGGCTCGTGATCCTGATGTTCCTGCCGGCGATCCTCGCGTCGTTCGCGTTGTCGGGGCTGCTGACGCCCGTGCAGGGGATGGTCGACAAACTGCTCGCGATCGTGCCGAACCTGTTCGCGGCCGCGGTGATCGGCATCGTCGGCTGGATCGTCGCGCGCGTGCTGCGCGGCCTCGTGACGAACCTGCTCGTCGCCGCCGGCGCCGACCGCCTCACGCAGCGTCTCGACAGCCCGACGCCCGTGCGCGTGTCGAGCCTGATCGGCACGGTCGTCTACGTGTTCGTGTTCGTGCCGACGCTGATCTCCGCGCTCGACGCGCTGAAGATCGACGCGATCTCGGTGCCGGCCACCAACATGCTGAACCAGTTCCTCGGCGCGGTGCCGGACATCGTCGCGGCGATCGTGATCGTGCTGGTGACGTTCTACTTCGCGCGCTTCGTCGCGTCGCTCGCGCAGAAGCTGCTGGAAGCCGCGGGCGCCGACGGGCTCCCGGCCGTGCTCGGCGTCGAGCGCGTGTTCTCGGGGATCCTGCAGCCGTCGGTGCTGGTGGCGCGGCTGATCGTGTTCTTCGCGATGCTGTTCGCCTCGGTCGAAGCGGCGAACCGGCTCGGCTTCTCGCAGGTGCGCGACGTCGTCACGCTGTTCATCGAATTCGGCGGCCACGTGCTGACGGGCGGCGTGATCCTCGTGATCGGCGTGTGGCTCGCGGGCCTCGCGCGCCGCGTGATCGAGCAGGCCGACCGCGAGCACAGCGTGCTGTTCGCGCGCATCGCGCAATTCGCGATCCTCGGCCTCGTGTTCGCGATGGGGCTGCGCGCGATGGGCATCGCGAACGAGATCGTGCAGCTCGCGTTCGGCCTCGTGCTCGGTGCGATCGCGGTGGCGGTGGCGCTGTCGTTCGGCCTCGGCGGCCGCGAAGCGGCCGGCAAGCTGCTCGACCGCTGGTTCAACCAGCGCGGCGGCGGGCAATAAGTCTTGCGCGTCGATCATCCGTCCGGCCGCTTCGTGCGGCCGGCGGCGGCGGTCTCAGCGGGGCGGGCCCGGCATCGGCGCCTTTCGCGCATCGGGAGGCCGTACACGCCCGGAACAGGCGTTTCCGTCAGCGAAATGTCAGCCGCGATCTTTGCCGAATTTCGATAACACGTCGTTTAATGACTCTCTAGCATCGATTCTCAGTCGCGCAGGCCGCCAGGCCCGGCGCATTTGAGGAGAGAGTCCGATGAAAGCAGAGTCGAATGGCCGGCCCGCCGCCGGCGCCAAGTCGTCCGGCCAGCCCGCGCTGCAGCAGACGCTCGGGACCTGGCAACTGTGGGGCATCGCGGTCGGCCTCGTGATTTCCGGCGAATACTTCGGCTGGAGTTACGGCTGGGCGAGCGCCGGCACGCTGGGTTTCGTCATCACCGCGCTGTTCGTCGCGGCGATGTACACGACCTTCATCTTCAGTTTCACCGAGCTGACGACGTCGATCCCGCACGCGGGCGGCCCGTTCGCGTATGCACGCCGCGCGTTCGGCCCGACCGGCGGTTATCTCGCCGGCGCGGCGACGCTCGTCGAATTCGTGTTCGCGCCGCCCGCGATCGCGCTCGCGATCGGCGCGTACCTGCACGTGCAGTTTCCGGGGCTCGAACCGAAGCACGCGGCGATGGGCGCGTATCTCGTGTTCATGGCGCTGAACATCGTCGGCGTGCAGATCGCGGCGACCTTCGAGCTGGTCGTGACGCTGTTCGCGATCTTCGAGCTGCTGGTGTTCATGGGCGTCGTGTCGCCGGGCTTCGCGTGGAGCAACTTCATGAAGGGCGGCTGGTCGGGTGCCGA